>JGI24724J26744_10001605_pt1 | contig 15425 bp, 13 predicted proteins | sample Cruoilmetagenom7_FD_26744 | JGI IMG/M metagenome (IMG submission 26744)
TGCCATCTTTTTTGAAAGCAGGGCGCAGCTTTCTAATTTTATCAATGGCTGCTTTGCCTGGTTGTTCATCTTCTGAAAACGTTGTTTCACCTTTACGGCTTTTAACCACAACTGGCGTAATTTCAGCATCAAAGGCGCCTGTTTGAATGGCCGTATTAGCTCGCTCGAGTGAGGTTATAGCAAAATCATCTTGCTGTTCACGAGAGAAGTTGTATTTCTCAGCACATATTTCAGCAAATGATCCCATTAATTTGCCGTGTTTAACGTCTTGAAGTCCGTCATGAAACATATGGTCAATNACCTCACTGTGGCCCATTTTTAGGCCCNCTCGAAGTTTGAGTGAGAGGTAAGGTGCATTTGTCATGGATTCCATACCGCCAGCAACAACGCACGTCGCATCTCCAGCCAGTATTTGATTGTATCCATACATAATCGCCTGCATACCTGAGCCACACATTTTATTTACTGTGTTACATGGCGTAGATAATGGAACACCACCTTTCAATGAGGCTTGACGTGCGGGTGCTTGACCTTGTCCAGCGGGTAATACACAACCAAAATGAACTGAATCGACTTGCTCGGGGCTAATTTGGCTTTCTTCGACAACAGCATTAATTGCGTAACTGCCTAAGTCTGATGCGCTAAGTGAAGAGAATTGACCTTGGAAACCACCTAACGCTGTTCTTTTGGCAGCGACAATAACGACATTTTTATCAGTCATGATTACATTTTTATCAGTCATGATTACTTCGTGTCTTCAAATAATTCACGACCAATTAACATGCGGCGAATCTCATTGGTGCCGGCACCAATATCATAAAGTTTTGCATCACGTAATAAACGCCCAGTAGGGAACTCATTAATGTAGCCATTGCCGCCTAAAGTTTGAATGCCTTCTAGCGCAACCTTGACTGCATTTTCAGAAGCAAAAAGTAAAAGGCCTGCAGCATCTTTGCGTGAATCATTGCCTTTGTCATATTGTTCTGCAACGCGATAAGCAAACGCACGGGTCGATTGAAGAGCAACGTACATATCGGCCATTTTTCCTTGCATAAGTTCAAACATGCCGATGGGTTTACCAAATTGTTTGCGTTCATGGATATAAGGCAAGCAGATGTCCATCGTGGCTTGCATGATGCCGATAGGGCCACCTGTTAATACCATTCGCTCGGTATTAAGGCCACTCATTAGAACTTTGACACCTTCGTTGACTTCACCGAGCACATTTTCTTCAGGAATTTCGCAATCTTCAAACACCAATTCACAGGTGTTTGAACCGCGCATTCCGAGCTTGTCTAATTTTTGTGCAGTTGAAAAACCGGGCATGGTTTTTTCGACAATAAATGCCGTCATGCAGCGCGAACCTGCTTCTGGGCCAGCGGTACGCATGTATACGATAAGAACATCAGCATCGGGGCCATTAGTGATCCACATTTTGTTGCCGTTAGCGATCCATTTATCACCTTTTTTCTCAGCTTTACAGCTCATTGAACCAACAACGTCTGATCCTGCACCTGGTTCAGACATGGCCAAGGCTCCAATATATTCACCTGTACAAAGTTTAGGTAAATACTTGTGCCTTTGTTCTTCGCTACCATTTAAATATAAATTATTTAAACAGAGATTTGAATTTGCGCCGTATGACAAACCGATAGAGGCTGAGGCTCTTGATATCTCTTCCATTACAACGAGGTGTGATAGGTAATTAAGCCCCGTACCGCCATATTCTTCGGGTATGGTCATACCTAATAAACCCATTTCTCCAAACACGGGCCAAAGCTCATTTGGGAATTCGTTGGTTTGATCAACAGATTCTGCTAGTGGTGCAATTTCACCTTCGGCAAACTTACGAACGGCATCTCGTAACTCGTCTACTTCTTCATTAATACGTATGTTAAATGGCATTTTTTCCCCCGTGTTTTTTTATTTTTTCTATGTTGCTTTCAATTGATCATAACACTATACTTAATCTAACATCAATTAGAATCTAAGATAGTTTAGATTTTTTAACATGGAAAAAGTATGGGTATAACAAATACAACAAAAAAAAGTTCAGTCACTCGACAGCTAATTTTAGATGCAGCTGCGAAGAAGCTAAGTAGAAATGGATACCATGGTACGTATTTAAAAGATATTGCTGAAACGATAAATATGCAGGCAGGCAGTTTGTATTATCACTTCAATTCAAAAGAAGCGTTGATGCAGGAAGTACTTAATAAAAGTATCCAGTTGATTCACGATATAGTTGATTATGAAGTAGAACAGCTTGGTGAGAACCCGAATTTTGTTGACCTATTAAAAGCCGCAATTCGCGGGCATTTAATTGCAATATTGCGGCATGCAGATTATACATTAGCGAGCATCAGGAACTATGGGCAAGTCCCGAAAGCAGTTCATGATGCTGCTCAACCAGACCGTGATGCATATGAAAATTTTTGGCGAGAGTTGTTTGATCAAGCTGAAAGTGAAGGTGCTATTCGCCCAAGTGTTGATAAGCACCTTTTAAGGCTTGCTATTTTCGGAAGCATGAATTGGGCAACAATTTGGTATGCCGACAGTGGCGCCAGTGTAGAAGAAATTGCAGAATCACAAGCAGACCTATTTTTACATGGCTGTTATCTAAATGGAGAGAAGAGTGAACTATAAAAATAATATGGTAGAAGTTGATGATAGAGGTGTTGCCTACGTGACATTCAATCGACCAAACGTACACAATGCGATGAGCGCTGATTTTATTCAAGAAGTGCAGCATATTTGTGCCATGATTGAATCAGATGACAATATTCGAGTTGTGGTGCTAACGGGAGCTGGCGAAACTTTTTGTGCCGGTGGTGATTTAAAGTGGATGGAAAGCAATATCACGAAAACAAGAGCACAACGTGTTGAAGAAACAGGAGAGCTTGCGAAAATGTTAGCGGCTTTAAATGGCCTGAGCAAACCGTTAATAGGTCGTATTCAAGGGCCTGCCTATGGTGGTGGTGTTGGTATGATTTCGGTTTGTGACATTAGCATCGGTGTGGATACTGCAAAGTTTGGCTTAACGGAAGTTAAGCTTGGTCTAACACCCGCTACCATTTCACCTTATGTTGTTAAACGAATTGGCGCCACAAATGCGCGACGAAACTTCTTTAACTCAAGAATATTTGGCGCAACTGAAGCTAAAGACATTGGCCTTTTAACGGATGTTGTTAATCATGATGATTTAGATGCAGNGGTAGAAAAAGAAGTGAGGATGATNTTAAAGTGTGCACCGGGAGCGATTGCTTCTACCAAAAAACTGATCGACTACGTCGACACGCATACGTCAGCAGATAACCGAATTTACACGGCGGCTAATTTAGCGGATGCATGGGAAACCGAAGAAGGAAAAGAAGGCATAGATGCCTTTTTAAATAAAAGAAAAGCAAGCTGGACTTAATTTAATTATTTAGAGGGTTAACAAATGAATTCAATTTATTTTAAAGAAGAGCACACCATGTTACGTGACCAGATTCGACGCTTTGTTGAACAAAAGGTCATGCCCGTTGCTGAAGACTGGGAAGAAACTGGCAAAATTCCGCGTGAAATTCTGCAAGAAATGGGCGAACTGGGTTTTCTAGGTATCAGGTACCCGGGTGAGTACGGCGGTAGCGAAATGGATACGCTGGGGTCTGTTATTTTGGCTGAAGAATTAGGTCGCTCAACCTTTGGTGGTTTTGCAGTGACGGTTTTGGTGCATACCGATATGGCTTCACCACATTTAGATAATTTTGGTAATCAAGAGCAGTTGGCCAAATACATGCCAGATATTATTTCTGGTAAAAAAATTGTCGGCGTTGCTGTGACTGAACCTGACGTTGGTTCAGACGTTGCTGCAATTAAAACGCGTGCAGTTAAAGACGGTGATCATTATGTACTAAACGGTGCAAAAATGTTTATTACCAATGGTGTACATGGTGATTTGTTTTTTGTTGCTGCAAAAACAGATACAGATGCTAAACCTTCACGCGGTATTACTATATTTGCCGTTGAAAAAGGAACACCTGGCTTCAGCGTGGGTAAAAGTCTTAAAAAAATGGGTTGGTTATCGTCAGATACAGCCGAGCTGGTTTTTGATAATTGCCGCGTGCCTGCAGAAAATGTATTGGGTGAAGTTAATAAAGGCTTTTATTCAATTATGCGTAACTTCCAAAATGAACGTTTAGTGTTGGGTGCACAGGCTATGGGTGAGGCGTCTAAGGCGATTGAGTTAACACTAGATTACGTAACAACAAGAAAGGCTTTCGGTGGTGTTTTATTCGATAAGCAGGCGATACGTCAGCGTTTAGCTTCGTTAGCAGCACGTGTTGAGGCTGGCAAGCAACTTGTTTATCATTCAGCTTGGTTAGATGCACAAGGGCTAGATTGCATTAAGGAAGTTTCCATGGCGAAAGCCTATTGCGGAGAACTAGTCAATGAAGTGATGTATGACTGTCTCCAATTTCATGGAGGGTTTGGTTATATTCGTGAAAGTGCTATCGAACGTATGTATCGCGATGCTCGCATTCAATCTATTGGCGGCGGCGCCACAGAAGTGATGCTTGAAGAAGTCTCAAAAAGAATGGTTGATTAATAAATCTATAGGGAAAACTATGTCAGAAGGGTTTAGTGTTAAAGAGATGGAAGTGGGTCAATCTGCTTCCATGAGTAAAACAGTTACAGAAGCGGATATTATTTTATTTGCCGGTATTACGGGTGATTTTAACCCAGCGCATATAGACGAAGAATATGCTAAACAAAGCATGTTCAAAGGGCGAATTGCTCATGGTATGTTATCGGCAGGTTTTATTAGTGCCACGTTAGCAATGAAATTACCTGGGCCTGGAACCATTTATTTAGGTCAAAGTATGAAATTTAAAGCGCCTGTAAAAATAGGTGATACTGTGAAAACAACAGTGACCATTACGGACATTAACATAGAGAAAAAAATTGTTAAATTGGATACGGTGTGTAGCGTAGGTGATACGAAAGTTGTCATCGGTGATTGCACGATGATGAAACCTTAGTCTTTCGAGTATTACTTAGACTCGTTAGTACGATATAAAAAATAATTCATCACGTTAATTTTAAGGCTGGAGGAGAGATATGCCTGTACAAAAAATGCTCAAACAAAAAATGGTGAGTGTGTCAGAAGCAGTGGCAATGGTAAACAGTGGGGATACGGTTGATTATGGCTTCGGCCTAACGCAATCTAATGTGTTTGATACGGAATTAGCGGCACAAAAAGATCGTTTAAGCGATGTGGTTGTCAGAGGTACTTTATCGACAGCTGCTCGTCAGGTAATAGAAAATGACCCTGAACAAAGTCACTTTGAATACCAAAACTGGCATTTTTCGGGTTATGACCGAAAAAAATCAGAAGATGGTGAGATGAGTTATATCCCATTCAATTTTGGCGAAGGTCCCGGAATTTATAGGCAGTTTTTAAAGATTGATGTTTTAGTTCTTAGGACATCAACTATGGATGAACACGGCTATTTTAATTTTGGCGTCTCGAATACCTTTGGACGCGCGTGTTGCGATATTGCGAAAAAGATTGTCATAGAGTTTTCTGAAGAGATGCCGGTTTGTTACGGGAATCAAAATAGCGTTCATATTAGTGAAGTAGACGCGGTCATTGAAGGTGATAGTGCGCCGTTGTTTGAATTACCCAGTGCGCCTATCAGTGATGTTGATCGTCAGGTTGCTGCTTATATTGTGCCATTGATCGAAGATAGAAGTTGTTTGCAAGTTGGTATTGGTGGCATGCCAAATGCGGTTTGTTCTGCCTTAGCTCATTCGGATGTGAAAGACCTCGGTATTCATACAGAAATGTTTGTTGATGGGATGGTGGACCTAGTTGAAAAAGGCAAAGTGACGGGTGAATACAAACAAACGTATCCTGGGGAAATTGTTTATACCTTTGCACTGGGTTCAAAACGAATGTATGACTTCATCAATAAAAATGAAATGTGTGTCAGCATTCCTGTTGATGAAACAAACTTACCGGGCAAAATTGCACAGAACGATAACGTTATCTCTATTAATAATTGTTTGCAGATTGATCTGACTGGTCAAGTCGCTTCAGAAAGTAGTGGCTATAGGCAGATTTCTGGTACCGGTGGACAATTGCAGTTTGTACGAGGTGCTGTTGCATCAAAAGGGGGGAAATCGTTTATGTGTCTTTCCTCTAGATTTGTAGATAAGGAGGGCGTGTCACACTCTCGTATTGTACCGGGTTTAGATGAAGGAACCGTGGTCACTACACCTAGAACCGATACGATGTATGTTGTTACAGAGTTTGGTATTGTTAACTTGAAAGGAAAGAGTATCAGTGAAAGGGCATTGGCACTCATCAGTATTGCGCACCCAGATGACCGTGAAAACTTATTACAGCAAGCTCGTGATAACCGTATTATTTCTCGTCGTTATTGGTAACCTTAATTTATTCATAGGCTAAAAAGTGACATATAAAACGGTCAAATTAAACATAGAAAATAAAATTGCAACGGTAACCTTAAGTGACCCTGCAACACGTAATGCGATTACTGACCCAACATTGCTTGAGGAAGTAAAAACGGTATTGACGGGTATTCAAGATAACCCAGATGTTTCAGTATGTATTCTTACTGGCGAGGGTAAAGGCTTCTCGTCTGGCGGTAATGTTAAGGATATGTTGAATAGAGAAAAGATGTTTGCTGGTAATCATTTAGAGTTGCAGAACAATTACCGAAATGGCATTCATAGTCTATCTAAATTGCTATATTCAATTGAAATACCGATTATTGCAGCTGTTAATGGAGCGGCTGCAGGTGCAGGTTTTGATTTGGCTTTGCTTTGTGATATTAGAATAGCGTCTGAACGAGCAACGTTTTGCTCATCGTTTTTAAATTTAGCGGTTATTCCTGGTGATGGTGCATGCTGGTTGTTACGTAAAACAGTTGGTGCACAAAGAGCCGCTGAATTAATATTGACGGGTAAAACGGTTGGCGCACAAGAAGCCTTGGATATGGGGCTTTTATTAAAGATTGTTGAGCACGATAAACTACTGAGCTCAGCGAATGAAATTGCAGCAACTATTGCTGATAAATCACGTGAGACTCTAGTGGTAACTAAGCGCTTATTAAGATCGACCGATAACTTGGGCTACGAAGACCACCTTAATCTTTGTTCGGCAAATCAGGCGATGTTTCACCATGCACCAGAACACCAAGAGGCACTTGAGCAGTTCTTCGATAAAAAATAAACTTAAAACCAGTCGACTTGATTAAGTTGGCTGGACTCTTATTGGCAACAGGAGAGTGTTTTTTATATGATATTTAGAACAGTTACACTTAACTCATTGAATGTTATAATTAAAAAATCTAACTAACAATTGGTAAAATAATGGCAAGAATTTCTATTGATTACCCAGGTAATACACTTTTTACACATGAACTTTCAGTTCGAGTAACCGACCTTAACTTTGCTGATCACTTGGCACATGACAGTATTATTTCTCTACTTCATGAGGCGAGGGCGCAGTTTTTTAAGGCGAATAAAATGTCTGAATTAGATGTTGATGGAAAAGGTATTATCATGGCTGATATAGCGGTTAATTACCGTTCTGAAGCATATTTTGGTGATATGCTTATTGTAGAAATTGCTTTAGGCGATTTTTCTTCTAAAGGCTGTGATTTTTTTTATAAGGTGGTTAATAAAAAAACAGGTGATGTTGTTGCGGTTGCAAAAACCGGTATTGTTTTTATGGACTATGAAACTAGAAAGCTGGCACCAGTACCGGCACTCTTTTTAAACATTGCTGGACAGTCATAATAATTTGCTATGCTGATCAATTCGATGATCGGATATAAATAATGGGAGGGTAGGCAATTAATACGCTCGTAGAGCCGGATAAGATTCAACATTGGATTCCTGGCAAAGTGACCTTTGATAGCACTCAGCGTGCTTGGGATGGCATGGCACTACGTGGTTACCAGTATCCAAAACTGGATGTAGCCATTCCCACAATGCGCGATTATATGTTTGTTGTATATAAAGGGAAACGCTCTAAGATGAGTCGCCGGTGCAGTGGCTCCTGGGAAAACCACCAAGTTGAGCCGGGTGTTATTTCTGTTTTAACTCGTGCGCAAGAATCTCAATGGAAATGGGATAGCCCTATTGATGTTTCACACCTTTACCTTTCACAAGCCTCTCTCGAAGTGGTTGCATCGCAGGTTTTTGATCGTGATATTGCTAATGTAGAGTTAGTTGACTGCGTGAGATCAGAAGATAAAGTCCTTCCTTCATTAGTTATACAGCTTGAAAGCGAGTTGATGCATGGGGAAATTGGTTCGAAACTGTATATTGAAGCATTAAAAAATCAGGCGTGTGTGCATATTCTTCGACGGTATTCGAGTGTGGCTTATACAGATGTTTCTGTAGGTGGTTTTAGTCATGCTCAAAAACGCTTAATAGTTGATTTTATTGAAGAGTATATTGACATTAATATTTCAATTGCCGAATTAGCTGAATTAGTCCATTTAAGTGCATTTCACTTTAGTCGTAAATTCTCTAATGAGTTTGGTTGCCCTCCTCATGCTTATGTTATGAAAAAGCGTGTTGAATTGGCCATTAAACTACTTTCAACAACGGCGTTTCCCATCAAAGAGATAACGTTGAAGTGCGGTTTTGCTGATCAGAGTCATTTAACACGTATGGTTCGCCGTGTTACTGGGAAAACACCTGCGGTTTTTCGTCGCTTATTAAAGTTGAAAAAGACAGCAAGATCATTCTAAATTTTTATAAATTTGTTCTATAAAATTAAAAATAAATGGTCTTATAATCAAAGCTTATAGTTGTAACTATTGATCTGTAGATCATGGAATATCAGGTCTTTTTGTAGACTTAAAGAATAACAAATAACTAAAAAAGGAGAGAGAATGGCTTCAAAAGAATCAGATTATTTACGGGCTTTATATCAAAATTGGATGGAGCGTATGACGGCTAACCCAGAGATGGGGCTGGATGACATGCGTGCTTTATTCGACGAGTGGTCAAAACCGACAATGGAACCTGAAGGTGTCACTTATAAGAATGAACAAGTTGCTGGTGTTAAAGCTATTTGGGCGCTTCCGCTTGATTGTGATACATCAAAAGTTCTTATTTATACCCATGGTGGTGGCTTTGCAGTAGGTTCTGCTGATAGTCATCGTAAGTTAGCTGGTCATATGGCTAAAGCGTTGGGTGCGACTGCGCTAGTTTTAGATTATCGACTTGCGCCAGAAAACCCTTTTCCTGCGCAAATTGATGATGCCGTTGCGGTCTATAAAGAGTTACTCGACCGAGGTGTACTGGCTGAAAATATTAGCACTATCGGTGATTCAGCCGGTGGCAATTTGGCCATATCATCTGTTTTGAAATTTCGCGAGTTGGAATTGCCGTTGCCAAACTGTGTCATTGCCTTCTCTCCCTGGTTAGATATGGAGTTATCCGGCGAAACATTGGACACGAATGAAGAAACTGATGCATTGGTTAAACGGCCCGTACTTGAAGCTATGGTCGGGATGTTTTTAGGTGAGTCTGGACAAGCAAATGACGCGTTTGCTAATCCGTTATATGCGGACTATTCAACTTATCCACCACTGTATATAGCAGCTGGAGGAGTGGAAACACTACTAGATGACTCTCGTCGTTTACACAAAATTGCAACGGATGCGGGTGTCAATTCAACATTATCCATAGCCGAGGGCATGCAACACGTTTTCCCATTTTTAGCCGGAAGAGCGCCTGAGGCAGATACAGAAATTAATAAAATTGCTAGTTGGTATGCAAATTTATAAATNAATAACACGTTGTTTTTAAATAATTAAAAATAGAAAAACCAATTGGAGAAGAATTATGAGTAATTTAAGTAATGGAAATACAACTATCCCAGCTGCTGATGTCGATGCGATTGTCATTGGTGCAGGTTTTGGCGGGATGTATATCACGCATAAATTGCGTGATGAGCTGGGTATGTCTGTTCAATCATATGATAAGGACGGTGATATTGGTGGTACTTGGTATTCCAACCGTTATCCAGGTATTTTGTCAGATACAGAGAGTTTCTATTACTGTTACTCATTTGATAAGGAGCTTTTACAAGACTGGACTTGGAANAATCGTTATGTAAACCANGCAGAAATTTTAGAGTATTTGACGCATTTTGCTGATCGTTATGAGATTCGTAAAAGTTATCAGTTTGATACTAAAGTAACGTCAGCCATTTTTAACGAAAGTACTAATCTTTGGGAAGTGGAGACAGATAAAGGCGACAAAGTTACCGCGCAACACCTAGTGACTGGTTTAGGTTTGTTATCCGCCACTAACGTCCCCAATTTTAAAGGGCGTGAAACATTCAAAGGTCAACAATTTCATACGGCAAACTGGCCACATGAAGGTGTCGATTTTTCTGGCAAACGTGTTGGTGTTATTGGAACAGGTTCTACAGGAACACAATTTATTACTTCAACAGCCCCATTAGCGGGTCATTTAACCGTTTTTCAACGCTCTCCACAATACACAGTTCCGATTGGTAATGGTCCAATATCTGAAGAGTTTTCTAATGATATTAAAGCCAATTACGACGCTAGCTGGAAACAAATTAAAGGTTCAGCGGTGGCTTTTGGTTTCGTAGAAAGTACAGTCCCAGCAGCTGGTTTGCCCGTTGAAGAAACAGATAAAGTATTTGAAGCAGCTTGGCAAAGTGGTGGTGGATTCCGTTTTATGTTTGAAACATTTAGCGATATTGCCGTTGACCCAGGTGCAAATGAGGCAGCTTGTACTTTTATCCGTAAGAAAATAAGTGAGATTGTTAAGGACCCCGAAACTGCTGAGAAGCTAAAACCTTACGATCTTTATGCCAAGCGCCCACTATGTGATTCTGGTTATTATGCAACGTACAACCGTGACAATGTCACGCTAGTTGATGTAAAAGCGAGCCCAATTATTGAGATAACACCAAAAGGGGTGTTAACAGAAGATGGTGAGCACGAATTGGATATTCTAGTATATGCAACAGGTTTTGATTCTGTTGACGGTAACTACACGAAAATTGATATTCGAGGACGTGATGGCTTGCAAATGAAGGATAAATGGGAACATGCACCGACAAGCTTTATTGGTGTTGCGAGTGCAGGATTTCCTAATTTCCATATGATATTGGGTCCTAATGGACCATTTACTAACCTTCCACCAAGCATTGAAACGCAGGTTGAATGGATTTCAGATTTCATTAAAGATATGCGCGATAAAGGCCAAGCGACAGCTGAGCCAACTCAAAATGCTGAAACAGGCTGGACAAAGACCTGTAAAGATATTGCTGATGCAACTCTTTTCTCTAAAGCTGAATCGTGGATTTTTGGCACAAATATTCCAGGTAGAGAAAGCTCAGTTCAGTTTTATCTAGCTGGCCTAGGAAGCTATACAAATGTATTGAATGAAGAAGCAGCNAGTGGATACCAAAACTTTAAGTTTAAATATTTGAGTGAGCTATAGTATTTAATCGTTAAATAAAGAAATATGGATTAGCNTTATGAGTTTAAAAGCACTGTTTGAACCTGCATCAGTTGCGATTATTGGTGCTTCATCGAACCCAGCGCGTATCGGTGGCCGTCCAATAGCTTATTATTTAAAGGCTGGTTTTAAAGGGGATATTTATCCGGTAAACCCTAACAGAGATGTAATTCAAGGTTTAAAAGCGTATCCAGATATTGCGTCCATACCAGGCAAGGTCGATTTAGCTGTGTTGGCTATTTCGGCCAAAATGGTTGCAGGTGCGCTAACTGCCTGTGGCGAGAAAGATGTTAAAACGGTGGTTCTTTTCTCGGCTGGTTTCTCTGAACTTGGTGATCAGGGTGATGTACTTCAGGATCAACTGGATAAAATTTCACAACGTTATGGAATGCGTATACTGGGCCCTAATTGTTTAGGTTTATACAATGGTGATATAGGGAATTGCCCTACGTTTACTTCTGGTTTGGATGGTGGGTTTCCTAGAAATGGGCGAGTTGGCCTGATTACCCAATCAGGCGCTTATGGCACACATTTGCTGACAATGGCCAAATCACGTCGTTTAGGGGTTTCAAAGTGGGTGTCTACGGGGAACGAGTCAGATTTGACGGTGGCAGAATGCCTTGAATACTTAATTGATTCAGACGCAGTTGATGTTGTTGGCTGTTATATGGAAGGTGTTAAAAAACCAAAGGTATTAATACGAGCTCTTGAAAAAGCCCGAGCTGCTGGTAAAGCCGTTATTATTATGAAGGTAGGTGTATCAGAAGTCGGATCAAAAGCCGTTCAGTCACATACTGCCTCGCTAACAGGGTCTGATGCAAGCTTCCAAGCGCTCATTGATCAATATGGTGCGCAACGTGCAAGAACAACCGAGCAAATGTTTGATAGTCTTTATGCGTTCAGTATATCGCCACGCGCTGAGGGGAACCAATTAGGTATTTTAACGGTATCAGGTGGTGCTGGCGTTTTAATGGCGGATGCTGCTGAGGAGGAAGGGCTTCCAGTGCCACCAATGCCTGATGTAACTCAGAAAAGGCTCATCGAACGCAACCCATTATGTGCACCTTGTAACCCAGTTGATATAACAGGAAATGCACTTAATGATTTTGATTTAGTGGGAGAAAGTTTAACTGCCATGTGTGAAGAAGGTCAGTACGATTTACTGGTTGCATTTTTCACCTCTTGGGTAGGGTCCCCGGCGCATGGTGAGAAGCTTTTTGATGCGTTAAGTAAAGGCATAAAAAAGCACAAAAAACCTTTTGCCGTAATTGGTCAATCAACTGAAGCGATAAAAGAAAAATATGAGTCTGTTGGTATTATGGTGTTTGAAGATCCATCTAGAGCGATTGTGGCGTTATCAGCACTGGCTAAGTTCAACACGGCATTTAATCAGGCGACTCAAGACGAAGAGGAATTACCTGCTATCACGAATATTACACTTCCAACTGAAAAAATTGGTGAAGCAGAAGCGAAGTTGCTAATGGAAAAAGTAGGAATTCCCATTCCTAAAGAAGAGGTTGTCAGTAACGCAGAGGAAGCAGTTAAAAGTGCTAATGACATTGGCTTCCCCGTTGTAATAAAAATAATTTCACCCGACATAGCTCATAAATCTGAAGCAGGCGGTGTTGCACTTAACTTAGAGAATGACGAAGAGGTTCGTGCTGCTGTAAACTTAATGTTCAAAACTGTGGCAGAACGAGAACCCAATGCAAAAATTGAAGGCCTTCTTATTAGTCCTATGATAGGTGACGGGGTTGATTTCATTATTGGTACGCAGCGTGACCCAATTATGGGGCCGGTTATTATGGTTGGCTTGGGGGGGATTTACACTGAGATTTTAAAAGATGTTCGTCTTTCATTAGCACCAGTCAGTCATGCCAGAGCGATATCAATGTTGCAATCATTACGAGGAGCGGCTATTTTTCAGGGTGCCCGTGGTCAAGCGGTTATTAATATAAGTGCTGTTGCGGATGCAGTCAGCCGATTGTCAGTATTAGCGGTGCAAAACGCCGATACGATTGATAGTATTGAGATTAACCCTTTAAGAGCAATGAGTAATAATACAGTCGCTTTAGATGCTCTAATACTAAGCAATGAGACCATAAAGAATCATTAATATTATTGAACATTGAAACAATTAATTGGAGAACAAAAAATGCAAGATACTGATTACACAACACCAGCTCTGTATATTGATGGAGAATGGATCACACAAGCTAGTCGTTATGGTGAGGTGTTGAACCCAGCAACAGACGAAGTGTTAGCTAAATTTCCAATTGCAGATGAAGATCAAATTGATCGCGCACTTGCATCGTCTGCGGCAGGTTTTGAACAATGGCGTAAAACGAGCTATGAGGAGCGAATTGATCTTATGCACCGCGCAGCAGCCATTCTTCGTGACAATGCAGAGCACACTGCACGCTGTATGACCATGGAACATGGTAAACCATTAGCAGATTCAAAAGGCGAGGTGGAAAATTGTGCATGCTTACTAGAATGGTGCTCAACCGCAGCCGCTGATCACGATGATCGAACATTACCCGAATTAGCTGGTTTTGTTGATAGAACAGTACATAAAGAGCCGATTGGTCCTGTTGCCGCATTTCCAGCGTGGAACTTTCCAGCTTCATTAGCAACTCGTAAAATGGCGTCAGCAATGGCAGTGGGTTGTTCAGTTATTGTTAAACCAGCTAAAGAAACACCGGTTTCGTTTATGGCAGTGGTCGAAGCGCTTGATAAAGCCGGTTTGCCTAAAGGTGTCGTTAATATATTGATGGGCGATTCAGCTCTGATTAGTAAAAAATTAATTGAATCACCAGTAATTAAAAAAATATCGTTTACCGGTTCAACACCAGTCGGGCAACAACTAGCATCTTTAGCTGGAGATCAGGCAAAACCTTGTGTAATGGAGTTGGGCGGGCATGCACCCGTGTTGATTTTTGATGATGCTGATATAGAAAAGGCAGTAGATTTGTCGGTGATGACAAAAAGTCGTAATTCAGGACAGGTGTGTATTTCACCAACGCGGTTCTTTGTACAAGATGGTGTTTATGAACAATTTTTAGCCGGCTTTACAGAAAAGTTTTCCAGCCTTCGTGTGGGTAATGGTTTAGAAGCCGACACTCAAATGGGGCCATTAGCAAACCCACGTAGAATTGGAGAAATAGATGCCTTGGTTCAAGATGCGGTGAGTGAAGGTGCTCGTTTAATGTGCGGTGGTAAACGGCTTGATCGTGCAGGAAACTTTTATGAAGCAACTGTGTTGGCCGAAGTTCCAGCAACAGCAAGAATTATGCAAGAAGAGCCTTTTGGCCCAATTGCAATTATCAACAAAGTTAGCAACTATGATGAAGCGATTGAAAAAGCAAATAATACTGATTTCGCACTGGCGTCATACGCTTTTAGTGGTTCGCAAGATACCATTGATAAACTAGGCAGAGATTTAGACTCGGGTAAAGTCGGCATAAACGGTTACCCTGTTGTTTTTCTAGACTCACCACTTGGTGGGCGTCGTCAATCTGGTTATGGCAGTGAAGGCGGTTATGAAGGACTAGATGCTTACCGAATTGTAAAATTTGTTAGCCAAAGTGCTATTTAAATTAGGGGAGAAAAAATATGAAATGCCAGTCTTTAAATAACTTTGGTAGTGACGTAGTTGGAGAAGAACGCCCTGATTTGACCGTATCTGGTACAGAAGTGTTACTTCGTGTCACTGCAAATGGTGTTTGTCATAGTGACTTACATATTCGTGAAGGTTGCTACAATTTAGGCGGTGGTCAAAAACTGAGCTTTGCAGAACGCGGCATGAAGTTACCCTTGGTAATGGGCCATGAACCTGTTGGTATGGTGATTGATGCGGGTGCAGATGCAGGTGAGCTTGATCGCACTAAAAA
>JGI24724J26744_10001608_pt1 | contig 15420 bp, 14 predicted proteins | sample Cruoilmetagenom7_FD_26744 | JGI IMG/M metagenome (IMG submission 26744)
GAGCGTATCCACAAGCTTCTTCAAGAAGAAAAGGATGTTGCTGAATTAGAAGAGGCAATTTCCAAGTCTGAAATGCTCATTGAGAAAGCTGAAAACGCATACAGTGCTTCACAAAGCTTAGTGGATTTGCATAGTGGATTTAATGACCAGGGTAGAGTAGAAGACCTGGAAAAAGCACGGGAGACGATCAATGCGATCGAGCCTTACCTGTCAACGGCTCGGAAGAATATTATTGAAGCAGTCCATGTTGTTTATGAAGCTGTTAAGGCATACCAAGATAGCTAACGAAATACAAATGACATTAGAGAGAGGTGCTAGGCCTCTCTCTTTGTTTTTAAGTGATAAAGCAGCCTTTTACAGGGCAGCCAAGTGTAAAAATCCGAGAGGAGATGGAGGATTGCTGATATGCTGATCGCATAGCATCGCCGACCGCTTGAGCGAGTTTTTGAGTTGTAAATGCGATCACGCTTGGCCCTGCACCGGATAAACTTGAACCAAAAGCACCCGTAATTAGTGCGGTTTGCATGGCCTGTTCCGCACCCGGGAGGAGTGGTAGGCGGTACGCTTGGTGCAGTTTGTCTTTCATTGTTTCTCTTAAAGATTCGTAGTTTCCATCCTGAAAAATCTGCATCAGTTCAGCTGTGCGGCTGATATTATAGACTGCGTCCTCGAGACGAACTTTTTCGGGAAGCATTTTTCGGGCTGCTTTCGTGGAAATCGAATAATTTGGAACTGCAACCACAGCGGTTATCGGCTGTATTTCTTGGTGAATGATATGCAAAGCATCGATTTCTGATCGAACCAGAACGAGACCACCGAAAAAACAGGCAGCCGCATTATCGGCATGCCCTTCAATCTGTGCTGCAGTTTGCAGGAGCTCATGGTTGCTTATGTCGATATTGAAAATATTTTTTGCCCCGATCAATCCACAAATTACTGCACTTGCACTGGAACCAAGTCCAGATGCCACCGGGATATTGTTTNGGCAAATAATTTGCAAATTCTCTGGAAGNGATTTGCCGTGTGCANTCGCTAANTGNTTTGCTGAATGAAAGATAAGATTTGTCTCATCTTCAGGGAGTACACTTTNGCCTTCTCCTTCGACTGTTAAACGAAATGGGCTCTCAATCTGAGTAAAGGTGACTGTATTCCAAAGATCAAGTGCCAATCCCAGNCAATCGAATCCTGGCCCAAGGTTTGCGGTTGTTGCCGGAATGTGAATCGTAAAAGAGTTTTTATCCATGCAGAATCTCTTCTTCAAGAATCGTTAGATCGGGTGGAAGTATCTTTGGTTGTCTGAATTTTGCTGTAATGGTATCAGGGTCTTTGAGTCCATGGCCGGTGCATACTGCAACTACTTGTTTCCCTTCCAAATTGATGGTGCCATTAGTGATTTTCTTTCTTAATCCTGCAATACCTGCGGCAGAAGCTGGCTCTACCCAGATACCGGATGCAGCTAGCAAGGTCTGAGCGGAAAGTATCTCCTCGTCCGTTGCGCTGATTATCATACCGTTTGAAGCCTGGGCTGCTAAAAGCGCTTCTTCTCCGCGTGCAGGTTTACCGATGCGGATGGCGGTTGCGACTGTTTCTGGTTTTTCGATGGGATGACCGAGCACGAGGGGAGCGGCTCCAGCAGCTTGTACCCCGAGTAATTGAGGCAGGTGAGTGTTTTTTAGGGTGTTGTATTGTGTAAAACCCATCCAATAGGCAGTAATATTTCCAGCATTGCCTACTGGCAGCGCGAGCCAATCTGGGGCATGGCCAAGTGCATCACAGATCTCGAAAGCAGCAGTTTTTTGCCCCTGCAGACGAAATGGGTTAAGGGAATTAACCAACGCAATGGGGTGTTTTTCAGATAATTTTACTGCTAATGTGAGGGCATCATCAAAAGAACCATCAATTTGAATGACGTCTGCTCCATAAGCTATCGCTCCTGCTAATTTTCCAGCCGCTACTTTCCCAGCTGGTATGATGACAACTGCGCGCATCCCAGCCCGAGCTGCGTATGCCGCTGCTGAAGCGGCAGTATTGCCAGTAGATGCGCAAATCACTGTCTTCGCGCCGCGAAGCACGGCTTCACTAACTGCTGTTGTCATACCGCGATCTTTAAAAGATCCTGTTGGATTTAATCCCTCAAATTTAATGAAAAGGTTAAATCTCGCACCTAATGCTTCAGCGACCCTGGGTACTGGAATTAGGGGTGTATTTCCTTCAGAAAGAGATATCGCTTTTACATTTTGTGGAATTTCAAGCAAGTCTTTGTATTGGTGGATGATTCCTTGATAAACCATAGAAGTTTTACTCCAAATAGTGATTTAAAAATTATTATTTAATACCCTGTGGATCGAAGATCCTGGGATGCCGCCTTCGCGCAGAACTTTAACGGGGAAAACGGTGCAATCAATGACTGTTGAAGGAATACCGCCTGCACAAGTCCCTCCATCGATCAGAAGATCAACTCTTCCTTCAAGCTCCTCTAGTACTGCTTGTGCGTTAGAAAGGCTGGGTTGATCGGATATGTTCGCGGAAGTGGCCGCAAGTGGTCCGCATGACTGTATGAGCGAACGCAGCCATTTGTGATCTGGCATACGGATGCCAACTGTAGGATAGCCTGTCAACTCATAAGGGAGATCGGGGTGTTTGTTAACAACCAGGGTAAGTGCCCCAGGCCAGAAATATTGGGAAAGCGNAATTGCGGCAGGCGGAAAAATGGAGGCAATATTGGAGGTTTGCTCAAATGTCCCNACAAGTACAGGGATGGCTTTTACATGGTCACGTTCTTTAATTGCATATAATCGCCGGATACTATCCCGCTTGTTAACAANGCAGGCGATACCATATACAGTATCGGTTGGTATCGAGATTACACCACCAGCTCGAAGAACTTCGAGGGCCAATTCCTTTGAGTGCGGGTTTGATTGTTCAATTACACTTGTTTCCATTATTTTTGTCCATCCGTTTTTATAACTGCGGTGCGTGGAAGGCCTGCTAAATCATTTATTATTGTACAGGAAGCGGAAGGCAATAATTGTTTACAGATTTTAATAATTCCTGATGTCTGAGTATGCTCAATCTCTAAGATTATTACACTCTTTGCATGTAATTTTCTGTGGATGCCAAGAATGAGCTGTTTAATAAAGACTAATCCGTCTTTACCTCCATCCAGGGCAAGACGAGGTTCATAATTAAGAACAGTTAATTTGCTTAGCTTTTTTGTCGGGATATACGGTAAATTCGCTAAAATAATATGAAACTTTTCTTGAATACTTTTTAATAAATTCGTTTGAACTAGACGAATATTATGCTCTACTTGATGGTGTATGATATTTTTTTGTGCAACTTGCAGAGCGTAACCTGAAATATCGGTTGCAATGATTCGTGCGTTGGATAATGACTTTGCCAATGCGATTGAAATGCATCCAGAACCTGTGCCAACATCCGCAATTATGAGATGGCGCTGAAATATACCGGCTGCCTGAATTGCTTGCTCAACAAGAATTTCGGTTTCTGGCCGGGGGATGAGGACGTGAGGAGATACGTTAAATTCAAGGCCAAAGAAGGATTGAATGCCTGTTATATACGCAAGAGGTTCTCCGTTTACAAGTCGAGATAGATTTGTATTCAGAGTATCTTCATCCGAAGGATTAAGCTGATAATCAGGATGAGAGAGAACCCAGGAAGTGGGCTGTTTCAGAATGAAATTGGTTAATGCATAAAGTGAGGATGAATGTTCTTTAAAAGCAGAAATTGCTTTTTGTGCATTATTGAGCCAAGCGCCCAGACTGCTCGTGTTAATCCTCCGTTTCTATTGCGCTAAGGCGGTCAGCTTCTTCCCGAATAGTTAATTCATCAATAAACAGGTCTAACTCTCCTTCCATGACCGATTGCAAATTGTGAGAGGAAATGTTAATCCTATGGTCGGTAACGCGTGATTGGGGGTAATTATAGGTACGGATTTTCTCAGATCGCCCGCCTGTACCGACTTGCGCGCGTCGAGTAGCGATTTCCTCGGCTTGCCGTTTCTGTTCTTCAATTTCATACAATTTTGCTCGCACGATGCTCATAGCCCGAAGTTTATTTTGCAGCTGTGACCTTTCATCCTGGCAGGCCACTACGATACCCGTGGGAAGATGAGTTATCCGAATAGCGGTTGAGTTTTTTTGTACATTTTGTCCGCCAGCACCCGCAGATTTATACACATCTATCTTAAGGTCAGAATTCGGGATCTGGATATCTACCTCCTCTACCTCAGCCAGCACGGCAACCGTCACTGTTGATGTATGGATGCGCCCGGATGATTCAGTAGAAGGGACACGCTGAACACGGTGTACGCCGGATTCGAATTTGAAACGCGAATATGCACCATGCCCTTTAATCATAAAAATGATTTCTTTAAATCCTCCAATACCAGTTTCATTTTGAGAAATTATCTCCATTACCCACTTGTTGTTATCGGCATAGCGGGAATACATACGGAACAGATTTGCGGCAAACAGGCCAGCTTCATCGCCGCCAGTTCCAGCTCGGATCTCGATAATGACATTTTTTTTGTCGCGTGGGTCTTTTGGAACAAGAAGGGCTTTTAAATCTTGTTCTAATTCTTCAAATCGGGGCATAAGATGATCTAGGTCATCCTTAGCCAATTCGGAAAGTTCTTCGTCAGAAGCAGCGATGATACCCTGTGCTTCTTCAATATTTTTCATTGTTTGACGGTATTCACGGGATTTGGTAACAACCTCTTCAAGGTCGGATTTTTCTTTGGAAAGTGAAGCAACCTGCTGATAGTTGTTGATATTTTCTTCAATGAGTTTTATTATTTCCTGATACCGTGCTTCAACTGCGCTTAGACTTTCTAATAGCATAAAAANGGGTCCTTATTATTATGGGTTATTGGTTTTCGTGTGAAATTATACCAGTCTGATTATTACGAGGTTTTTACANNANTTTTTGGATGCCAATAAAATGGCATTTATAATAATGATAAATGGAGGTGCAAATGGTAGAAAAAATAAAGAAAGAGATATTGACAAGCTCAAAAGCGCCAAAGGCTGTAGGNCCTTATTCACTGGGAATTCGCTCAGGCGGATTTCTGTTTCTATCTGGGCAATTAGGATTAGATCCAGGAAGCGGTGAATTTGTGGAAGGCGGCGTAGAAGCGCAAACCAGGCAAGCGTTACTAAATATCACAGCTGTACTTCAGGAAGCCGGAAGTGATCTTTCAGATGTAGTCAAGACAAGTGTTTTCTTGAGTGATATAGCAGATTTTCCAAAGATGAATGCGGTGTATGCTGAATTTTTTAAGAAAAATCCCCCAGCGCGATCAACAATGCAGGTGGGCGCATTACCTAAATTAGGCTTGGTAGAGATCGAAGTGATCGCAAAAACATAAATTCAAAATCCATGGATGACAACCTTATCTATGTGGTGGATGACGAAGTTAGTATCATCGACTTTGTGCGCATATATTTAGAACGAGAGAATTTTTCTGTGATCGCATACCTGGATGGACTCTCCGCACTTAATGGCATAAGGTGTACGCAGCCTGCCCTGGTTGTATTGGATATCATGCTTCCAAAGATGGATGGTTATGACGTGTGTAAAATATTAAGGGCTGAAGAAAATGAAGTGCCCATAATCATGCTTTCAGCTAAAGACGAGGATATCGATAAGATATTAGGTTTAGAGTTGGGTGCAGATGATTATCTTACAAAACCTTTTAATCCTCGCGAATTAGTTGCACGCATTAAAGCAGTGTTGCGAAGAAATTCGCTCACGAGAAAAAAGCCACAAGATATTCTGCGTATAGGGAATCTAACTGTTAATAATAAATGCCGTGAGGTGCGCGTGGAGGATGAGTTAGTGAATCTGCGTACTCAAGAGTATGAGTTGCTGCGGGTGCTGATTGAGGAAAAGGGGCGTGTTTTCTCGCGAGAGCAGCTTCTAAATTTAGCATGGGGATATTCGTTTGCCGGTCAAACAAGAACCGTCGATGTCCATGTGGCACAANTACGGCGAAAATTAAAAGGCACAAATGCCAATATCGAAACAATCACNGGGTATGGTTATAAAATAACAGAATGAGTGTTTTTTCTTCAATTAATACCAGACTTTGGCTAACGTATATTTTACTAATTGCGTTTGTTCTTGTGGCTGCTTTCACAGGTATAGTTGTAGCTTTCCAAANCAGCCCGTTTNTGTATTGGAAAGAATTTATCCGATTAAATTATGTAACCGATTCGCTCGCAACTCGGCTNAATTATTACATTGAAGAAAAATGGAAAAGCATTATTAAATTATTTTTAGCTGAGTCAGAACTATTGGATGTGCGGGTGATCGTTGTGGATGATGGTGGATATCCAACTTTAGATTCTGGGAGCTCACAAAATGCAGAGTTTCCAAGAATTAACCCTTCTGATATTTTTAAGAGAAGTGAAGGAAACATTCGTTTCTTTCGAGATCAGGGAACACAATTATGGTTTTACCAAATTCGTCCGATTAATGATACTTATTTTTTAATCGCAGCCATACCCCGCCCACATATTCAGATCCGAACTATTTTCCAAGACGAACTGCTTAAACCGCTTTTTAGAGTTGGATTGATAGCATTGGCAATCGCATTCTTGATTAGCTGGTTTATCGCACGATGGATTACTCGTCCGCTTAAGAATATATCAAATTCTGCCCAACAGCTAGCCTCAGGTGATTTTCCACCAATTATTTTAGAGGGACCATCGGAGGTACAGCAGTTGGCAGGTGTAATNAATGAGATGGATCTAAAAGTGCGCAANAGCCTTCAATCCCAAAAAAAATTTGTAGCAAATGTATCTCANGAATTCAAAACTCCTCTAACATCTATTCAGGGTTTTGCTCAAGCAATTTTCGACGGAGCTGTAGAAACTGAAGAGGATAAGAAACATGCTGCGCAAATTATCCTTGATGAAACGAGCAGGTTGGATTATCTCGTCAACGACTTACTGATGCTGGCAAGGCTGGATGCAGGGACGATGAAATTGAGAAAACGAGAGTTAGAAATACATCAGATCATTGAAAATGTACTTGAAAAATTCAAATTCGGAATTGAGAAAAAATCAATAATGATAAAGAAAAAATATGATGAAGAATCTTTCGTTTATGTCGATGGTGAGCGCATCGTTCAAGTTTTTATAAACCTTTTTGATAACGCAATTAAGTTCACGCAAGCTGGCGGTCAGATAGATATTTCCACAAAAGCCGAGAAAGGGTTTATGAGAGTCTCTTTAACCGATTCTGGAATTGGGATACCAAAGGAAGATATTGGGAGAATATTTGAGCGTTTCTACCAGGTAGACAAATCCAGGTATAGAGGAAATGATAAGGGTATCGGATTAGGTTTGTCCATTGCGCACCAAATTGTATTGGCGCATGGGGGGGGAATTACCGTAACAAGTGAATTGGGTAAAGGCAGTTGTTTTATGGTAAAAATACCTTTGGCGCATGAAAAATAACCTTAAGGAATTTCCAAAAGTATCCATCGTTGTTCCTTGTTACAATGAGGAAAAAACCATAGGGCTTCTTCTCAAAGCAATTCAGAAGCAGGATTATCCACTCTCAAATATTGAAATCGTGATTGCAGATGCCCTCTCTACAGATGCGACTAAGAAGAAGATTTCTGAATTTATTAAAAGCACACCTTCCATAATTGTCAAAGTGGTTGATAATGCAAAGCAAACAATACCTTCAGGCGTAAATTGCGCTGCAAAGGCAGCAAAAGGGGAGATTCTTATTCGGTTAGATGCGCACTCAGAACCCAATAAAGAATATGTGAAAATAAGTGTAGATCTATTAAGGAATAATGTAGCAGAAAATGTGGGTGGGATCTGGGAGATACAACCTGGAGAAGATACTTGTATTGCAAATGCGATTGCCAAAGCAGCAGCACATCCATTGGGTGCTGGAGATGCGAAATATAGAATTTCAACCAAGGCACAATACGTGGATACAGTACCGTTTGGGGCGTTTTATAAAAAAACTTTTGAAAATATCGGCAGACTTGATGAAACACTGCTAGCAAATGAGGACTATGAATTTAACGCTCGCTTAAAAAACAATGGTGGCAGGATATGGTTAGATCCACGGATTCGATCGAAATACTATGCGCGAAAAAACCTAAAGGAACTTGCAAAACAATATTGGCGGTATGGATATTGGAAAGTAAGGATGCTCCAACGTTATCCCGCAACGATTAGGTGGAGACAAGCTATTCCGCCTCTTTTTGTTGCGAGTATATATTTTCTTGGCGTTTTGTCAATTTTCAACCCATTTACACGTATAATACTGGGTGTAGAATTTGGGATCTATTTACTAATAGCAGTATTAATTGGTTTACAAAGTGCGATCAAGCACAGTGATTTATGCTTTACGCTAATGCCTTTTGCGATCATCACAATGCATTTTTCCTGGGGAAGTGGTTTTATTCACAGCCTCTTCACTTCCGCACGGAAGGAATAAACAGTATTAATGAAAAACGAAACTAATGGCCAGAAGCCTTTATGGCGAATAACGGATAATGAACGCCAGATAATTCTTCTTTTTGGTGACGCTCTTTCAGCGGGNATTGCATTAATAACCTCACTGTATTCCTGGTCGACAAAAGATATGTGGATGGAATTCACCTGGCATTCCCTATTGGAACGGACACCTAATTGGTATTACTTTCTCCCATTCGCCTGGCTGTTAATTCTGATTGAGATGTATGATACAAACCGCGCTGGCCGCCGGGGGGACACTATTCGGGGATTAACGGTATCAACGATTATTAGCACGTTTTTATACTTGTTGATATTTTTTATTTCAGAACCGAACTCACTACCCCGGCGTGGTGTGGCTGTTTTTATCGCTGCGGCTGCTGGGTTGACATTGTTATGGAGGTTTCTTTATATCCGTGTTTTTACGGCACCTGTATTTTTACGCCGCGTAATAATTATTGGAGCTGGCCGTGCGGGATCTACGTTGGCTGAGGAAATGATAAAAATTGAACCACAACCATTTTGCTTGATAGGGTTTGTAGACGATGACAAGAAAAAAATTGGAAAAATAATCGCGGGCGTACCAGTTTTTGGCAGCAGTAAAGAACTAGTACAGATCGTTGAGCGAGAGAATGCGACGGATTTAATTTTCTCAATTTCTGGTGATATGCAAGCAAGCATGTATTCAGCAATTCTTGCTGCTGAAGAAAAAGGTATAACAGTTAATACAATGCCTGTTGTTTATGAAGAATTAATGGGCAGAGTACCAATAGCATTGCTAGGCGACGATTGGGTCTTACGGTCATTTGTTGATCGCGCGCATGCTACTGAAAGTTATGAGTTAATTAAAAGGCTGCTGGACATAGTTGGGTCTATGTTTGGTTTGATATTTTTAGGGCTAATATATCCATTGATTGCGCTAATTATTGTGATTGATGATGGGTTTCCTGTTTTATTTAAACAAATACGAGTAGGGAAAAGTGGCAAGAAATTTAATTTATTTAAATTCCGCAGCATGAAAAAGGATGCAGAAGAGGATGGGATTGCCAGGTTTGCTGTGGAAAATGATGATCGGGTCACAAGGGTAGGTGGATTCCTACGAAAAAGCCACTTGGATGAAATTCCTCAGTTCATTAATGTGATTAACGGGGATATTACTTTAGTAGGGCCTAGGGCAGAGCGCCCCGAGATGGTTGAAGATTTACAAAAGGATATCCCATTCTATAGGGCGAGATTATTTGTGAAACCGGGCGTAACAGGCTGGGCACAGGTGAATTATGGATATGCTTCAAATATTGAAGAGACTTCTATCAAATTGGAACACGACCTATACTACATTATGCGCAGAAATTTTATCATGGACCTGTTGATTATTTTCAGAACACTTGGATCCGTTGTGGGTTTCCGAGGGTTATAAAATGAAAATTAACTTGAATTTTCGCAATCGTTATATTTTATTGGGAGATATGATTTTGTCGATAATATCAGTAGTCGGCGCATACATTCTCCGATTGGAATTGATCGAAGTGTTTAGCAATTATTATTTATCATTATTATGGTTATTGTTATTTACTATTACGATTAAACCAATTATATACAATATTTTTGGGTTGTATCGCAAAATGTGGGTGTATGCCAGTATTCGCGAGTTGAAGTTGATATTATTTGCCGTTACAGCTTCATCAGCGTTAATCACTGTAATAATGCTGATTCTTTTTGCAAACCATGTATTTGTATCATTCCCGCGATCTGTTTTGGTGATTGATTGGATTCTCTCGATTCTATTTGTGGGCGGGTTGCGATTTGGATTAAGAGTTATTTTTGAAGGGAGTAAAAACAAGGCTGCAAAGCAACAGGTTAGAGACATAAAGAAAAAATCTTTGATTATTGGAGCTGGCGATATGGGAGCAATGGTTGCCAAGGAATTCCAAAAAAATCCTTTATTGAAGACTAAACCGATTGGGTTTCTGGACGATAATCCAGAAAAATATAACCAGCAATTGCACGGGATACCGGTTGTAGGTCGCTTAAAAGACTTATCGAAAGTTATTAATAAATATCAAGTNAATGAAGTAATAATAGCAATTCCCAGCGCATCGGGTGAAGCCGTACGAAAAATAACCAATATTTGTCGGAAAAATAAAATCCCATTCCGAACAATGCCGGGCATTTATGAACTTTTAGGGGGCAGCATTGGCATCACGCGACTAAGAGAAGTTCAAATCGCTGATCTTTTACGCCGTTCCCACTCCCAAATTGATGTTGACTTAGCTGGTAATATGCTTGAAGGTAAAACAGTGCTGGTCACTGGTGCTGGGGGATCAATTGGTCAGGAACTTTGCCGGCAAATCGCACGCTGGTCCCCATCAAAATTAATCCTTCTCGGCCATGGGGAGAACAGTATTTTTGAAACATACCAATCTTTAAAGGAAAATTATCCTTCTTTACCTGTTATTATTGCGATTGCTGACATAAGGGATGCTTTCCGAATTGACCAGGAATTTTCGAGGAATCAACCACAAGTCGTATTCCATGCAGCTGCGCATAAACATGTTCCTCTTATGGAAATAAATGTTGAGGATTGTATTCTGAATAATGTTTTAGGAACACAGAATATCATAAACGCTTGTGAAAAAAATGAGGTTAAACAGCTTGTCCTCATTTCAACTGACAAAGCTATTCGTCCTGTGAGTGTGATGGGCGCATCAAAACGACTTGCTGAAATGCTTGTGCTGGATGCGGCTGGACGTCTGAAAAAACCCATTTCGGTCGTAAGATTCGGAAATGTACTGGGAAGCAGAGGCAGTGTCGTACCGTTATTCAAGCGGCAGATTGCAAACGGAGGTCCGGTTACAGTAACTCATCCGAAAATGAAACGTTATTTTATGACAATTCCCGAAGCGGTTTATCTGGTTATTCAATCTGCCGGTATGGGAAAAGGGGGTGAGACGTTTGTTCTGGACATGGGAGAACAGATAAAAATCGTTGATTTGGCTGAAGATTTAATTCGCTTATCTGGATTTGAACCTGGAAAGGAAATTGAGATTGTTTTTACAGGGATAAGAAACGGAGAAAAACTTAGCGAGGATCTTTGGAATGATGGGAGAAAATTCAGCAAAACAGATCATCCTGGAATATTTCATGAAGAAGGACAGGATAAAATAAGGGGGGAAGAGTTGGAAAAGGTTGTCAAAAAAATGGTCGATTTATCCCGGGCAGGGGAGGGCGATCAAATAATCAACTTCCTCAATGAAATAATTCCTGATGCTGAAATTAAACATAATGTACAAGGTAATCCACCTAGTTTTGACTTATGAATTCTGAAAATAAAAGAAAATGGGATATATATTTAGAATCAAAACCTGACGCACATATTTTACAAACTTCTGCATGGGGATTATTCAAGCAGAATCATAAGTGGTATCCGAAGTATTTACTTGCTGATAATGCAGGTGCTCAGATCCTATTTCGAAGATTGCCGATAGGTTTATCTTTTGGTTATATTCCTAAAGGACCTGTGGGAACAAAATGGAAAAAAATTATCCATGAAGCAGTTTCATTATGTCAGCAGGAAAGTGCATTTATTTTATATATTGAACCTGATGAGTGGGAGAATGAAAATGGGAGTTGCATCTTGAAAACTCAGGGTTTTAATCCAAGCTCAATTTCCATTCAACCGAGAAGGACAATGGTTCTATCTTTAATAGGTACAGAAGAAGAATGGTTGAAGAGAATGAAGCAAAAAACACGCTATAACATCCGCTTGGCCAGTAAGAAAGATATTGTTATAAAACAATCATATGATATTGAACTTTTTATTAAGCTCATCAGAGTTACCAGCTCAAGAGATAAATTTGGGGTTCATGCAGCGCAATATTATAAAAATGTTTTTAATCTTTTTTCAAAAAATCAAGATTGTGTACTGCTGATCGCAGAATACAATAAAATCCCATTAGCCGGGATTATGGTCTTTGCCCGTGGTAAACGAGCCTGGTATTTTTACGGAGCATCTAATAATCTTGAGAGAAATCGGATGCCCACCTATTTGCTTCAGTGGGAGGCAATGCGATGGGCGGCTTCTCGCGGGTGTACTGAATATGATCTTTGGGGTATTCCGGATGAGGAACAAGATTTGTTAGAAAGGGACTTCATGTCTCGTTCCGATGGACTTTGGGGAGTTTATCGATTCAAGAGAGGATTTGGCGGAGAAATAAAAAGAACAGCAGGCGTTTATCAGAAAGTAATTAATAAACCGATATATACTGCTTATTCCATGTTAATGAAAATAAGAAAAATCCAGGCGCAATAATTCTAGACCAGAAATAAGAAATTGTGATTAATCAAAGCGAAATATTCAATAAATTGGAATGGAATGCTCTCATAAAGAATCTTCCTGGTATTAGTATCCTTCAGGCGTGGGAGTGGGGCGCAGTTAAATCTAAATATGGTTGGAAACCAGAGCGGTATATCTGGAAAGATGAATTTGGGAAGATCAACGCGGCAGCGCTTATTTTAATCAGAGAAAAAACCGTACCTGTATTAAATATGAGTTTCTGTACGATCTACATACCACAAGGACCATTATTAGATTGGTCGAATGTATTATTGCGGAAGAAAGTGCTTGATGATATTCGCGTATTTGCTCAAGGCAGGAATGCAATATTAATTAAAATTGACCCAGAGATCATATATGGGGCAGGCGAACAATTAGATACCACTGATATAGGATTCCTTCGAGCCCAAGAAGTTGTAGATGGATTATTAAAAGAAGGATGGTTGTTTTCTCCACAGCAGATCCAATTTAAGAACACCGCATGGATAAAACTAGAAAAATCAGAAAACGAACTGCTAGCAGCTATGAAACAGAAGACTAGATATAATATCCGATTGGCAGAAAGAAGGGGTGTATGCATCAGAGAGGGTGGAATTGATGATTTAGATGAGTTATATCAAATGTACCTGGAAACATCCATCAGAGATGGTTTTATCATCCGTCCCAAGCAGTACTATATTGATGTCTGGTCTGAATTAATAAAGGCAAAGATGGCAGTACCCCTAATCGCTGAAGTAGAAGGGGAAATGGTGGCTGGTTTACTTTTATTCCATTTTGGTAATCGCTCTTGGTATTTGTATGGTATGTCAACCGGTAAACATCGTGAAAAAATGCCGAATTACTTGCTCCAATGGAAGGCGATAAAAATAAGTAAAAAAATTGGTTGCAGTGTTTATGATCTTTGGGGCGCTCCTGATATTTTTAATAGTCAAGACAGAATGTGGGGGGTGTACCGTTTCAAACTGGGGCTAGGGTGTCAAGTGGTTCAAAGAATTGGCGCTTACGATTTCCCATTAAACAAAATTGCATATAAAATATTTAGTATAGTGATTCCGCAGTTTTTATCTATAACACGAAAATTCAGAAAGGCACAGCAGATTCAGGAGCTTGAGTAAACTAATAAGGTATACCGATAATGAGTCTTGACATCCAGACAACTGTAACCATCATATTCATTTTGCTTCTTCTTGCTGGCGGCGGGATTTTTTTCACAGCTATCCGTGCTTTTCAAGAGGCAAGCCGGTTGAGGTTTTTCCTAAAGCGCAGAAAGCTACTTGGAAGGGCCTGGCAGTTAGTATTCTATGCTTTGCTGGTTATTGTTGCGGCATTTCTTGTAAACAGGTACGCTGAGCCAATGACTTATCAAGTATTTGAACCTTCACCAACAGCGACATTAACTCCGACAATAACTCTCACGCCCACGGTTACACAGACCTCAACGGTTACGCTAACACCAACAATGACAGAAACACCAGAATTTACCCCAACGCCAATTATGCCGGCAGTGATTAGCGAAGGGTTTACATCTGAAGTCACGCCAAACCCGGAATCGATTTTTAGTGATATATCATTTGCCAGACGCTTGACCGGTGAATATTTACCAATAGATCCTAATGTAAGATTTGATCAACCAAACGCAACTATTTACGGTTCTTTCTCTTATAACAAAATGATCCCTGGAACCCAATGGTCAGCATTATGGTTCAGGGATGGAGAGTTGATTAATTATGAATCAATCCTATGGAATGGCGCTTCCGGGGGATATGGATATACAGATGTAACACTTCCGTCTGATGAATGGCTGCCAGGTTTTTATGAGGTTCAGATATTTGTTGGCGAGGTATGGAAGACAAGTGGATATTTTGAAATATTTGGTGATTCTCCGACTCCTACACCAACATCTACCTCAACGATTACACCAATCCCTACTGAAACAGCGGTGAATACTGCGACAACTATTCCCACAGAAACGGCGAGACCAACCGAAACCCCTCAACCTACTCTTACGCCTACCCGAACGCTGGTTCCGACATTAACAACAACTTCTACGGCAACTGAACTACCTACTCAAATACCGACACCAACTGATATCCCAACGCAAACATTAACTCCCGCTGCTACACGAAGATCAACTATTTACCGCTGAGCTAAGTGCCATAGCGATTTTTGCTGCAATCCGGGCATTGTTTTTTAATAACGCGATATTAACACGCATGCTCTTACCTTTGGTTATTTCATTAACCTTAAGGAGTAAAAATGGAGTTATGGCTGGCCCGCTGATGTTATTTTTATTCGCTTCTTCCAAGGCTTCTTCTATCTGCATCTCAACTTGACTTGCTGGAATCTCTAAATCGCTTGGTGGAGGAACAGTTACAAGAAGCGCAGAGGAAAGCCCCAATTTCCATTGGTTTAACGCAATTGAGACAATCTCTTCTTCATTGTTGACCTGGCGGTCCACTTCAATCCCGCTGTGAATTGAATAAAAGGCAGGAAGCTCATTTGTTTTGTAACCTAATATGGGGACACCGTTGGTTTCCAAATTTTCTTTTGTGGCAGGTATATCAAGAATTGCTTTTGCGCCAG
>JGI24724J26744_10001619_pt1 | contig 15368 bp, 16 predicted proteins | sample Cruoilmetagenom7_FD_26744 | JGI IMG/M metagenome (IMG submission 26744)
GTTTTGGGGGAGATTTTAAGGGAAAAAACCTCCTTTGAAAGTCCATAAGAAGCCGTTACTCCTATCCGTACTTTATATTCTTTCTCATAAGGCAGATCTATCCTGATGGGGATCTTCTCCTCTCCTTCGACGTAGAAATTGTTTTCTGGGAAAGAGACCACGCTTTCTATACCCGTATTAACCGGAAAAACCGAAAAGTAGAGATGAACGGGGACGCCGTAGTTCTTTAGTGAAATATAGGCGACATTTCTTCTTCCCACATCTGCTTCCACAGAGATCTCCTTCTCGTCATCTTCAACTTCTATCGAACCGTTCTTGATTCTATTTATCAAAATCCTTTGCTGCATATTTTACCTCGTCTCGGGGGGAAGTAAGATCGGGACCCCATCCTCGATGGGGTAATATTCTTTGCATCTCGAGCAATATAACCTTCCCTCTATAATCTCATCTCCCTCTTCTTTAGATATAGATTCAGATTCTATGATGAGATCCCCCTTGCAGATGGGGCACGCCAATAGATCTATCAGATCTCTTCTCATCTTCCACCTCTCACGCCACTTTTCTATGTCGCAAATCAAAGATTTGCTGGCTTAAAAATCTCTTAACTTTTCTTAGCGAGGGCAGTTTCACAATCAACCATATTCATAAAAACGGGCCGAGAGGGATTCGAACCCCCGACCTACAGATTAAGAGTCTGTCGCTCTGCCGAACTAAGCTACCGGCCCAATCTGGAATAACATTTTTTCGATATTAAACCTTTTGCTTTTGTGCCTTTCCAAAATTGTCCTCGAGAGTCAACGCGAACAAAAAGGAAAGGATTATGGTAGATGACATATAAGATCAGACAGATAAAAACCATAAATAAAAAATAGGTGTGGAATTGAATTCAGCCATCGTCGCTATCGCTGCGATCTTTGCTCTATTGTCCGGATACAAATTTTATGGCACATTCATTGAGAAGAAGATTGTAAAGCCAGAAGAGAAACCCACATCAGCGCACGAGTTGCGAGATGATTTTGACTATTCGCCAGCACGACGCATAACTTTATTTGGCCACCACTTCTCATCCATCGCTGGAGCAGGGCAAATCCTTGGTCCAGTGGCAGCTGCCATTGCATTCGGCTGGACTGGTTGCTTGTTATGGATAGTCATCGGTGGTATATTTATGGGTGCCGTGCACGATTATCTCTCGCTGATGATCTCTGTGAGGCATAAGGGCGTATCAATACCAGATTTGTCTGGCGAGATCGTGAGTCCGCTGGCAAGATTGCTCTTCACGATCTTCGTCTGGATCACGCTTGTGCTGGTGATCGCGATCTTTGGCATAACTGATGGTCATAGCATTGCTTGTAGGATACCATTGCCCTGTGATGCTTCCGTTTGCCCACGGTACTGATGTCATGGTTTGGTTCGCAATCCTTATGGCATACTGCATCTTTGCATCGGTCTTGCCTGTATGGCTGTTATTGAGACCCAGAGATTACTTGTCGATGTATATTCTCTTCGCAGTCCTGATAGTTGGCTATATCGGGCTTTTCGCATACCATCCGGAGATATCTACTAGCCCATTCATCTCTTTCTACAGCAAAAGCCAAGGTCCAATGTGGCATATGCTCTTCATTACGATAGCGTGCGGCGTCATATCTGGTTTCCACTCTCTCTGCGCTGGCGGCACGACGTCAAAACAGCTGGACAAGGAGAGCGATGGCAAACCTATTGGATATGGTGGCATGATCGTAGAGTATATCCTTGCTATCCTTACACTGCTGGCAGTAACAGCCGGTTTGAGCCTACCCTAATATCAGAGTTTTATGATACTCGGAAAAGCAAATCCAATTGGTGCATTTGGGGCAGGATTTGGACATTTTCTTACAGCAATCCATATACCTCTAACGATAGGTACAATGATTGGGGTAATAGCGGTAAACGCCTTTGTCATAACCTCGCTCGACACATGCACGAGGATGGAACGGTATGTGTGGACTGAGAGTATAGGTGTAAAGATACCGATCCTCGGAAACAGGTGGATTGCAACACTAATCCCGATTGCAGTAGCATACTACCTTGGATTTACGGAAGCATATAGCTATGCATGGCCCATGTTCGGCTCCGCCAATCAGTTAGTTGCAGCACTGGCGTTGCTCACGATATCGATGTGGCTTGCTATCACAAAAAAGCCGGCTCTGTACACGGCAATCCCGTGCGTAATCATGCTGACAACAACGATTGGGGCATTGATATGGCAGATACCTTACAATCTCTTTTATGCTGTTCCCCACCAACCACAGCTGAGTATGGTTGGGATGATACTACTGGTCCTGGCTGTTGCAGTGGCCATCGAATCTATAAAAACCCTGGTAAGGGCCAAGTTATGGAAATGAAAAATATTCAAATGCCAAATGTTCTTTATCTCACCTCAATATTTCATTTGCTCCTTTGTATATACATTACGAGTGTTTCCATCCTCTTTGAGATATCAGCTAGGATCTTCTTCTCCCCTTCATTTAGATGAGGAGATACTTGTTGCAACCCCTTTAAAATACCTATAGCCTCAATAGCTTTGGTGATCTCTTCGGTTGGTGCTGCCCTCTTAGCATCTATTTTTTCCTTCGCTTTCGCTCTTTTATGCTTTGTCCTTACATGTCGAGCCAACTCTAGAGGTGTATCAAATGCCTCCCCACAATACTTGCACTTATATTTCTTTTTTATTTCTTCCATAGTACTAACTTTTTATCTTCCCCTATATAATTCTTATCAATTATCTCACCGATACTGTCAAGTTAAAAATATAAATTATCAGCATTCACATCCTTAAGCTGTTTTTGGATATATTTTATTTATGGAGTTTATGGTGATAGAAGTAGCGGTTAGTTTCTCATATCATATGATAACTTCAAAGTGGTAGCAAAAGACCCTACCTATTCTTGGATAATAGAAAAAGATAAGTATTAGATAATAAAAAAGAATGTAGTTGCAGATCGAAGATTTGCAATATGCAACGAAATCTTTGATTTTTGAGCACTACCCGCCTTAACTCAATGGCAGAGTGCGCGGCTGTAGTACGTGTGTGCCCAAAGAAGGTGCAATGATCCGCGCGCAGAAACCGCGATGTTCCCGGTTCAAATCCGGGAGGCGGGATCTTTTATTATAAAAAAAATAAAAAAAAGTTTTAATTCACAACGAGCTCAAGAGCGAGTCGAGCGAAGAAACTAGCCCCTTGATCAAGGGATCAACTAACGGGGAGATCATTCCCACGAGTGGCTCCAGTTTTGGAAGAACAGCTTCGAGTAATGGCCCAACAGACTCAAGCAGGGGTGCCAACATATCGAGTAACTTATCGAGTATGGGTGCCGACATATCCAACATAGGACCCANNAGCNCCANCGTTATCGGAAGACTTGACTTTACGAGGAGCCCAATATCTAGCTCCGATAGAATACCCGACAAAAGATTTGAAATGACCTCAGGATGCTCGCCCAGCGCAATAGTGCTACCGGTCACCAACCCCACGATGGCTTTTGGATCCAACCCGGATAGCAGATTCAAAACCAACTCCGGCTTCTCGCTGGCCATATAGAGCATGTTATTCACGAGCTCCGCAGCCTTCGCGAGATCTTCCTCACTCAAAAGCCCTGACGATACCTTCATAATATCTATGGTCGCCGGTCCCACCAGCTGTATCAAACCGCCCACCAAACCGCTCATCAACCCGCTTTTACTTTTATTTTCGCTCATATTATCCCTTCATTTTACCTAATCGTTCTTCTTTACTTATCTTCTCAACTCGAAGAGCCAAGAAGAGCCTTCAGTGCATTTGTTAGAGCCCCTATCATCGGTCCGATCACCTTCGTCAAAGCATCAAATATTGGACCCACAGTTTCCAAGAGCGAACCTACGATCTCGAGTACGGGAGTCAACATATCAAGCACCGCTTCGATGATTGGACCTAGTATGTCCAAAAGAGGATCAAGGAGCTTCATAGCCACCGGAAGAATCGCCCCTATAGTCGAAGATAGCAGTTCTCCGATGTCGATCGAGGAAACCGCATCGACAACTGTACCCAAGAGATTCGGAATCATTCCTGTCACGGATTTTATCATCCCGGGGGATAGCATCGATTTTATCAACCCCGTCACCATCGGGGTAGCCATACCCATTACCCCCCCCAATATATCACCAATGTTTGTTTTACCTTCACTCATATTATACTGGTTGATGTTTCACCTATAAATATATTACGATTTTTGGTGACAAAAAAACTTTAATGGTGGTGATGTTCTTTTGGTATTGGAGGTGAAGAGGATTTTATGATACAAATACCATACGGTAAGAGAGATCTGACCCTCAATATGGGGGAGAATATGCATCTGGTAAAGGGCCCCGCAGAGAATATCAAAAGGTCTCATGACCCGATAAGAAAGGCGCTTAGAGATCCGATCGGGACGAAGAGATTAGAAGAGATTTGTGAGGGAAAGAAAAATTGTGTCATTGTCGTCGATGACCACACGAGGAATACACCGACGAAAAAGATGGTGGGNGCTCTTTTAGAAACTTTGGGAGGTAAGATGGATGAGATAAAAGTAATCTTTGCAACTGGCACNCANNGATCNCCCAGAAGGGATGAGATAAGATCTATTTTAGGAAAGAATATTATGGAGGAAGTCAAGATAGAATCCCATGACTGCGACGATGAGGGGAATCTGGTTTATCTGGGAAGAACGTCCTTCAAAACCCCCGTTTATATAAATAGGACGTATCTATCGTCTGAGATAAAGATAATAACAGGAGATATATCTCTGCATTACTACGCCGGATTTGGGGGTGGAAGAAAGAGCATACTTCCAGGTTTGGCTGGAAGAGAGACGATAAAAAAGAACCACAGTTTATTACTTGATAGTAAGGCGTTTATGGGAAATTTAGATGGTAACCCGGTCCATTTGGACATGATGGAGGCTGCAAGGATGCCGGGCGCATATCCAGATTTTTCACTGAACGTAATTTCCGATTCTAAAGGTGATGTTCTGGCGGCATCGTCTGGAGATTTAAGCCTTGTCTTTGAAGAATTGGTGAAGATCGCAAAGAAAAGCCTCGTGAAGAAGATGGATAACTATTTTGATGAGATTGTGGTTGGAGCCGGTGGACATCCAAGGGATATAAATTTATACCAGTCGGCAAAAGCTCTTGAGATGGTTAAGGGAGGTGTAAGACCAAACGGGAAGATAATTTTATTGGCAGAATGTATCGAAGGGATCGGAGATGAAACTTTTGAGGCGTGGATGGAGGAGTGTAAATGTCTGGACGAGACAGAAGATAAGATAAANGGAGATTTTGAGCTCGGTGGGCACAAGGCATACTATCTCCGAAAGATTATGAATAGAAATAAGGTCTTTTTNATATCAAGTTTGGACGACGNTCTCGTCGAGAGGTGGGGGATGATTCCAAAGGGATCGTTGGATGATCTATTAGATGAGATCGAAGGAAAAAACGTTGGNATAATACCGACGGCAGATTTTATGATTGAAAGGAGGTGATCTTATGGAAATATCTGAGATAGAACTCAAGGGGCATATCATAGACTCAGGCATCTTAACTAAGGTATTCGATATGATCATGGATTTGAATGGAGATTTTGACATTCGAGAATTCGATATTGGAAAAGATAAAACGGATCACAGTTATGCCAGAATCCTGGTCAAGTCCAAAGATAAAGAAGATTTAGAAGATATCTTAACTGCGGTGCATAAGTTGGGCGCGACGCTCCCTGAGATGGATAACATCGAATTTAAAGAGGCAAAGAGAGATAAAGTCGTCCCGAGGGAATTTTACTCCACGACAAATCATCAAACGTACGTAAGAATGAACGGTGGGTGGGTGAAAGTTGAAGATATAGGGATGGATTGTCTGATCGTAGTTGCGGGTAATAGGGCGATATGCAAACCCATAGGAGATATAAAAAAAGGAGATAAAGTTATTGTTGGCAGGAAAGGGATAAAGGTGGTTCCACCGGAGAGGCCAAGAGAGAGAAGCTCATTTGAATTTATGACGGGAAAGGCCTCCTCTGAGAGACCAAACGCCTCAACGATTAAAAAGATCGCAAGGGAGATCATGATGACAAAGAGGGATGGGGGTAAGATGGCGGTTGTGGGAGGGCCTGCAATCGTTCACACAGGTGCATCGGATGCACTCGCGGAGATGGTAAGGAGAGGATACGTAGATCTATTACTCGCTGGCAACGCTTTGGCCGTTCATGACGTGGAGAATAGTCTCTATGGAACGTCTTTGGGAATGGAGATTAAGAGCGGAGAGGGAACCGTTGGGGGTAACAAAAATCACATATATGCTATAAGTGAGATACTAAGGGCGGGCTCCATTAGAAATGCCGTGGAGAAAGGAATCTTGAGAAGCGGAATAATGTATGAATGCATAAAGAACGATGTCCCTTATGTCCTGGCCGGGTCAATAAGGGACGATGGTCCCTTACCTGATACGATATCCGACTCAATGACGGCAAAGAAGATTATGAGGGAAAAGCTTAAATGTATTGACATGGTAATTATGATGGCAACGATGCTCCACTCAATCGCGGTTGGAAATCTGTTGCCTTCTCACGTGAAGACAGTGAATATCGACATAAATCCATTGACGATAACCAAGTTGATAGATAGGGGTTCTGCCCAGACGATTGGGATAGTTACGGATGTGGGGTCTTTTTTACCGCTTTTGGCGTCTGAGTTAAAGGGTGTGGGAAATAGCAGTTAAAAGGCAATTGTGTTACACGGCTGTATTATAAAATAAAGAATGTTGTCATAAAGATGGAGAAGAGAGAGATGAAGGAGGATATACTCGGTGGCTTAGATATCAAATCTACGAAGGATATCGATGTTCCCGAGAAGTTGATCGATCAAGTCATCGGTCAGGAGCATGGCAGTGAGGTGATAAGAAAAGCGGCCAGGCAGAAGAGGCACGTGATGATGATAGGTGCACCTGGAACCGGGAAGTCTATGCTGGCAAGGTCGATGGCAGAACTCCTTCCAAAGGAGGAATTGGAAGACGTTCTCGTTTATAACAATTCAGAAGACCCAAATAATCCTAAAATAAGGATCTTACCGGCGGGAAAGGGAAAGGAGATCGTTGATGCCTATAAAAAGGAGATGAAAAAGGCATCTCACAGTAGAAACACGCTTAATATGCTCATCATATCAAGTATCATTCTCTTCGGTATGATATTAGCCTTTCGGGGAAATATCATGGCATTTTTTTATTCCATCATCGCGGCCGCCTTTGTATTCATGGCATTGAGGTATACCATCCCAAAAGAGTCGGTAAATGCGCCAAAACTCCTTGTATCAAATGGCGGAAAGATGACGGCGCCTTTCATCGATGCGACAGGGTCTCATGCCGGTGCACTCCTGGGCGATGTTAGACACGACCCGTATCAGTCTGGTGGTTTGGAGACTCCTTCACAGGAGCGGGTCGAGGCTGGGGCGATACAAAAGGCGAACAAAGGCGTTTTATTTATAGACGAGATAAATACGTTAGGGATGGAGTCGCAACAGAACCTGCTAACCGCTTTACAAGAGGGAGAATATCCGATAACTGGGAGATCGGAGAGAAGTTCTGGGGCAATGGTAACGACAGATCCAGTTCCATGTGATTTTATACTCGTCTGTGCCGGAAATTTGGATGCAGTAGAGGGAATGCACCCCGCACTCCGCTCGAGGATAAAGGGAGACGGATACGAGGTGTATATGGAAGATACGATGGATGATACAGCTGAAAATAGGGGAAAACTCGTCAAATTTATAGCACAAGAGATAAAGAAGGATGGTAAGATACCCCCCTTTGATAGAAGTGCCATTGCGGAGATCATAAGTGAGGCACAAAGACGGTCGGGCAGGAGAAACAAACTGACGTTGATGCTCAGAGATCTCGGGGGATTGATCAGGGTAGCAGGAGATATGGCACGAGAGGCGGGGGTCGAATTAGTATCTGCAAAGCACGTTTTGTCGGCAAAAAAGGTGGCGAGGTCGGTCGAGCAGCAGGTGGTCGAGCATTACACAGAGAAAAGGAAAGATTACAAACTATTCAAGAACGAAGGTGAGGCAGTGGGGAGAGTGAACGGTTTGGCCGTGATGGGAGGGGACGCAGGAGTCGTCTTACCGATCGTCGCCGAGGTGACACCCCCTCAATCCAAGGAGGAAGGTAAGATAATCGCCACCGGCAAGCTGAGGCAGATAGCGAGGGAAGCTGTGCAAAACGTTTCTGCGATACTAAAAGGGCTTGGTGATGCCGATCTCTCTAACAGGGATATTCACATTCAGTTCATAGGGACGTATGAGGGGGTGGAAGGAGATTCCGCGAGCATCTCAATCGCGACGGCCGTGATATCCGCGTTGAAGAATATTCCGGTGGATCAAGCGATCGCTATGACAGGTTCGTTGTCAGTAAGAGGAGACGTCCTTCCGATTGGGGGAGTGACGTACAAGATAGAGGCCGCGGCAGATGCGGGATTGAAGAGGGTCATCATACCCAAATCGAACTTAAATGACGTGATGATAGAGGAGAATTACAGGAAGAAGATAGAGATAATACCCGTATCCACCATATCTGAGGTCTTGGAGAATAGTTTGATTACGAATACAAAGATAGATGGAGTTTTAAAGAAGATAAAGAAGATCGCAAAAGAGCAGGTCAACGGGATACCCTCTCCGGCAACGGCGAGAGATGCAAATGCAGGCTGATTTCTATGACGTAAGAAGATGTGAGATAGAGAATAGGGCTTTTGCGATTGAAGATAAAAAGATTGAGCATGTCTCTAGTTCGTTGGATCATTTCACCGTTGTCAGGGCTTTTCTCGATGGTGGCTGGGGTATCGTCTCGTCAAACTCTGACCCCGACGAGGAAGCAGTCTTGAAGGATGCCATCAAATTGGCCAAACTCTCTTCTAAAAGATCGAAGAAGATCTATCTGAAGAGATACNAGATAAAAGATTTCAAGCAGAAGATAGAGGGCAGACTTCTCCNAGAAGAGGATGAATTGTCCATATTGAGGGAGATAGAAGANAGCGCAAAGATAGACGAGAGAATAAAGAACACAAAGGTCTCCTTCTCCTCATCTAGGATGAAGGTTCTCTATAAGAATGATCATCACGAAGAATTTTACGATCTCTNCAGATCCGGATATTCGATCTCTGCTATTGCAAAGGAGGATGGGGAGATGCAATACGGGGCGGAGAGAGAGTATGGAATTNANGGNTCTGATATTATAGAGGGAGATAGACCACACATACTCGCTAAAAAAGCCGCTGATACGTCTATAAAACTATTGAAAGCATCTTNTCCGCCATCTGGGAAGAAAAGAGTTATTTTAGACCAGGAATTGGGTGGTGTGTTCATTCACGAGGCGGTCGGGCATGCAACCGAGGCGGATATAGTCTTGGCTGGAGACTCCATCTTGGAAGGTAAGATCGGAGAAAAGATAGGATCGGAGATGATTAACGTCTATGACGATCCAACAATGATGGAGTACGGTTATTATCCATTCGACGATGAAGGAATAATCCCAAAGAGGCGCGCCTTAATAGAGGACGGAGTCTTAAAAGGTTATCTGCACAATAGAGAGACCGCATCCGTATTGAACAAAGAACCGGGAAACGGNAGGGCGGATGGAGATGAGGTTCCGATCCCTCGAATGAGTAATACATTCATCGGAGATGGAGATATGAAGTTTGAGGAACTGCTCGAACTTGTCTCTGATGGCGTATATCTCTGTGGCTCGAGGGGTGGAGAAGTGAGCACGGCNGAAGGGCTATTNCACTTCAATGCCAAAAAGGGNTATATAATAAGGAAAGGGGANATTGGAGGGATGGTGAAGGATGTCTCTCTATCCGGAAACACATTAGAGACGCTGAAGAAGATAGTTGGAGTGGGAAACGATCTAAAAATCAACGGTGGGCATTGCGGAAAGGAAGGACAGACCGTGCCTGTTGGCAGCGGTTCACCCCACCTTGTGATATCGTCATGCTTGATTGGGGGTGAATGAATCAGATTAGATCCTGATGAACTCGAGAGATACAGAAGAAAGATTGGGGCAGACGGAATAGAGATATATTTAGGTGAAGATTCTGCCCTCTCCGCGCGGATCAAGGGGGAAAGGTTGGAGGGAGTGGCGAAAAGTTCTTCGAGTTTTGGGATCAGAGTGAACTATGGAGGAAATTTCGGCTTTGCCAGTACGGACGATGAGAAGGATCTGGAAAAGAGGATAGATGCGGCAAAGAAGAACGCGAAGCTGAAGGGCAGGGACGAGGATTGGAAGGGGTTCGTGGGAGCGGAAGAAGATAAAGATAAGAGACGTGAAAAGGTCGAGGGGATATACGATCATCATATAGTAGATTTGAATGGCGAAGAGATGATAGAGTTTGTAGAGAGTTTAATGGAAGGAATTAAATCTGTAAAAGGAACCCTTCCGATAGGTGGAGAGGTCTCCACCGTAAGAGAGCAATTTAGGATCATAAATACAAATGGAATTGAAGAAGAAGAGAAGAGAACAATGATATATGGATCCGCTGAGGCGTCTTTTAGGAATGATTGCAAATCTTCGATTTGCAAACTTAAAAATCAGAGATTTTTAAATGATGGTATGAACTCCGCCTATGACTTCGCAATCTCGAGAGCTCTTGACATAGATTTTGAAGAGATAGGAAGAAACGCTGCAAATTTAGCAAAAAATTCTTCTAAAGGTAAGAAGATAAGATCGGGTAGATATGATCTGGTCCTTTCCCCATTAGCCGCATCAGAGCTATTTGATAATATCTTTGTACATGCCATAAACGGAGAAGAGGTGATGAAAGGAAGATCTAAGTTCTCTAACCTTGGAGAAGAGGTTGGAAATGCCGGCTTGACGATACTGGATGATGGTTTATTCAAAGGAGGATGTGGGAGCACTCCATTCGATGATGAGGGTTTTCCGAGCGGAAAGAATTATATTTTAGACGAAGGAATCTTAAAGAATTTCATCTATGACAGTTACACGGCTGGAAAAGAAGGTAAGAAGAGCACGGGAAATGCCGTCAGGGCAGATTACTCTTCTTTTCCAGAGATAGACGTGAGAAACCTTATCGTATCACATAACGAGGTGGGAGATCCCATTGAGGAGATGAGGGATGGAATCTTGATAAATTCTTTCATCGGCGCGCACACCTCAAACGAGATTACAGGGGATTTCTCTCTTGAAGGAAAGAATGCGTTTAAAGTGGAAAGAGGAGAGATAAAATACCCGATAAAGTCTTTGATGGTCTATGGAAACTTCTTCGATCTCTTAAAAGCGATCGTGATTGCCGGGAGAGACATAAAAATGGTATATGATATTGTTACCCCCTCTATACTCGTGGAAGATCAGAGGGTGATATGAGTGAAAGCTAAACTTCAACCGCTTCGTCCCTTTAACCAGCTTTCAACCGCTTCTTCTGTGAGTTTACGTTCGAAGGTGGCATATAGTATATTTATCACGCCGAGCAACTCTCCTATATGTACCTTACCGTCAGATATCGGGTGAAAGATTACATTATCTATCGTTCTCTTCTCTTCGACGAGCTTGGATCTCCCGATACCTCCTACCGAGGCCACTACACCCAAAGCGTGCCTCTCGACGAAGCAGGGTAATATTATTGCTCGTTCTGGGATCTCAACATCTCTAACCTTAATATCCGTCATCTCATTTGCCCTAACGGCCTTATCTTCCGCCGCGACAAGCATCTGCCACTCACCCCTTGGGCCCACACTATAGCCATAGGGAAAAGCATCCACACTGATTTTTTGTATATCTCCCCCTCTCTTATCCTTCCAGCTAACAATATCTACCTTAACCATACTTTCCATCTGTGTTTTTGCGTTATATAAATTTAATCTTTCATGGTTAATGAGTGGTCTGTTTTCATCTCTTTTCTAAGAATAATATGGAGAATTGGGCGATAGATGGAATTGGGGGCATAAGTGGATTGAAAAACAGAAAAAAATCCGAAAAACCTTGTAAGGAAAAACCTTGTAAGATCTCAGATCTCGGTGTAATCAAGGAAGAGGCAGATCTAACTAACCTATTCTCAACGGCACGTGATTCGTTTGCCTCATAAATGGGGATGTGAAAATGAACCCATCTCTATCTATGATCAGATGAAATCTAAAATATTTCTTCAATATTTGGAATGTCTTAAGCGAAAATACAGAGAGCCATATCAAGCTACTATCGCATCAAGAGATTCAAGTTAGATATGGTCAGATACTTGTGCCATTTCCACAGATTCTTATTTTCACATATAGGAAGCATTCGTAGATAAAAAGCGGGTGGCATAGAATATATTTATCACCGCGAGCAGCTCTCCCTTGTGTATCTCACCATCGAATATGGGGTGGAAGATCACAGTATCTATCGTTCTCTTCTCTTCGACATGCTTGGGCATTCCAACGCCCCCCGTCGTGGCAACAGTGCCCAACGCGTGTCTCACAAAATAACAGGGCACTATCACCGCTTTCTCGGGTATTTCAATTTTTTTGACCGCGATATCAATTAATTCATTTGCCCGAATATCCTTATCTTCCGCCGCGAGCAACATCTCCCACTCCCCTTTTGGATTCATTTCAAAGCCGTGAGGAAAAGCCTCTGTGCTGACTTTTCGTATTTTCCCTCCCACCTTATCCTTCCAATAGACGATATCTACCTTAACCATACTTTCCATCTGTGTTTTTGCGTTATATAAATTTAATCTTTCATGCCTTTTTTTATAGCAGACTTGCGATGGCAAATGCGGGAAAGACAGACGAGATCTCTTCTCCGTATATATCGGAAAGGGACGTGTAATCTACCTCCATTCCCTCAAGTGCCTCTTCGACGACGAACTCGCCTGCGCCTGCGATGACAACATCATCAATAGAATATCTTTTGATAGAATTCTCTATCTCCCTGCCGAGTACCTCCAACTGTCTCTCCTTAACCTGTTCTGCCATGCTCTTTATATCTTCCTCTTCCAGCTCTTTAAGATCGCAGCATACGATACGGGCAAGTCTCTTCTTCGACGCCTCCAAGCTTTTTTCTTTCCCGTCGGGCGTCTCGCACGTATAATCTTCTTCTTTAATCATCCCACTGATCGTATAGACGTCTGCCATAGAGGCATATCTCTCCGTCGAGATCCTGCAGTATTCATCCACGCTTGGAATGTAGATCTCATCTATCATCGCCGAAACGTCCGTTCTAAATGCCCCAAAATAGATCAAATTTCCATTCAATAGTCTTTTGAAATCCGTCTTCTCCGATAGACACCTTCTATCTATTACGGGTATGATATCCGTCGTCGTACTTCCCATATCCACGAAGAGAAAATTGGAAAGATTTTCTGATAATTTTACCGACGATGCGAGCCAATTGGGAGAGAAGAATTTTTTCTCGTCCTTTATCTCTTTCTCAAATTTTCCATCGAGGTTGAAATAATATACGTCTTCGTCTTCGAATACGGAGGCTACGGCGTCGCGCATGTATCTGATCCCTTCTTCTTTCGCGGAGAAGCAATCTGCCCCCTCACCGGTCATGACGACGGAAACCTTTTCTATTTCTCTATTTTCTTCTTTTATCTTCTCTAAAATTTCTTTCAGTCTCGAATCCTTCCATAGGGGAAGATAAANGGATCTTGAATAAGAACCATCGGAGCTTGCCGCCTTCGTGTTTGCCCCACCTATATCAAGGCCGAGGATCAATCGAACTCCTCCAGCAAAAATTTATGCTCCCCTCTTATCTCGACTTTTGGGGGTAACCCTCCAAATTTNCCCCTCAAGATCAGATCCGCCAGCTCAAAATTTATCGCCTTATCTATCCCTACGATAGATGTCGTCGGACGCGGATTTACATCTACCACATAAGGTTCATCCGAGAGGATGATATCTATACCCACGTANCCCCTGCATTCCATTATCCTTGCCGTCTCTACAGATATGGACATGATCTCGTTCCATCTCTCCGTTCTATACGGAACGATGCCCCCAAGATAATTTATTCCTCCATCTATCGATATCAGTTGTTCATTCACGGTCAAGGGCAAAACTTCATCTTCTCCAACGATCAAGCTTGCGCTTATCTCTTCTCCCTCTATATATCGTGTCAAGATTGATCCTTCTTTCTTCGTCTGTGTTGATCCTTCTTTCTTCGTCTGTGGATCTGATACAANCATAACGCCCTTTGAACCACAACCAAATCTCGGTTTTAAGACGAATTTTTTCCACTCTTCATTAGCTCTCCACTCTTCCTTCTCTATCATTTCCGGAGCTTTTATTCCATTTGAAAGAAGAATATTAGTCGTTTTAAGCTTATCAGAGCAATTTTTCACCGCATTCGGAGGCGATCCAAGATTGACCGTCCCATCTTCTATAATCGAAGTGAGTTCGTACAGTATGTCATCCCTCTCCGGGGCGATCACCAACGCCGCATCGCATCTCTCAGATAGTTTCTCAACGGTTCTAAAAAATTCCCCTCGCACTGCAATACCCGGTATCCTCTCCTCTTCTTTGGCAGGATAATAGACTTGATGTCCAAGTGCGGTGAAACTGTGGGCCAGCGTCTTTAACATGGCCCTCCCCTCTTTTATTATTCCTTTGTCTCCTGTTCCCACGGCGTATTCTATCAGTAGAATCTTCACGTCTTTTCTCTCTTCAGTAGCAGATGATTGACCTGCTCGAGAAACCTCCAGCATAGTATCAGTTGTGTAAGGCCGATCGCGTTTATGTATTCCTCTCTTTCGTAGAGCTTATTTAGGTAATACCCCGTAAAATCTCGTAGTTTCTTCTCCAATTCCCAAAATATGTCGTGATGAAGCTCTCCATCTATCGTTATGACGCCCACATCGCTCCCATAATATTCGTCCTTCCTGAATTCGAGTGAGAGATCTCTCTCAGAGAGCATCATCATCGCTGAAAGGTCGATGTTTAAGTTCAACTCTTCCAATGGAAATTCAACCATCTTCTGAACTAGATTTACATTAAAAATTTCATCTCCCTCATATTTGGAGGGGAATATCCTTATTATCGCATCCGCGTAGATCTTCTGTGGCTGTATAAATTTTATATAATCTGGTTCCCTTTCTAAAATTTCTCTTTTGACCCTCTCCTCGCTATACCCTCTATCTCCCACATCTCTCTTTACCTTCCACCGCCTCTTTATCTTTCTCGATGGATCTACATAGATCTTAAAATCAAGTAACTCTCTCAGCTCTTCGGTATAAAAGGGTAAAAGCCCCTCTAATATTACCACCTTCTTCGGTTCGAACCATTCACGATCTTTAAAAGTTCCAGTGGAATGATCATAGATCGGTTTAAAAATTCTCTCACCCT
>JGI24724J26744_10001621_pt1 | contig 15354 bp, 7 predicted proteins | sample Cruoilmetagenom7_FD_26744 | JGI IMG/M metagenome (IMG submission 26744)
TTTTCACCAATGACCACCTTAGGAATGCCGTACAAAAGTATGGTTCCTGAGCACATAGAACAAGGAGACAAAGTTGTATAAAGGGTGCATTCTTTATATGTACTAGCACTTTGACGACCCGCATTTTCTAAGGCATCCATCTCACCATGTAAAACCACGCTTCCATCTTGAACACGCTTATTATGACCAGCTCCAAGAATTTTTCCATTATGGACAATAACTGAACCTATGGGTATTCCACCTTCTTGATAGCTTTTTTTTGCTTGATCAATTGCGGCTTGTAGAAATTTGTTATGCATTATCATCTCTAGAAATATATTAATTTCAATATAACAATTATTGTATTTAAAAGAAATGCTTAATAAGTATTCACGATGAAATATATCTTATCATTTCAAACAAAAAATTTTACAAAATCAATGAGCTATTGCATTGCTTTGATTTTTTCAAATATATTTGTGGTTCTAATTACGATAGAATTTTGTCCAATTGAATCTTGTTTATAGACTTTTTTGGATTTTTTGAATCCAGAGGTGATGTAGTTTTCTGCAATTTCAATATTTCCACATTTTATGGCTAATTCAGCAATCCATATTTCTGCAAGCATTGGTTCCCAACTTGTGATTGGTTTGAGCGCTAATTCAGGAAGTAAATTAGTTAATTGATTCATGCCTATTTGACATTTTGAAATCTCATCGCCATCGCCAATTATGGCCGCAGCTTTGGTAATATTGTTGTAGAGATTATTTTTGTTGTATTTTTTATGGACTTCGATTACGTGATTAATTAAGTTAAGCCCAGTTTGATATTCACCTGTTTTAACCAATAATCGTGCTAAGAATTTTTGTGGTTGAGCAAGGCGAATATGATTATTGGAATCAAGTATGGTTCTTATTTCAATGGCGCGCCGGTATAATTTTTTTGCTTTAATGTATTCTCCTTGAGCTGCGTATATTTTTCCTAATACAGTCACTCCAAAAACGTGATTAAAACTAATGTCTCCATAGAATTTTTTAAAAAGAACATTGGCTTGTTTTCTGGCCTTTTCTGCTTTGTCGTATTCTCCTTGTTTGAAGTTTAATTCTGCAACTTTTGCTAACAAAAAAGCATATTTGGGATGATCTTTAGTAAATAGTTTCTCACATAAGAGCATAGCTTCAGTTAATAATTTTTCAGCTTCAACATACCTATCTGATTTAAGTAAGCTATAAATTTTATTGCCTGTTCTGCTTAAATAAACAGGGTGCAATTTGCCATGAAATATTTCAGCATACTCTATGGCCTTATCTCGATAGGGTAATGATTTTTCCATATCAAATTCACTGGTAGCTATGGCTAGTTCATTATAGATTCTACCTAATATTTCAGGGTCATTATTGCCTTGGGCTTGCATTTCATCTAAAGCATTTTGAGCTAAATCTAATGCCAGTTGATAGTTGCCTTTAGTGTATTCGTTGGTGGATTTTCGCAAATTATGCCAAGCCAATTCAACTGGATTATTAACTTTGTCACTGACTTCATCCGCTTGTCTAAATGCCTCGTTACCATTTTCAACTTCATTATTGAAAAAATACATCACTGCCTTTTGCCCCAATGCAGATAGTTGTCCTTCGTGATCTCCCAGCTGTTCTGAAATATCAGCAGCCTTTTGATAGTGTTCAATCGACTTTGGGTTGTTTTCAAGGTTATGTTGAATGCTAGCAAAAATCCGATAGAGCTTAACTTCAACTTGAGGATTTTTAACAGATCCAGCCAATAAATCTTGTTCTGCTTGTTTCATCACATCTGCCATATTTAAATCTTCACCTTTATTGACTAATGGTGTTGCTGACTTTAATACAGTTGTTATAAATTCAGAGGTTGCATTGGCAATTTCTGCCTGTTCAATTGCTTTTTGACTTTGGGCTTTTAACTTAATGCTGGCATCATACATTATCATAGGTAGCCCAATAAGGAATGCCAAAACAGCCACTGTTAGCATAGAAACCATTGGATTTCTTTTGAGTAATTTACTGGTTTTATAAGACCAACTATCACCACTGGCAATTAATGGTTTGGATTGTAAATAGTTTTCAATGTCATTAATTAATGAATCTACGTTTTTATAACGTCTATCTGGTTCTTTACGAATTGCCATCATAACCAGATTATCTAAATCTCCTCTGAGTAGGCTACTATTAAATTTCATTGTATCAACTTCAGTAACCATACTTGGTTTTACTGGTGTTTCATCGGCTATCATGCGGATATATTCAGCAGCAGAATCTGTTGTCTGTTGTTGAGCGCGGTGGTTGGTTAGTAGTTCATACAAAATTAAACCAAGTGCATAAATATCTGTTGCTGTGGTTAATGAATTGCCGTTGATTTGTTCAGGACTAGAATAGGCTAATGTCATCATGGCATCGCCTTGTGTTTTAGTTATATCGGAGTTAAAGGTTTTTGCAATACCAAAATCAAGTAATTTAATCACACCATCTTTTGTTACTAGAATATTTGATGGTTTTAAATCTCGGTGAATAATACCTTTTCTGTGTGCAAAACTGACGGCTTGGCATATTTGCAGGTANATATTTAAAATTTGTTTAATGTTTAAAGAGTTTTTTAAATAATCGATTAATGGAACNCCATCAATCCACTCCATTAGCATATAGAGACGATCCTCATATTTGCCTCCGCCTATCAATCCAGCAATATTGTTATGTTGTAATGAAGCCAGTAACTCCCTTTCATTTTGAAAGCGTTTTAATTCTTTGTCATTATGTGAGAGCTTGATAAATTTAATTGCAATTTTATGATTAAACTCTCCATCATCGCGTTGAGCTAGCCAAACTTCGCCTTGTCCACCTTCACCTATAGGTTTGAGTAATTGATATTGTTCAATCATATCTCCCGCACAGACGGATACTAGTCCAATTTTTTGTTTGATAGTTTTGGTAATACTTTGGGTTAAATGTGAATGGTCAGATTTCTGGTGTTTCAGTAANCTTAAAACACGTTTTTTTACATTAGTTGAATATTCACTGTTTACGATAATTTCCTGTTGCTCATGTGATGTTGAGAGGTCAATACATAAATCAAATAATGATCTCACTTGTTGATTAAATATGTCTTTATCCATTATTTATCATATCCCAAATCATGAATATATTCGTTAATAAAAGCACGGCCAAATTTTAGGTCTCGTTCAACTGTTTTTATTGATACATCCATATACTCTGCCACCTGGGCCTGTGGTAATGCGGCAAAATAGACCAAGTCAATAATTTCTGAACTGCGTTCATCCATGATTTTAAGTTCTTCAATCGCATCATTGATATATGAAAAATCTATATTATTATTTGATAACCCCAAAGAATCAGTATAGATAATATCATCATTCACACTTTTATTTTTCAATGTTGATTTGTGGCGGGCATGATCGATAAGTACACGGCGCATCTGTCTTGCAAGTGTTCTAAAATAGTGCTTTTGATCTTCAAATATTACATCACCCTTAGAAATTTTTACATAGGCTTCATGTACCAAAGCAGTTGGCGATAATGTATGGTTTTTACGCTCTTGAGCCATCAACTTCTTGGCAATGATTTTAAGTTGTTGATAGAGCCTCTCGTCTAATGAGGCATCGGCTTCTAGTTTATTATTTGGCATGGTTATATAACTTTAGCACATTTAATAATTTTCCCTATTTTTTTCTCCCATAACTACAAATAATTTATTCAATTTCAAAAAGTCAAATTAGTTTGAGGGATTTCACCCTTAGAATTCGCCTTTATGTATACCAGAACAAAAAAGTGGCTCCCCTTGTGGGTGCCTGCGATGCAAGGCAGAAATTATCTACTAATATTTATAAATGCTATTATTCAACACTGGGAATTATGGTTTTATCCCAACAAAGGCATGATTTGAATACATACCTTTGTTATTGCTTTTTCAAAACCNCCAGTGATTAAACCAATGCATTTATAAATATAATCAGTNATGTCTTTATCATTAGCGCAGGCACCCACAAGGGGATGCCACTACAAGAGATTAAAAATTCCACACAAGTTAATTTGGCAGACTAATATTGGCACCATGTCGAATAATGCAAAACAAGAGATTACTCTATTGCTAAAGAACCTGAAAGATGGGGACAAAAGCACGCAGGATTAAATCATCAAACTCCTCATAACTACCCATAATAACTGTCTCCTAATGATTCTCTCGCAAGCACCTATTTCACGTTTAACTATCGGGAATTGATTATTAATTAATGAATAAATAAATTAACAAACGTATTGAATAATATATTAATATAGATAATATAGAAGTTATGAGTACTAGAATTTTTTTTTTCCTTTTATTGACAGTGTTATTTTTTCGCAGTGGTCAACTGTTGCCAGGAAATCAGACACAAAATCAGGCAGATGAACAGTTAAGTGTACTTACTGTAGTGGCGAATGAAGATAACTTGCCCTTTAGTTTCAACTTACCTGATGGTACTCCTACAGGGCTCTATGTTGAATTTTGGAAACTCTGGTCTGAAACCAATAATATTCCTATACGTTTTGTATTGGCACCACTAGAAGAGGCTATAGAGCTAGTCAAACAAAAAAACACACTCCATGTTGGGCTCATTAAGAATGAACAACGTGAACAATGGGCAGACTTTTCATTGCCCATCCATAATGTACAGACAGGAATCATTTATAATCGTTCTATCAACAAAAAGACAAAACTTAGAGAACTAAATGATATCAAGGTATCGACTAATCGCTTTAGTTTTCAAGAGCGCTATATTAAGAAAAATTACCCTAATATTGAACACTCAACCTATGGCAATTTTGATGATGTCATCAATCAGTTATTAGACAATGAAGTTCAAGCTGTTGTTGCAGAATTGCCTACGATTAATGCAGAACTGGCTAAAAAGGGTTTAACTGGTGTCTTTGTAAAATCTGAGGAAGTCATTGTATCAAATAATGTATTCGCTCTTGTAGCCAAAGGCCAACCTAAATTATTATCTAAAATTAATGCGGGTATCGAAAATATTCCTGTTAATGAAATCATTGAGTTAGAAAAGAAGTGGCTGCCAAATTTTAAACCTTTTTTTAAGAGTTTAATTTTATTGAATACGCTAACAATTTCAGAGAAAAAATGGATAAAGAGTCATCCATCTTTAATTGTTGGTATTGAGCCTAATGCACCCCCATTAGGATTTATCAATGAACAGGGAAAGTATATTGGTATTGCTGCAAAATATATCGATCATATAAATAAAATGTTAGGCATCACTATTGAACCTGCTCATTACAGTTCTTGGAGCGAAGCATTTAAAGCATTTAAAGCAGGCAAAGTTGATATGATGTCAGGGATAGTTAATACACCGGAACGTGCAAAGACAATCGTTTTCACCGAGCCGTATTTTGAGATACCTACCGTAATTGTCACACGCAAAAATTCTTTTACTGCTAAAACTATGGAGAGTCTTTTTGATAAAAGAGTAGGGCTAGTAGATGGTTATGCTGTTGAATTTATAAAAAAAGATTACCCCAAAATAAACATACAACTCATAGGTTCCATTGTCGATGGCATTAAGCGATTACAGGAAGGTGAAATTGATGCCATGATAGATTCAATCGCTAGCATTAATTATCAAATCAATAAGAAGCATATCAATGATTTGACGATTACAGCTTTTACACCCTATAAAACTGAGCTTTCAATGGCCGCTCGCGATGGACTTGAGCCATTGGTTCCAATCTTGAATAAAGTTTTTGCAAGCATGAGTGATGAACAACACGCCGCTATTGCTAATAATTGGTTATCTATACACGTACAAAAGGGTGCAGAACTATCAACTATTCTAGTTTGGGTATTACCCATTGTTTCATTTCTCATACTTATTATTTTAATATATTTCCGTATAAACAGAAAATTCCAGGAGTTAAGCTTAACTGACCAGCTTACAGGTTTGAGGAATAGGCGTTTTATACAAAACAATATAAATAGCGATGTGGCTCAGATCCAACAGATGACTTCAACTGCTAAATTAATACAAAGTAAAGCAAAGCACAATAAAGCAGCTCTCATTTTCTTTATGATCGATTTGGATAATTTTAAACATGTTAATGACATTCATGGACATTCGGCTGGCGACGCTGTGTTAATTCAAATCAAATCGATTTTAGAAAAAGTCTTTAGGAAAACTGATTGTTTAGTTAGGTGGGGAGGGGAAGAGTTTTTAGTGGTTTCTCGTTTTGTAGATCGCAAACATGCACCTGAACTCGCTGAGAGACTAAGGCTGTCAGTTGAAACACATGAATTTGATATTGGTCAGGGAAAGGTACTAAAGAAAACTTGTTCAATAGGGTTTGCTTGCTTTCCGTTTTTTGCCAAAAATCCTCAATATTTAGCGTGGGAACAAGTGATAGATATAGCGGATCACTGTATGTTTGCAGCAAAAAAATCTAATAGAAACGCATGGGTTGGATTGAGTAATATTGATTGTAGTCAAGAAAACATAGTTTCAGATATTACTGAAAAAACTAAAAAATTAATTGACTTAAAACAATTAGAAGTCGAGACTTCGCTAACAGATATGACGCTTCTGAAGTGGGACTAAAAACAGCTCCCGCCATTAGTGTTGAAAAATAGTAAATAGCCTTCGGTTAGCATCTAAGTTGGGTAAAATCTCCATTATAAAAAATATATTATAAAAAATTATATTTGGCAGTATAATACCGTAACAATGTCGAATAACGCTAAAAAAGAAGTAACTGTATTACTGAAAAACCTAAAAGAAGGTAATAAAAGTACACAGGATGAAATCATGAAAATTCTTTATCAAGAATTACGTGGTTTTGCAGGAAATATCTTAAAAAACGAAAATCAAACCATTACTTTTCAGGCCACCGAATTGGTCAATGAAGCCTATATCCGCATGTTTGATTCTGATCAATTAGACTGGACTGATCGTACTCATTTCTTATCAACAGCTATAGTTGTAATGAGGCGATTTTTGGTTGATCATGCACGTAAGAAACACTCAAGCAAAAGAATTCCTAAAAGTGCGTTGGATTCATTTGATGAACATACACCAGTTACATCATCTTTGGAAATAGATATAGTAGGTTTGGATGAGGCGTTGTCTAAACTTGAAAAGTTAGATTCAAGACAAGCTAAAATTGTAGAGTTACGATTTTTTGGTGGATTGCCAGAAAAAGAAATTGGGAAAATTCTTGATATATCGCGCAGTACAGTCAACCGCGAATGGATGCTTGCAAAAATGTGGTTAATGCACCAAATCAAAAACCAATGACACCTGAGCAATACAAATTTGTCAAAAAAATTCTATCCCAAGCTTACAAAATTGAAGCCGCTAATCAGTTAGAATTTGTTAAAAAAGCATGCCAATCAGAACCTAAATTGGTCGATGAAATAATGGAAATGTTATCAATTGGTGGCTCTGATGAAATAAATGCGATGGACGAACCCGCTATTGTGGAACACTTGCCAGAGTTAGATTCCCAACCCTCAGTTGAAGAACCGATTCTTGCACCAGGTACACAAATTAGTCACTATAAAGTCATAAAAAAAATTGGCTCTGGTGGAATGGGCAATGTTTATTCTACCCAACAAAAATCACCAGCTGAGCGAATAGTGGCTTTAAAACTTCTCAAAAAAACCCCAAACCAGAAGTTGCTCATATCAGAAACACAAATACTGGCACGATTAAACCACCCCAATATTGCCACTTTATTTGAAGTAGATAAAACCCAAGATGGGCAATTGTTTATTGCGATGGAAATGATTGATGGTGGTGATATTCTTTCATGGTGTAAACAGCATCATTATGGCATAAAAAAATCTATAGAATTATTTCAACAATTATGTACAGGCATCAGTTATGCACATGAAAAAGGCATTATTCATTGTGATATCAAACCCAGTAATGTTTTGATCAATGAAATAAATGGCATTCCCACGGTTAAAATCATAGATTTTGGAATTTCGCGCTATGAAAAACAAAATTATACAAAAAATGAAATTTCAGGGACTCCAGCCTATCTCGCGCCAGAAATATTGGCAAATAAAGAGTCCGAAATAACAGACACGCGTCGTGATGTTTATGCGTTAGGTGTGTTGCTAAAAAAACTACTGCCGATTGAGGTGCCCAAAGATTTACAAGCAATCATCAACAAGGCAATGGCGTATGATAAGGGTAAAAGATACGCTTCACCAGTTAGTTTAAGCAACGACATTAATAATTATCTCGACAAACGCCCAGTTACTGCAAGAGACTATAACCTAGCTAATATTTTATATTTTTTTATACAAAGAAATATCGCAGTGGTTATTTTTTCTAGTATTTTATTGCTATCATTACTTGGCGGTTTCTTTGCTCAATATCATCAAGCAAATATTGCAAAACATCAAGCTCAAGTTGCCAGAGTCGCACAAATCCAGGCTGAAGAGTTATCGGATTTTTTAATCGAAATGTTCAATACAGCCAACCCTGAAAAAAGTAATAGTTCAGTGATTACTACTGATGACTTATTACATAAAGCTAAAGTCAAATTATTATCTATACAATCTCCAACGCTGACAGATGCTCGGTTTATGCACACTATAGGCTCGATTTATGCGACCAAAGAAAAACTACCTAGCGCACTTGAATTAATAGTAAAATCATCACAGATAAATCAATTAAAACTATCACAAGACCACCCAAGTGCTCTTGCAGGGTTGTCACAACTTGGTTTGATTTATAAGAAATTAGGCGATTACACCAAAGCTGAAAACTATTATATTTCTGCAATTGCTGCACTTAAGAATCAATTGAACCCAGATTCGTCACAGTTATCTACACTGTATAACCAATTGGGTAATTTGTATATTGAGACAAAACAAATTGATAAGGCCATTGAACAACATGAATTAGCCATTGAAATCCGTATAAATTTAGGTGATGCAAAAGCTCTAGCTGACTCGTATAATAACTTAGGCGTTATTTATAACAAATCTCAAAAATGGCAACTAGCAAGAAAGAATTATTATTTAGCATTGGACATCTTCAATAAGGAGTATGATGAAAATCATCCCTATATCGGCGTAATGAAAAATAATTTAGCTTACATTGAAGAAAAAGAATTTAACTGGGAAAAATCAGAAGACTTATTGGCTGAAGCATGGGTTAATTGGCAATTTGCTTATGGTGAAAATCATTCAAACACCATTACAGCACAAAGAAATCTAGCACTATTTTATGATCGTAGAATGCGTTATCAGAAAGCCATTGATTTATTTAGCCTCATGATAGCATCAGCTAACAAGAACAGAAATATTGAACGAGAAGCTAAATATTCAAGCCTTAAGGCATTAAGCCATGCACATAAAGGAGAATTTGAAAAAGCCAACGAGTTACACCAATACGCACTAGAATTAACAAAGAAAACTACCCTAAAAGAAAATTATCTTTATGCCAGATTAAGAACCCAATTTGCTAAAAGTTTAATTGCACAGAAACGTTATGAGGATGTTGAAATTCAGTTAAACCAGGCATTGAATTATTTAAATAAAAACTACTCTGAAGATAATTATTACCGTTTATATACAATAAACCTGAAAGCTGATTTGTATTACAAAAAAAACAATTTTAAACAATCTCAAACATTGTATAGCCAAGTCATTAGTCACAAAGAAAACAAAAGTGTTAGCAATCAAACCAGGCAAGTCACAGCAAATATTGGGTTGGGGCGCATTTTTCGACAACAACAAAAACTCAATGAAGCGCAAATGTACTTTAATGCAGCCCTAGAAATCAACCATGCTATTCAAAGCAGTAATGATAAAATCAATGCTATTATTTATTACGAATTGGCTCAATTAAAAAAGGTGCAAAATGATATTGCCAAAGCAAAAAAACATATCAATCAAGCCCTAGACATTCAACAACGTGCCTTACCAGCAACACATAAAGATTTATTGGCAACAAAAGCCTTATTGAAAACACTTTAATCTTATTCCCTGGTTATCCTTCAACCACCATAATGTAGCCTTACGCAAATATCTTTAGAGCTTTATTGCTACTTAATAGTGTGTCAATTAATAAAAAACCTTAAGAACATGAAGCAAGATCACTCAAAATTACGCTTTAGTAGATAAGAGACAAAAATTATCTTTAAAGAGTGAAATATATGAATAACCTTAAATCTATAGTACTAATTATTTTAACCATTTTTTTAATTTTCCCAGCGTTAGCCGGAATAGGTACGAACCACTGTGACACCCAGGCTAATGGTGATTGGAATGAAGCCAATACATGGACAAACTGTGGTGGTACCTATCCTCAAACTAATGACTGGGTTTCCATTACCCATGCAGTGAGTTTTAATCAAAGTGCGTTTGTTGGAGAATTTAGTATAAGTGGGGCTGGGGATTTTGATGTGGCAGCAGGTGACTATACGTTGACTGTAGATTCATCAAATCTTGACTTAAGCGGAGTTAATGTGACCTTATTGGGGGATTTAACCATACAGGTATACAATCATGACCTAACGATTGGTGATATAAATGGAGATTTTGATTTAACATTAAACGGTGATTTGGATACAATATTTGAAGGCACCAACTCATCAACAACAAATACATCTTTAAAATCGCTAACAACAAATTCACAAGGTGCCACTATTATTAAAGGCATTAGAAATTTTACATTAAGTGGCGATACTGAATCCATTTTTAAAAATGAAGTTGAGTTAGGTACATTAGGGAATATACGAGGTCAGTTATCAATTGATTTAACTGGACTTGGCGGATTTACATTTGATGACACAATTACCTCACCTGGCAACAGAGAACACTCTCTAGAATTAACAAGTGATACGGGTGATTTTACTTTCAAAGATACAGTTTCAGTTGGTAACATTACTACAAATGGCACCGCAAATACAGTTATGGAGGGTTTTGAAATAACAGCAGCAGCGGGTGAATACAATATAGGTCATATGGTATTTAATGGCCCTGTTATTATATCTGATGACATGTTGTTTGAAGTTGGGAGCTTTGATGGTAATATTACTTTTTCTAGTACTATAAATGATGATGGTGATGCAAATACAGAATCAGGGGTGCTAATAAATTGCCCTAATACCACTAGTTTTGAAGGTGCAGTTGGGGATATTAATCCTTTGGAAAGAATAGAAACTAATAGTGATGGAGCAACCACGGTTTACGAAAATATAACGGTTATAGATGATATTGAGTTTAATGATTATACAACTATCATAGGCTCATTAACAATTAGTGCAGATGTTGCATTGTTTTATAATGATTTAGATATAGCAACTGGAGATTTTACCGTCGAAATTGATGATAATATAACCAGTGGAACAACTGGCGTTATTCGTGGTTCTGGCAATTTTATTAAAGATGGATTTGGAGAGTTTCAAATTAATGCTGTACATACTATCACTGGTAATGTTGTTATTAACTCTGGTCTTCTCAATAATGTCAACGCATCTGAAAATGTATTTCCTTCAGTTGGGGTTTTTTCATTGGCTTCAGGAAGTGAGGCTTCTTTAAGTAGTTCAATTACAGATATATTTGAGTTAACCGATGGTCAGAGTATTGTTGGCTCTGGATATATGAAAAATAAAGTCGATCGCCAACAAAATGTTAATGTTTCAATTTCACCTGGTTTTAGCCCTGGCCAACTGACCTTTGATAGGCTTTATGTCGATGAATTTGCCACTTTAACCTTCGAATTAAGTGGAAAGGCAGCAGGGGCTGAATATGACCAAATAATTATAAAGCAAGGCATAGAATTAGAATATGACCTTGAAAATGGAACGAGTTTAGATGTGTCTTTTGGTTTTGTACCTAGTTTAGGAGATGTATTTACTATTGTTGATAATCAAAGTGATAATGCTGTGGGAGATACTTTTAAAGATTTAGCTGAAAATGATGAAATAATAATTGGCAGCATTACAGTGAAAATTAGTTATATTGGTGGAACAGGCAACGATGTCACATTAACTGTGACTCAATTACCCCAAACAATCTATGTTGATGCTGATGCTACAACTGGCGGAGATGGTACAAGTTGGGCAACAGCTTATAATGATTTACATGATGGTTTAAATTCAGCAGTATATGGTGATCAAGTCTGGGTGGCAGAAGGTGTTTATTATCCAGATGTCAGTGGTGGAGACCCTCTTTCAACTTTTAACTTGATAAATGGTGTCAAACTATATGGTGGATTTAATGCAACAGAAACTGAATTAAATCAAAAAGACCCTCTTGCTAATTTGACAATTATTTCTGGTGATTTAGATGATGATGACACCAATAAAACCAATGGAATTACAACTGAGTATACTGATTTAGTTGGTACCAATACATTTCATTTGATTACAAGTTTAAATTCTGACGATACCACATTGATTGATGGGTTTACATTAACCGCTGGTTGGGCCTCAGGTATGTCTAGTGCAGATCAAAGAGGTTCAGTTCTATTATGTGACAATAATAGTTTTCTTAAGTTAAATAATTTAATCATCCAAGGCAATAGAACAGAAAATAGAAATGTTATACGGGCATGTGAGTCAGAAATTACACAATCATCATTTATCAATAATTTTACAACTGCTGTTGGAACTATTTCATCTAAATCTGGCAGCTACACTGATGTTATATTTAAAGGAAACGTTGCAAATGGACAAGGTTCACTTTTTTATATGGGAGGAGGATACTTAAATCTTACTCGAGTTAAAATTATTGGTAATGGTGGTGGTAGTGCTTCAGTCATTAGAGCACTTAATGTTACCTTGGATTTTAATGATGTCTTAATGAGTGGAAACAAAGTAGCAAATGGGATTATCGATGCTTTGGGTACTACTAATGGCTTGTTGAATAACTTGACTGTTGTAGGAAACCTCAATAATAATAATGGGAACAATGGTATATATGCAGGTATTAAGTCAAATATTAATGGAGTAAATCCATTGGAAATTAATAACTCGATTTTTTGGAACAACCAAAATGAAACGGGTTTGGGAACAGTAGACGCCAATGTTGGTAATATAGGCATAGGAATCGTAACAATCGCATCTAGCATTGTGCAAAACACCGGCGGTAGCACAGCTTGGGTATCTACAACATTAATTGATGGTGGTGGAAATTTAGACTTAGACCCATTGCTTATAAGTAGCATATATCCGAACTCAGCACCAACCACAGATGGTGACGCACGATTGCAATCAGTATCAATGGCAATTGATACTGGCGATAACAGTTTAGCCTCCAGTCCAACTGATTTGGATGGAAGAGTAAGAGTATTTAATGAAATAATTGATATGGGTGCTTATGAATACTTTGATGAGGGGGTATTTGAAAATGGATTTGAATGAAACTTAAATCGGTATTAAAGAGTTGTTTTTATATACTTTATAAGTCTTAATTAATTCAAAAATAAATGAAGCAAAAATGTTAAAAAATACGCTTTAATAAGCAGAAGCACCCATTTTGGGAAAACCACCTATTTAAAGAGTAGATTTTATGAAATGTCATCACGCTAAATTATTATTTTTAATTACATTGATTTCCACCACATTAAGCCAAGTTCAAGCTGGCGGCTTTATATGTGAATCAACTCAAAATGGAGTATGGAGTAATGCATCAACATGGAAAGATTGTAATGACACTATCCCGAATGATGGTTCTTTTGTAACGATAAAAAGTGGGCATGTCATTAGCTTAGATACAGATACAGCTGCTATAAATTCTATAGTTGTAGAAGTTGGCGGTGATTTTAATGTGGCTGACAACACCATAGGAAGCAGCTTTACATTGTTAGGAAATGCCAACACGGGCGAAACTTTTGATTTAAGTAATGCTTCAATAGTTCTCAATGAAAATTTTACAATAGATGCCAGTGCAAAAGATATTGTATTGGGTGCTATTGATGGAGCTTTTAATCTAACGCTAAATAGTAATTATGAAACCAAATTTGAAGGAATGATTGGTAGAACAACGGCACTAAACTCTTTAATTACTGATGCAAGTGGTAGTACCGTCTTTGCTAATGAAGATGGCGGTGTTAATGACCCAAACGTAAAAGTCAGTCAATTAATGCTGTTGAATGACCCTGTATTATTGGCAGCTCACACTAATTTTCAAGGTAATACAGGTAGTACAATATTTAATAGCACTTTAGACAGTGAAACAAATAGTAATGGAATCACATTTGGAGGTGCTGCCTCTTCAATTGTATCGTTTAATGGAGATATTGGTAGTAACAATCCTTTGAGTGCATTTAGATTTACAAATTCAATTGGATCTACAATTGAATTAAATTTAAGTGTAGTTGTGACTACAGGGTTGCAAATATATACTACTAATTTGGTATTAAATTCACCATCAAACTTAGTTTCTTTAATCTCAAACAACTCGAGCCTTATTAAGATAGGAAGCAGTACAACATATGTTCGTAGCTTAAACGCAAATGAAGATGCGTTATTAATTGATACAGATGGCACAATAACTGTCAATGCAATTATTGGAGATAACAACCAGCAACTATCCAACTTGACATTGGATTCAACCTCCATATCAACAATTAAGGCTGATAGCATTGAAGTCAGTGGATCACAAGTATATTCTGGACCTATTAGTATGGGAACCGATAGTGTTTTAACAGCAGGTATTATTGATATACATTCAACAGTTGATAATGGTGGTTTTAGCTTGACATTTGATACATCAGACACTAATGAGTTAACCACTATAGCAGGTGCCATTAGTGGTACTGGTGATATTATCAAAGTTGGATCTGGTGGTATATCTTTCAATTCTATCAACACATTCACTGGAGATTTATTGTTACAGCAAGGGGATGTCAATAATCTGAATATCTCAGATGCCATTTTTCCCGCTGTAGGGATAATTTCAATAGCAGATGGTGTGGATGCAAAGCTAGGTGGAAGTGCGTCATCAATTTTTGAATTAGCAAATACTCAAACACTGATTGGAGATGGGGTTCTTCGTGCCAATCTAGAGGCTAAGAATGGTTCAACTATATCTCCTGGATTTAGTACTGGCAGTTTATCTACATCAAATTTAATAATGGATACAGGCTCAACATTAGTTATTGAGCTCAATGGTACAGTCGCGAGTAGTGGATATGATCAAATAGCATCTTCAACTGGAGTCAATCTAGACTCCGATTCTTTGGGTGGTGCAACACTTGACTTAAACCTAGGATTTGTCCCTGACGCAAATGACACATTTACTCTTATTAAATTAAGTGGTCCAAGTTCAATTTCTGGAACATTTAATGGCTTGCCAGAAGGCGGGACTCTATCTGCAAATGGT
>JGI24724J26744_10001627_pt1 | contig 15322 bp, 9 predicted proteins | sample Cruoilmetagenom7_FD_26744 | JGI IMG/M metagenome (IMG submission 26744)
GGCGCGCTCATACCCTTCTTTATGATGGTGCTCATGGCCAAAGGGTTCATAATCGCAACACCCTTCATCGTCCGCGCGATTTCCGGCAACATCATGATGCCCGCCCTCTCCGGTGGCCTCGGCGGCGGATACAATTTTGCCCGCGCCGCCATGGGCAGCCAGCAGGCCTACAATCGCTACCTGATCGGAGGCGCAAGCGGTGCGGAATACGCAGCCCTCAGGGCGCGGCAGTTCTTTGGCGTGCAGCAGATGCCGGCGAGGCAAGGCATGGGTCAGACGGGTTCCACAGGCGGCACAGGGTCCGCAGACTCAGGGTCAAAAATGCTAGCGCAGCTGGCGAGATTGGGTCGACTGGGGCGACGGTGACGGTGACGGTGACGGTGACGGTGACGGTGACGGTGACGGTGACGGTGACGGTGACGGTGACGGGCCTGTGTCAAAAACCTGCTAAAACCGCAAGGGTTTTGCCGGGGATTTTATCACATCTAAAGGGTTGATCTAAGGCGGAGTAGGACGAACGGCCAAGAACGACCGTTTGTGGCCTGACATTTGTTAGAACCTTCTGCGCCTTCCATAACCGCGCCGGGTGGGTTCTGCAAACTGGACCACTGGCAACGGCCTCCCCTCATTGATCAACTTTGCGAACTCCTCCTTTGAAAAATCGAAGAGATAGCGGCTTCTGCCTTGTGCGGCTGTAAGCAAGCACAGATTTTCGCCACCAAAGTCAAATCCGACAATCTTGCCCAGTGATCCCCATTCCTTAAGGAGCCGGGTTTCCTCGCAATAGACGGTATAGATATCTACGCCATCGAACCGTTCCCAGCGGTTTTCTGAAAGCATCCGTTCATATTGGATCATATCAGATGGGCGGCGGGTTCCATCGATGATCCAGATCACTTGGCCGTAGAAATTAGTGCGTTTTTTCACTTCATCAGGCTTGATAGCAGAGTGCTGGAACTCGATCACAAGACCATAGGATGTTTTGATATCTGCTATATGCAGCTCACCAGTTTCATCACGAGCTGGCACCTCTTGCCAGTCTGTGACAAACCGGTTCTTCCAATCGCGGTGCCATTCGGTTTCGTTTTCCCACCAATGATCACAGTGACGGCGCCCTTTGTGTGCCCAGTGCCAGACCTTCTTGGTGCCACATCGGGCTATCATGTCGGTATTGCAGCCTGGACATACACCCAAGGCACCAGGCGTCGCCTCAACTCGTTGACCATTCAAAAGTGCAAAACGCATTCTGAGTATGCCTATCTTAAATCTGACTTAACAGCCTGATACAGCGCCACCAATTCAGCCATACCCATGTCTAGGATTGGTTCATACATGAAGGAATTGAGGTGTATGTTCGCTGGCGTGATTAGATTGACGCGGCGTAGAAGTCCAATTTTCTCGGCTTCGTTGTTGAACAAGTCTTTGAATTTTTGTAGTATTTTTCCCATCGTTTTGTTCGAAACATCATAATCTGCTTCCGCAGAACGGATCTTCGCGACCATGTAGCGTTCGGCTCGCATCCTGATAGCAATTGAGAGAGCAATCTTATGCTCTAGATTTATGCCATCGGCAACGTTCTCACACTCATCGGCAGTCGCGAATAAATACTCCACAACTTTTTTCGTCAAATCAACATCTGGAAATGTACAACCCGCCAAATGACGTTCGAACACGATCTTGTAGTCCTGAATAGTAAGGGCTTCAGTTTCATCCTTGAAGTGGAGCATCCTAGTAAGCTGTAGGTAGTCAGCGTTAGCGTTCCCATCTGAATCTTTAGGACCGATCGTGTATTCAATTAAATTACGCAGGAACGGGATATACGCGATTAGAACGGACGGTTCCGCCAACCTTCCCTGCCACTTACGAAACGGACTCTGGATGTCTGTCTGCTCAAAAGGCTCAAGTTTAATTCCATCCTCAGATCGAAAGGCCAGCCGACACTGATGTGCTGGACAGATATCTCTACTTGAAACTGTTCGAAGGAAATCAAAGTTATGAGTCAGAACGATAGCTAGGAAATTAGTATCTTCGACCTTGGTCACATCTTCCAGGAAATCAATGATCGCAAACTTGTTCTTGTAGTCAAAAGAGTCCGAAATATCGTCAAAAACAAAGAGGGTCTTGGCCCGGTTCTTCCACCGCACAAACACCTCATACATGATATCCAAGATGTACAGTGCTCGGCTTTCGCCGGTGCTCAGAGCACGAAGTAAATCCTGCTTTTCAGATGAAGCGTATCGCCTCTCCTCGCCCGCATCTCTGACAACGAAGGCTATGGATGGAGCACTGCCTTTGAGAATCGCATCTGATTTGTTCTCAACAGCAAGTTCAAATGGCAAATAAAGAAAGCGGCGATTGAAGTCGGCAACCACGGCATCCCAATCGCCTCTGCTTTCATCTGCTTCTGTGACGATTGCATCCAGGTCCCGTTGACCGGTTCGATACTCTGAAACAAGAGTTTTGTACTCATCAAATGCAACCCGAAGATACTGCATCCACAGGTCACGTTTAAGGCCTTCCGGATCGCTTAGCATCGGCAGAAGGTGTTTGTTTTCTGTGATATAGTCCCGGAAAGCCTGTAGTTCTTTATTTTTGAGCTTCGAGTTGAATGTGTCGAACTTCTTCGCGACTGTCTCATCGTTCAAAACGCGAAGCTTCTCCTCCTCAATGCGTTCGCGGAGAGATTGGTCCGAGGAAACCTCTTCCATCTGATCAGTGTTTTCATCTACCAAGCTGATGCGATGCCCAGCACCGAAGAAGTTATTCGCCTCCAGCTGCTGCTGAACCTGAGCAACATTGTGATACTGAAAGTTCCTTCGTAGGATTGGAGACTGCTCGGTGATCTCATCATACTTTTGCGCAAAGTCTTCGACTGCAGCCGCTACGTCTTCACTGGAAAGGAATTGCTGAACTTTGGGATCATAAATGATTTTGTAGTCGATTTTGGAAAGGTCTGACTGGCTGACTCCCCCGAGTTCATCCTCTATTGCAGCAAGTGCCTCATAGTAGCTACTGCCAAACACATCCTCGATAATCGAGTCTAAATTCTCCCGGGACCTTTCACCAAACCCTGCAGCGTTTCTGAGAGCTCTGTCCAAAGATTTTTTTGCTTCGCCAATAGACTGATGGATTTTTTCGTACTTCGATCTAAGCTCAGCGTTTGCGAGAAGAGTGGATACCTGGCTTGAGGAGAATTTGTCATCGTACGACTTAACGACGAAAATTTCCTCTTTCTTAAGCCCCTCCCCATTCAGGGTGATCTCGCAAGTAGGTTCGCGATTCGGGAAATGCAGGTCCTTAGGCGTGTTGCCTTCCGAAAGATCCATCATTGTCTTCGCAAACGATGTTTTCATGACACCGTTCGGAGCATAGATGGCGTAGCCTTTATGCTTAAACTCCAGCTCTGCCTCAAGCTTTCCAATTCCATAGCAATATCTTAGATTTATGTTCAGCTTATCGGCCACGACATTCTCCAAATGATCTCTACGCCCCCAAAGGCAATTGCATTTGTCCCTAGCGGTTCAGAGCATGCAAGGGAACAACCTCTGCTTCCCACCGCTCATGCCTGAATGATCCTTTCAACCAACGTTGGAAGAATTTGAGGAACAAGCTTCGAACCGGCTGCATCCAACTCCAAGAGCGGCTTCGACAGGTACGGATGAAACTTCTCCGACATGAAGTTCCCTGCTCCCGCGAACAGATCGACAGGTTCGCCGGATCGAATATGCGCAAGTACCGTTTGAAGGTCGGGGGTTTCGTCCCCGTCCTCCACCAGCAGAAACCCGTCATGCTGTTCAACCAAGAACCCCTTACTTCTGAGTGCGAGCGCGAGAGTTGACGTCTTCACCGTTCCGACCCGCGTTGCGATAATCGATGTGCGCTCGCCAAAACTGTAGATATTCTTGCTCCGGAACCCGATTTGCTCATAGTGGGCGCGCGCTTCGTCTAGCAGCGCTAGCGAAACGGCCTCCATGTAGGGTGGATTGATATCCCCCTCGAGCACACTGAACATTCGGTCGATGACCTTGTCATGAATGTCGCCTGCGTCGCCGCCGAAGACGGGAGGCACACCGACCTTCGCGGGTTTGACAATGATGACCTTTTCACGATCATGGATTTCTTGAACAACCCAACGCCGCCCAGAAAAAATCAGTAGCATCCCGGGAGCAAGAACATTGTCGATTGGCAGAGTTCCAAGATCCCGCCCCTCTGCAACCAAACGGAATTCTTCAGGTGTCTGGAACACCGCATAGAAGCTATAATGCTCAACCAGTTTCTCGCCTGTCGGCCCCAAAAGTAACAGCCCGCTGCCGGCCTGTTCGATCAAGCCGGTTTCTGGATGGCCGATAGCACGCAACACATCTGCGAAGACTTCGGTTGTGACCTTCCGAAAGGGGCCTTCGCGGCAGAGCACGTTGTAGACTGCGCTTGCAGACGCACCGCCGCGCTGCGCAATGACCGACAGAATCTGATGGACGAGCGTCGAGAGATGAAGCGCCTGCGGTTTTGGCGGTTCGCACCAGCCTTCCAACAACAGATCTATCATCGCGATGGACCTGATCAGGCCGAGGCGAAGACGATCCACGAAACTGCTCTCCGGCGTCAACTTGGCTTCGACAGCGTACTGCCTGAGAATGGCCGGTTGTCCTTCACGCCGGCCTGACCGGCCAAGCCGTTGTCGTAACGCCGCGACGCTGAACGGCGCGCCGATTTGAGCCACGCAGGTCACGTCACCGATGTCGATTCCAAGCTCGAGCGTCGACGTGCAAACGGCGGTTGTCGGCTTTGCGGCGTCTTTTAAGCGGCGCTCCACAAAATCGCGATGCTCGCGGGAGAGGCTCGCGTGGTGGGGATAGAATTCCTGTGGCAGGTGTTCCCGTTCGCAAAGCTCCCGCAACCGATCTGCGTAGATCTCGACCCGTTGGCGAGCTCCGGCGAAGACCAGGTTGTCGCTGCCTCGAAGATGCTTGAACAGATGAGCTGCGATGGCGTCCGTTGCGGATGGGCTGTTTTCATCTTCATCGCCTGAGAGGTAACCGCGAAGCTGAAGCCTCAATTCAGCCTCGCCGCCATCTGCTTCGATCAGCTGGACAGATCTTGCTGCGTCAGGGCGAAGATAGGCCCTGGCGAGGTCCATGTCGCCCAATGTCGCTGACAGACCTATCCGACGGATTGGGCGCTTAATCGCAAGCTCGAGCCGTGTGAGCAATGAACGCAGCTGGACACCGCGTTCGCTATCCAGAACCGTGTGCAATTCGTCGATCACGACCGCCCGCGTGGCCCCAAACAGCCGGGCAATTTCCAAACCGCGACGAATGAAAAGCGCCTCAAGGGACTCTGGGGTTATCAGCAGGATCCCTTTTGGAGATTTCAACGCGCGCGTTTTGATAGATTGCGAGACATCCCCGTGCCAGGGAACAACCGGAAGCTCTGCTTCTTGGCAGATGCCCTCCAGCCGCATGGCCTGGTCCGTGATCAGAGCTTTCAGCGGACCGATATAGAGCAGGTCGAAGCCGGTGCCGTCGAACGGCTCGTCAAGCACCTGTGAAATCAACGGCAGGAACGCCGCCTCGGTCTTTCCGCCCGCCGTGGAAGCCGCAACGATCAAATCGGCATTGGTCTCGCAGATCGTCTTTATGGATCGCGCTTGGATGTCGCGAAGTTCGCGCCATCCTTTCTGGCGTATCCATTTCTGCACAGGCCTCGCCAGTTTGTCGAACGCACTGCTCATCTGCGTCAGAGCTTGAAGCTGATCAGGTCATCGTCACCGGGGTCTTGGGCGCCAGTCGACTCGTCTACCTCGGTCATGTCTTCGCCGAGGTCTTCGGAGACCTGGATCTTTTCGATCAGATCGCTCCACTCGACACCCGGGTTTTGCTCGAGCACGGAAAGCAAATTCACGAACGCGGTCACCGTATTGCGCGGGGTGCGGAAATAAGCTTCACCGATCCGGTCAGAACAATGCGCCATGAAGGCCTCGAGCGCGTCGTCCGGTAAAGCTCCAGCATCTTCCTGCATGATCCGCCGGACATTGGCCAAAAGAACGAAGAGGTCTTCAGGGGTCAGACTGGCCAGCCGGACAACTGGTCCTGAAAGATCGACCAATCCGTCTCGCGCGAAGGTGTTCTCGGCCAAACGCGATTGAAGGGCTTCGTAACTGTAGAGCCCTCGACGGGTGTTCATCAGAAACTCCGGGGTCCCACCCATAAGGAAACCGAGGTTCTCGGCACTGCCTTGAAGCACATCATTCAGAATCCGGAGGATCTGTTCGTAGTTTGCATTGCGCGCCTGCGACGAGGTGAGCTTGTAGAGATTCACCATCTCGTCGAGGCCGACCAGCAATCCTTTGTAGCCGGCCTCGCACACGAATGCCGACATTAGCTTCAGATGGTCATAGACACTGGCGTCGTCGATGATCGTTCGCACACCAAGAGCTTTGCGCGCGTCGGTGCGTGTGGCGAACTCGCCGCGCAGCCACCTCAGGGCGGCAGACTTCAGTTCGTCGTCTCCAGTCTCATGACCTTCCCAGTATCGACGGATGACCTCGGCGAACTCAAAACCCCCGGTGAGTTCCTCGAAGTGACCAAGGCGTTCACGAATGACAGACCCCGTGGGCAAATCCCGTTCTTCAGCGTCTCGGTGAGCCTGGCTGACAAATCGCTCCACCACGCTGGCCAATGCCCCGCCATCGGGCTTTGTCCGCGTCGACAGGTTTCGGGCCATCTCGGCATATAGCCCTCGGGCTTGTCCGCCGGTCGCGTGAATGCGCCTATCTGGGGCCAGATCCGCGAACATCACGACCAGGCCTTTCTCCAGAGCCACGAGGCGGATCAGGTTCATGAAGAACGTCTTGCCCGATCCGTATTCCCCGATGATGAACCGGATCGCCGATCCGCCATCGGATATCCGGTCCATGTCCTTGACGAGCTCTTCAATCTCTCGGACGCGGCCAACCTGAATATGGCGCAAACCGAGCTTGGGCACGACCCCGGCCCGAAGCGCCTGTACGATTGCATCGCGTTCACGTGGTTTCAACTTAGACATCCCTGCCCTCCGCACTCATCTTTTCTTTTACCGCCTCCGCAATCTCCGGACACACGTCATATCCATCATACTCGTCGAGAAGTGCTTCATCGTAGGTCTCAAAAGCCCATTCATTCACGACTTCCAAAGCCCCGGACGCCATCAAGCCATGCGAGGCGCAGATCGTCTCGAACTCGGTTTCAGACCAATGCTCCCGGGAAACCAGTTCGAGAACAAGGGCGCCGTGTTTCGGGTCCAGCCCTGCCAGCTGACTTTGGTAGGCAGGTCCGGAGACACCGCTTTCTTCCTCTTCGACATCGAAAATCTGACCGAGGACGGATGACACGCGCTCTGTATCCGAACGGATTGCTGCGATCCGCGAAGCATCGAGTTTCGGTCCGCTGGCTCTTTCAAGCTCGGGTATCGCTTCGCCCGGGCGACCCGGTTGCGAGGCACGAACAGTGCGGGGACCATCCGCAACTTCGCCGGCATGCAGGTCCGAGTAGGCCAGCGCAGGATCAAGGCCCAAGGCCTTGTAGACTTTCTCGATGCTTGCGACTTCGTCGGAGTGAATAATGCCATCGGCATGTGCTGCACCAACCAGCGCTGCCCGCATGGCGGCCTGGCTGTCTTGGCCCACCTCCTTCAGTTTGCGCCGCAGAAGCGCCATGTCCGGTGGCACGGCCAGGAACCATTCAAGGTTTGCACGCAGCCTGCGGCGTTCCTGATCGCTGAGGGCCGCAGCAGAAACTTGATCCTCCAGCGCCCTGCGCTCGGGCTCCGCGATGCGACCATCCGCATGGGCGACGAAGGACCCGAGCGCCAGTTCGATCAAGGCGCTTCGATACTCGTCGGAAACTTCCTCCAGTCTTTCGATCGGCTCACCCAGGTTAAACAGCACAACAGGTTCCTCCGCCTTGGGCGACCGGAGCGCAAACCGAGGGTCGGGTGCCAGGCCGAAACCGAGGCGAGCGAGCGCGTCGGCCGCTCCTGTCATCTGCCGTTTCCCGATCTTCTCGTTCGTTTCTCCCTCCAGGCGTCCGATCACCTCCTCAAGCGGCACCAATCCCCCCCCATCGACGATATCGCTCGCCCAAGATTTCAAGCGGTCCATCTCCTCTGATGGGAAGGCATCCCACAGTTCAGAGGGCAGCAAGGCATGCGCTTCCACGCTTCCGCGGCCATCAGGATTTCGGCCCAAGTAGCGACTCAGCTTGTCGAGATCGTTCATCACCTCATCAGCCAACTCTTGGGCAATCTCGATCGGCTTGCGCAGGCCGGAAATATCCGGGACCGGCTTGCCGTCGACCGTTGGGTTGGAGGACCCCTGAAACTCGCTGGAAGCGGCTCGATAGGATGCCTTGAGTGATTTCCGGGGTTTAGTCACTTTGAGTCCATCAGGAAAACGCTGATCAAACCGCATACGGAAAAGAGCGACGAACTCGTCACGGCACCGCGTCGCGGGAGTTCTCAGATTTGTTTCCGGATGGCAGATGAACCAACTCAGCAACCAGTCAGCTGTCACGTTCTCGCCTTTGTCGATCCGGGCTCCGATTGCGTATTTGAGTGAGAATGGTAGTTCCCAGCCCTGCTTCTCGAAAATCGGCTCGATAGCGTCGAGGTCGGTTTCGGCAAGCATCGCAATGTCGAGGAACTCACCCAGATAGCGTCTGACCGAGTGGTTGTCAGGGTAAAGTGACTGCAGCCGCCGAACTTCCTGGACAATATCCTTGGCATCTTCGTGCGACTGATCGACGAAGAAGCGACGCTCCAGACCGTAGAAGTACAGGAACATGTAGCCGGGGTTATAGGAGGCGTCGCTTCGCCCACTTGCCAACCACTCCAAGTAGGTTGCCCGACACCGGGGTGAGATATCCGAGTATCCGGGCCAATACGGCATGCCATCGCCAGCCTTGTCCGTTCCCGAGCGTGCGACCGAAAGGGACGGATCGATATAGGCTCGGCACTTGTCATGATACCCGTAGGTGTTCGGCAAGGGGGGCGTGCCGACATAGACCATCCCGCCGATGTTGCGGCCGGCCACGCTAGCTGTTTCATTAGACGGGACCCACCCGCTTTTCGATGATCGGGCCGATGCGCTCGATGCCACTCGCGTTGGTTGGTTTCGTTCAGCGACCGCTGCAACTGCCGGCGTCGTAGACTTTCCAGCCCGAACGATTTCGGCGTAGTCCTTCTTTGGTGGGGAATAGGCCTGAACGGTCGCCGGCGCTTTGGGCGCATTGGCTTGGCGAGTACGTTCGCGCTCACGCTCGATGCGTGTGTCGTAGGCACTTGGTCGGGCTACCGGCTCAGATCGAGATGTTCGGGTTTCGGAGCTTGCCTCGGCTTGCGCTTGTACAGCGACTTTCCTCGATTTCCGTTTTTCTTGCCACCAGACCAGAATCACAGGAACACCGAATGCAAACAGCATCTGGCTGCCAACCGGCCATGATTGCAATACAAGTGCGACAATTACCAAAGCAGCAAAGAAATAAATCGCCAAAAAAAATGTAACGCGAAAAACCCTCCATACAAGACTCATCAATAAAACCTCCAAACTGGCCAGCTCGATCTCAAGAAACCACCGCCTGCATCTCAACCTTTAGGCGATTTTTCTCTGCTAGAACAATCGAATCCCCGAGTGGGGTGCACATTTCAGCAGTTTTCGAATAGGTCAGGCGTGTTGGCGTCACGCACTCGGCTCAAACCTTCGCCAACATGCAAACATGGGTGCTTGATCCTATTCAATCCCTTTGCGCCCTCAAAATGAGCGCTTCCACCATTGGGCATACGAACCGTAACCACGTCTGCACCGCATATGGGGCACTGATGCCGGAAACTGCGCTGGCTCTTTGCCTTCGAAGAAGACTGCAAGACCCAGCTTTCTCGAACGTCGGTAGTGCCACCGCTTGACAAGCGCCGCGAATGAGCTCGCCGTCGAAACCAACGAGGTACCATCAAACCAACCCCCTTTCCTCTATACTACTCCCAGACATCCCTTTCCTGACATAGAAGCCGTTGGGGATCGCCTCTTGAACAAGCGGTACATGCGAAATCAGACCCACGGCGCGGTTCTGCCGGACAATGGAGTTGAGAACCTGTAGGACCTGTTCGAGGGTGCCCGACCCATTTTCGGTGTCGAGGCTTCCAAACCCTTCGTCGATGAAAATCGTGTCGAGCCGGACCTTGCCGCTCGCCGCTTCGACCACGTCGGCAAGACCTAGTGCGAGAGAGAGTGCGGCAATGAACGTCTCGCCTCCAGAGAGTGTGCTTGTGGCGCGCGATTTCCCTGTGTGCGCATCAAACACCTGAGTTCCAAGGCCGCGTTTACCTCGCCCTCCATTCTCCATCTCGCGCTCAAGACTATACTGGTAGTTTGTCATTGGGCCGAAACGTAGGTTTGCAGCCTCCAAAATCTGGTCGAACATCGCGCCTATTGCGAATGTCTCCAGGGTCAGTCTTTGCGAATTCTGCCCGTTCACCAGCGCTGCTAGACCGCGCAGCGGGCCGGATGCCGCTTCCGCTTCTTCAAGCTTGCGCAGCGTCTCTTCCATCCCCTTTCTAAGCCGATCCAGATGATCGACATGGCCCTGAGCGGCGACGCGTTCTTCGGTTGCGTTGCCGAGCGCCTCGCCATGGGTTTGGTGCGTTTCTCGTAGCGCTTCGAGATCAGGCCAGGACATCCCTTCGATCGCAGAGGCGGCATCTGTGGCTGAATCAGACGCACTCTTGTGCTCGCGCCGGTATGTCTCGACGGTTTCCCTATCCTCATCGAGAGTTTCGACGGCCGGCTTGAGAGACTGAAACGCCTCTGCTGTAAGTCCAGCGCCAGCCAGTTTGGTTCGGAAGACCTCCACCGCCTTCTGATGGCGCGTTTTGCAGCCCGCGAGCACCTTGTCTGCGCTTTCAAGATCCTTGACCGCGCCGAGTGCTTTTTCGCGAGCGGAGTTCAGCGCCTTTTCCGCGGCAGTCCGCGCCGCCTGGAGCGACTCCAGAGATCCGGTCACCTTCTTCTGTGTGGCCGCGAGCGCCGGCACATCGCGCAGGTTCTCCGGCACCTCGGCGAGCCTGCCATCGCGCGCCGCCTTGGCCTCAGTTGCCTTGTTCCGCCGCTCGTCGAAGCAGTCCCGCAACTCATCGCGTTTCCGCTCCATTTCCTCGATCTGCAGTGCCAGTTCCTCGATCCCGGCCTCCGCGGCAAGAATGTCAACCCAGGGCCCAAGCGCCGCGAGTGCGGCATCCTCACGACCGATCTGCGCCGCGATGACTTCCGCACGCTCTTCTGGCGTCTCCAGCGCGGACAAGCGTTTCCGTCGCTCTTCGAGCGTAGCTTGCGCCCCGACCAGTGCTTCGCCGGCTTGCCTGGCTTCGCGATCGGCGGCCAGCCATGCTTCTCGTGACTCTCGGAACACCTTGTCCAGGCCGGCACTGCCGATCTCTCCTGTCGCAGGCGCGGGGTGCTCGGTCGCGCCACAGACCGGACATGGCGACCCTGCTTCAAGTCTAGTCGCAAGGTGCAGCGCCTGCGCGGACGCGAGATTTCTTTCGGCTATCTCAAAAGTCTCTCGCGCCTTCTCGGCTTTTCCCGAGGCAGCTTCCGACATCCGAAGCTGTTCTTCGATAGCACCGTTAGCAGTTGCAACATCCTGCAAAGCGCCCTCGTAGTTTTGGGCGGCTAATTGCCTTTTGTCGAGCTCAGTGCGCCGACCCTCGATCTCCGCGCGCTTCGTCTCCGCCTCTCGCGCGATTTTTAGCGCTGCGATTTTCGAAGTGCGCTTCTCCTGCAGTTCGGTCAGTTGTACCTTTGCTGCCTGAAAAGCGTTGTCGGCGTCCCGCTGCTCTTTCAGCGCGGTTTCGACTTCCTGATGGCTATCGGCTGCTGCCTCGAGGATGCGACCATACCTCTCCAGTTCATCACTTTTCCGGCGCAGTGTTTCGACTTCTTCGGCACGTTCTTCCTCACTTCGGAGCGCCTTTGTCGCCTTGTCCGCTTCTTCTTTGGCCTCCTCGGCGGTCCTTTTTGTATTTTCACGTGTGGTCTCGGCTTCACCAACTTCGCGTTCGGCATCCTTCACACGTTCCTCGACGTCGATCAAACCGCGGGCGCACTCGGCTTGTCGGACCTGCTCGGCGAGCGCTTCGACATCATCCTTCCGCTCTTCAAGTACAAGAAGCCGTTCCCTCATCTTTTCGGCTGCCGCAAACTTTTCCTCGATGGCCTCTGCTTGGCGCAGAGCCTTCTCGGCAGCTTCCGCCGTCTCCTTCTTGGCTTCTTCGTGTGCACGAAGCTCTGCACATTTCGCAGTTGCGGCTTCGATGCCCGAAATCAGTGCATCGGTGCTTTCGAACCCTTCTGCCGCGAGTTGCCTGATGCAGAGCGCACGCTCCTCCCGCACCTGCCGTTCAGCCTCATCGGCTGCTGACTTGAGATTGGCCATGAGCTTCTCGTATAGCGAGACATCGAAGAGTTCTCGTAGGATTTCGAGGCGCTCTTTCGTCTTGGCCGAAAGGAATTTCTCGAAGCGCCCTTGCGGCAGCAGGACGATCTGGCGAAATTGCTCGGAGCCATACCCGAGCATCTCAACAACAGCCGCGTCGACGTCGCGCACCTTCTTCTCGGCCAAGATCTTGCCCCGCGCCGCGTCTGTAATGTCGTCCAACGACATTCCGGTCGCATCGAACAGAAAGGCTTCATGTGCGCTCCGCGTCTCGCCTTCACCGCGTGCCTTGGGTCGCATCTGGTCGGGTCGGCGAAGCACAACATATCGCCGCTCACCAATGTCGAACACGAACTCCGCCTCGGTCATTACATCCGGATCGGCGTGATCGGAGCGCAGCGAAGGAGCGTCTTGCTCTGCCTTCGCCGCTTCTCCAAAGAGCGCAAAGGTCATCGCGCTGAAGATGGTCGATTTACCTGACCCTGTTTGTCCGTAAATGCCGAAGAGACCCGCCTCAACGGCATCCCGAAAGTCGATAACCACCCGACCTGGATAGGGACCGAACGCCTGAAGTGTTAGCCGAACCGGTCTCATTGGACGTCCTCCGTCTCACGCAGGCGACCGAGTGCCGACGCTACGACCTCCAGTTCGTTCTCTGAGAACCCTTCTTCCCGCACGTGTTCGAGGAAGTCGCCAATGACTTCGACAGGGTTCGCGACCGCTAGGGCACGTCCCGCTAGGGACTTTACTTCTGGCTCCCGTTCATTCCGCTCGTAGACAAGTTCACAGGCGTTGGGGAACACGCCGCGGATGCGCTTCATTCCATCGATCACAGGCGCATCATCGGTAAGCACGGCTTTGATAAAATCGTCAGATCGGTCTGCGAGGAGAAGTTCTGCGTGACGTCCCTTCAAGACGCGCACTTGGCGAATGGGTTCGAAAGGAATGCTCTCAATCGTGGCTTGCCCGACCGCATCGATCTCTACGAGGCTCATCGACTTCTGGCAGTCGGATTCATCAAACCCGAAAGCTAATGGAGATCCCGAGTACCGGATATGAGAAGCACCAACCGATTGCGGCCGGTGCAGATGCCCGAGCGCCACATAATGAGCACCTTCAAACACGGCCGAACTGACGGTCTCGATGCCGCCGACCCGAGTGAGAGGCCGCTCGCTTTCGCTGCTCGATGCCCCGGCTACAAATGCATGCGAAACGACGACCCAACGCGTGCCATCGGGAATGTTGCGCCGACCGCAAGCCACTTGAGCCGCGATAACGTCCTCGGGAGTGTGGAGAGCTTCGTCGGAAAAACATTCACGGGCGGCATACTCGTAGGCGAAGGGCAACCCTGTGAACGCCACAGGTCCGTGGGCGTCCGTGAGTAACAGCGGCTTCTCGTCCGCACTGATAGCCCCACGTATTAAAGCGCGTCGTGTGTCTGTCATGATCGCCATCGACGCGATTCGATCACCCGAGTCGTGATTGCCGGCGATCATTACCACGGCCGCCTCGGTCTCCGAAGCGACGCGTGCCAAGAACCTATTGAACTGACGCACAGCAGACGTTGGCGGGGCAGCCCGGTCAAAAATATCTCCTGCAATCACAAGGACATCAACGCTGCGGGAGGTAATCGCCGAAACGATCTGGTCGAGAATTGCTGCGTGATCGGCATCAAGAGGAATCCCGTTGAGCTGACGCCCGAGATGTAGGTCGGCGGTATGGAGAATCCTCATGGCAATAGTCCGTATATTTTTTATTCGTATAATTTCTAGATGGACATGCAGGCGAGAGTCAAGGTAGGGATGCGCACATGAAGCTCGACGACCTCAAACATGCACAGAGAGAGCGCCTGATCTTTCTGGACCGCTGCCTGACTTGGCGGGGTATGGCAAACCGCAAGGATCTGATCGACCGCTTCGGTATTTCGACCGCGCAGGCAGCGCTGGACTTCCGTGTCTATCTCGGTCTCGCGCACAGTTCACCGCCGACCTATGATCCGGTGCGAAAGACCTACATAGCTGCTAGCGAACACGAGGCTTTAGCACCATCCGGCCTGACCGAAGCCTTCGCTATCCTGACGAGCGACGATGAAGACACGCCTTCGTCCGCGTTGCCTCGACCGGAACGGAAGGCAGATCAAAGGACCATCGCGTTTCTTCATCAAGCAATCAGGTCGGGGAAAGCCGTCCACGTCCGATACACATCGATGTCGTCCGGTGCCGACGACGGGCAGTGGATCGCGCCGACCCGCTTCACGTCCGACGGTGAAAGCGTGCACGTGCGCGCCCACAGTTTCAAGCACGGTGAATATCGGAACTATCTCCCGATCCGCATCGATCCTGACAGCTCTTTCGAGGAGAAACTCATAGACAAGCCTCTGCCGGAGGACGTGGATTGGAATACTCGAGCAATCATCTGGCTGAGACCAAAGACAGGACTTTCAGAAGAGCAAGCAAAGGTCGTCAGACGTGAATTCGGCTTTGAAGGCGAATGGCTTCGTATCGAAACCAGAAGAGCGCTGGAGTTCTTTTTTGATCGTCGATGGGGATTGGATACCGTAGGCGCACGGCTTGAGCGCGCGAAAACGGACTACGAGCCAATATGAATAACTAAATCCCTTCTCGTACGCCGTTCTTGCTCCGCTCCATAGTTGCCTCCAACATATCGAGACCATCGACTGCAGAGCGCATCTGCGCCTCATCAGCTACGCTCGCAGCTTCAGAATCCGCGACGCCGCTGCCAAAATCCATCTCCATCTGGCGCTGTTCCTCGGCGATGACGGCTTGAACGACAGGCGCGGTCTTCTTTGGAGCGGCGTCGGCTTGGCCTGACGGTTGACCATCGCCAGCCTGGCTCGCCCT
>JGI24724J26744_10001629_pt1 | contig 15310 bp, 15 predicted proteins | sample Cruoilmetagenom7_FD_26744 | JGI IMG/M metagenome (IMG submission 26744)
GTCGATTTTCCTTCACTTTATTTAAGCAGAAGTCGTCAATAAGAGCCCTGTAGAGGGCACCACGAAGCATGGAGCCTTTGTGCCGAGGGACTGCTATTTCCGTTACAGCCTGGCAACCAAAGCGAAGACAATAGGCAGTGAAATTGTCCACAAATGTTTCTCCCACTGAATTTAGCCATCGTCTTGTATGGACAAAAACAACACAACAGATTCTGGCAAAAGCTGCAAGATAAAAACATCTATTAATGGGACTGGACACTATAGTAACAGGAGTAAACTTTTCCGTTTCCCCGTACTGCAAAGTATAGGGCCTTCCCTATGGCATATCAAGGCACTCTAGCAGCTTTGCTCCTTATCAAGAAAATGGTAGAATGAAATCAATAATTGTAAGGGGGTGTAGCCATGGTTGAAGATGAGAGGGCAAAACTTAAGATCTTGCTGGATCATTGGATTGAACATAATAAGGAGCACGGTGAAGAATTCAGCCAGTGGGCGGAGAAAGCGAAGGGCTTTGGCGATGCCAAGGCTCACGATGTCATATTGGAAGCAGCCCAACAGATGAGTAAAGTGAACGAATTCTTGCTCAAGGCTTTGCGTGCCCTTAAGTGAGGGGTGCGATGCTTAGGCAGGTTGTTTTTTGCCAACGCGCAAGCTATAATAGGTGATTTTAGCTTTTAGGAAAGGAGTTGGCTGAGATGAGCTATGCTTTTTTTGATAAACAATTTATTCCCCTGTCTGAAGCCAAAATTGGCATCATGACCCATGCCCTTCATTACGGCACAGCTTGCTTTGGCGGCATTAGGGGTAATTGGAATGACGAACAGGAGCGAATTTATCTGTTTCGCCTTAGGGATCACTTTGACAGGTTGCNTAAAAGCTGTCATATCTTAAAGCTCAACCTTCCCTATAGTGTTGACGAACTATGCCACATAGCAGTGCAGTTGGTGGAAATGAGTGGTTATCGAGAGGACATTTATCTTCGCCCCTTAGCTTATAAGAGCTCTCAGGAACTAGGGGTTCGTTTACACCAACTGGAGGACGGCTTCTTCATGTTCCTCATTCCCTGGGGCCCTTACCTCAACATAGAAGAGGGGACCAAATGTTGTGTCTCCTCTTGGCGGCGCATTGATGATACCATGATCCCACCACGGGCTAAAATTTGTGGTCTTTATGTAAATAGTGCCTTCGCCAGAACAGATGCCTGGGAGAACGGCTTTGATGAGGCTATCATGCTTTCTCAAGATGGGCATGTCTCTGAGGGAAGCGGAGAGAATATTTTCATCATTAGTGGCGGAAAGCTAGTCACCCCCCCCTCCTATGACAATATCCTCATGGGCATAACTCGCAACACTGTAATCGAGTTAGCTAAAAATGAACTGGGTATGGAGACTGTTGAGAGGCCGATTGACCGCAGTGAGCTTTATATTGCTGAAGAGTGTTTCTTTACTGGTACCGCCGCCCATGTGACCCCCATCATTGAAGTTGACCACCGCAAGATTGGCGATGGCAAGATTGGTGAAGTGACCAAACACTTACAACAGATTTATTTGGATGTAATCCGAGGAAAGAATCCGGCGTATCTTGAATGGTGTACTTCTGCCTATCAGAAAGTCGGCCAAAGTGCCCAATAGGACACCAACTCTAATTAGTACCCTATGAAAGGTTAGAGAAACGCATCTGGCCCCCCGAAAAACAGTGTTTTTCAGGGGGTAATCAATTGGTAGGATCGGTTGAAGAAGTTCGCCGAATCCTTCAACTTTAGTTGATGACAGGTCACCTTGCTGAGGAGTATTTTCTAGTTGTCTTTGTGGCCTCGGGTGGGGTATTACAACTGATAGCCGCCCGCAACTCCTTTAAGGGGCTATTATTTTTCAACCGGGTGAAGCTGACTTACGCCCTGGCTATCTTGGCAGTGGGGGGGGCATTCGGCTGGTTTTTTGGCTGTGATAACCGCCTGGAAACTGAGATAACGCGCACTGGTTTGGAGGGGGCGCAGCAATTTTTATATTTCACTTCAGCCGCCTTCTCATCTCTAATCTTCACCCTAATTGTTACCTCTTTGATCAGAGGCGTAAGTGTGAGGTATCCAAACAAATGTAAACAGCCAGGGTTAGATATGCTGAGGGAAATGAGCTATATTGAAGCAATTGAACAAAGTTTTGGGATCAGGTTGAAAAAAAGGGAGGATAGTAAGAGTGGCGACAGCGGATGAAAGGCTACTCCTTTGGATTAATAGTTTAGTGGGGGAAGTCCCTCTGGTGGATACAGCTATGAGGATGGTAGCCAATGACTACTTCATCCCCCTCATCCTTTCTCTGGCACTACTGGGGTTATGGTTTGAAGGCAGAGAATCAGCCCAGCGGGAACGCCATCAGCGAGCAGTTCTCAGCGCAGCCATTAGCCTGGGAATAGCTTGTGGCATTGTTAAACTGGCTAACCTTTTCTACTTTCGCTCTCGACCTTTCCAAGATATACCCTATCTTGTAGACACAGCGAACAGAATTCTCTACCTGCCCGGTGATTCCTCTTTTCCGAGTAATGCAGCCGCGGTTGTTTTTGCCATCGCCACTGCTATCTGGTTGGCCGATCGCAAGGTAGGTGCTTGGCTTTATTTCCTCGCCTTCCTCATGCCCTTGGCCCGGGTTTATGCTGCGGTTCATTACCCCTTAGATATAGTGGGGGGGGCAGCTATTGGCGTGCTATGTAGTTACTTTGTCTTCAAGGTATTCTTGCCCTTGATCGAGCCTGGCCTTAGCCCACTGTTTAAGTGGCTAAGAAAGCTTTGCCTTGCCTAGAACCTTGATGAACCATGCGCCATATGTCGAGGTCTCAAGACTTGTGATAGAATAGTATGTTAGGGGAAGGAAGAAGGAAAGCCATGAACAGGGAATTAGTCCCATCTTCAGCTATCGAAGGTGAGGAGAGACTCAATATAAAGCAGGTTAGCTGGAATGGCTTAACCTGGATCAATATTGAGGGGCCGACTCAGCGTGAGATAAGATACCTGGCTCAAAACTACCCCTTCCACCCCCTGGATTTGGATGATTGCTTGAGCCGAATCCAGCGCCCCAAGATTGACGAGTATAAGGACTATCTATTTATTGTCCTTCATTTCCCTCTATTCAATAAGGAATCTCGGGTGACTGTCCCCAGCCAGGTATCTATCTTCATTGGTAAGGACTATCTAATCACCTTACACTCGGGGTTGCTCAAACCATTGGTGAAGCTATTCCGAGAGTGTCAACTCGATGAGGGGGCATGCCAAGAAAACATGAAGAGCTCCGGCTATCTTCTCTATCGAATTACTGATAGATTAGTTGACTATTGCCTCCCTATTCTCAATAAGATAATGGAGAACACAGAGAAAGTAGAGGATAACATTTTCAAAACTAGAGGGCGGGCTACAGTGCAGGAGATCTCGCTCCTTCGCCGTGATGTTATTTCCTACCGCCGCACCGTTTGGCCATTGAGGTCAGTCATTGGCACTCTGTCCCGCAAGGTAACCCCGTTTACTACCGAGGACATGGAAGTCTACTGGGGAGATGTCGTCGACCATATCGATAAGATCTGGGATACCTTGGATGAATGCAAGGAGGTAATCGAGGGTTTAAATGATACCAGTAGCTCGCTCTATTCACACCATACAACTGAAGTAATGCGTATCCTTACCATTCTGGCAGCAGTGGTAGCTCCTCTCACCCTAATCGCCAGTATCTATGGCATGAATATTCGCCTACCGGGAACAGGAGGCGAGAGCGACACGCTTTCCTTTGTCATTATCCTTCTCTCTATGGTAGGGATAACTTGTGGCATGCTCTTTTTCTTCTGGCGCCGGCATTGGATTTAACCGGGTCATCGGTGGAAACTAAATTTATTGTAGATAGTAATGTAGGCAAGCTGGCCAAGTGGCTTCGGATGATGGGCTATGACGCCCTGTTCTTTGATAATATTGCCGATGATAAGTTGATCGACATTGCCCTGAAAGAGGGGAGAGTGGTTTTAACTAAGGATACTCAGCTTATGAGAAGGCGAGTGGTTACCAACGGCGAATTAAGAATAATCCTCATCGAGGATGACGACCACCATAAACAGTTGCGCCAGGTAGTGAAAGCATTGGGATTAGACTTCGAGTTTGGGCAGTTTACCCGCTGTCTTGAGTGTAACCAAATCCTGGTGCGCAAGGATAAGGGGAAGGTAAGAGACTTGGTGCCCCCTTATGTCTTTGGCACTCAGGATCAATATATGCAGTGCCCTTCATGTCTCAGGATTTACTGGCGAGGAACGCATTGGCACAGGATGAAAGACGAGCTAGACAAACTGAGGGGAGATGAGGAAGGCTGCTTTTGTTTACGATGAGGTGTTATCAAGGCATGTCCTTAGGGAAGATCATCCCCTGAGGTCCAGTCGCCTCAAGTGCACTTATGAATTACTCCACTCCTATAGTGCTTTTGACCAACTCTCTTCGATGGTAGTCGCCCCCCGCCAGGCTGAGGAGGAGGAACTACTCCGCTTTCATACTAAGAATTACCTTGAGGCGGTGAAGAGCCTCAGCCGTGGGGAAAGGGACTTCAACCCAGCTATCTACAACTTCAGCGAATATGGTGATAATCCCCCCTACTTGGGCATGTATGAAGCTTCTGCTCTAGTGGTAGGGGCATCTTTAGTAGCTGCTGAACTAGTGGCTTTGGCTGAATTCGAGGTGGCGTTTAGTATCTCCGGAGGCTTGCACCATGCTGCCCCTGAGCATGCTTCCGGCTTTTGTGTGTTCAATGATGTGGTTTTGGCCATCGACTCCCTAGTAAACAAAGGGGAGAGGATCGCCTACATTGATATAGATGCCCATCACGGTGATGGGGTGCAGGATGCCTTCTATACTACTGATAAGGTGCTTACTATTTCCCTTCATGAGTCAGGAAGATACCTCTTTCCAGGAACAGGGGAGGTCTCGGAAAGCGGCCAAGGAAAGGGAAAAGGCTATGCGGTAAATATTCCTCTGGCCCCTCATACCGATGATGAGATTTACCTTTGGGCCTTTGGCCAGATAGTCCCTCCTTTAGTCCAAAGCTTCAAACCTGATATTGTAGTCAGCCAATTAGGTTGTGATACCTATTACTTGGACTCACTTGCCCATCTGATGCTGACCACCAAAGGGTATGTTCAAGCGGTAACCAAAATCGGTAAGCTTGCTCCCAGATGGCTTGCCCTAGGTGGAGGAGGCTACGAGATAGGGGCGGTGGCTCGACTATGGACGTTAGCCTATGGGGTGATGATAGACCGAGAATGGCCTGATAATATCCCTGAGGATTATCGGCAGCACTACGGGCTGGTGAAGTTGAGGGATGAGAGCAAACTCAAGAGTGAACAAAGTCTCAAGGAACAGGCATGGCGCTTTGCCCAAAAAAGCGTAGAGGAGATCAAACAGCAAATCTTCCCCTTGCATAAGCTATAAACCTGCTTGCTTGGCATTCCGCATCCTTCCCACCCCGTTGACTAAGGCTTGGAGCACTACCTCGTCTTCCTCAGGGAAGACAGTGCGGGGATCAAGAAGCAGAGTATTCTTTTCAATGCGTCCTATTATTGGTGGCTGATGGTGACGTAAGTTTTGGGCAAGCCTTAGGGTTATATTTTGTCCCTTGATAGCCACCAGTCGAGTAGGCAGAGTGCTGCCCGGCAAGCTACCTCCTCCTACCATGGATTCACCCTCTACTACTTCAGCTAAGTCCTCAAGCGACTGGGCCCACTCTTTAGCTCTCCTCTCTATTGTGTCCAAAGGGGTAGAAATCATTCGCCATACCGGGATCTTGCCTTCGGCATCTCCCTTAAGGTAATGAAGCAGAGTAACAGCCAAACCGGCTAGTCTTACCTTATCGATGCGCACCGCCCGAGCTAGGGGGTGTTTGGCTAATTTCCCGATAAGAGACCTCTCACCTACTATCACCCCTGCCTGAGTGCCGCCTAAGAGTTTATCCCCGGAGAAAAATGCCAGGTTAACCCCAGCGGCGATGCTGGCCTGAACCATTGGCTCAGGGTCAAGCCCAAACTCGGTAGTATCCAAGAGGCAGCCGCTCCCCAAGTCATCGAGCACGGGGAGATTATACCGCTGGCCAAGTTGAATTAACTCCTCCAGGGCCACTGATTGGCTAAAGCCAACAATCTTAAAATTACTAGAGTGTACCCTGAGTAGTGCTGCAGTGTGTGGTGTAATTGCTCGCTCATAGTCAGCCAGGTAGGTGCAGTTGGTAGTGCCTACCTCTACAAGATGAGCCCCACCTTGCCGCATCACCTCGGGGATACGAAATCCCCCCCCAATCTCCACCGCTTGCCCTCGGGAAACAATCACCTCCTTTCCCTTGGCCAAAGCGCCGAGTGCTAGTAATACCCCTGAGGCGTTGTTGTTTACTACTAAAGCTGACTCAGCGCCACTTAGTTGACATAGGATATGCTCAACATGAACCTGGCGCGAACCCCTTCTCCCACTATCAAGCTCGAACTCCAGATTAGAGTAGCCCTTGGCAACTACATCCATAGCCATTATCGCCTCTTGGCTTAACGGTGCCCGGCCCAAATTAGTGTGCAGAATAATTCCCGTGGCGTTAATCACCGGCCGAAGGCTAGGTTGCCCGAGGGATTGAACCCGATTGTAAATAGACACCGCCATCTCATCAATAGAAGGGCAGGAATCACCGAGGCTGATGAGGTGTCGTCTCTCAGCTAAGTATTGGCGCACTACGCTTACTACTAAAGAATGAGGGTAAACTGCCTCAAGCTCCCTGATATGTTCCTCAGCAAGAAGTTTCTCTACGCTGGGGAGGCGACGAAAGTCATCATCCATCATTTAAATTCTATCACAACCTATTGTCTCTGGATAACTTTGCCTTTTAGTTCAGCGGGTACTTTACTCAGGTCATTGGTTATGGCAGGCACAATAGGGAGTTGGCCATTCTCCGCCATTATCTTTTGCCCCCGGGGGTCAAGGAGGAATTTCACCAAGGCCGCTGCCAAATCGGGGTGGGGGGAATTTTTGGGGATGGTAAGCCCATATACGATTGGCTCCCCGGTTATGGTGATCTTCTCTCCAGGCTTTTTACCGGCTACCGCTACTTCAGCCTGAGCATAGAAATCCTGGTATTCCAGACGAGAGAGATCAATCTGGGGAGGGAGGGTAACGAACTTCAGCCCATGTTGCTTGGCCACTGAGAGGTACTCAAAGGCATAGTCCAATGCCCCCACTTCCAGACGGCTGATTAAATCCACGCTCTTAGCAGCGATAGTATCGCAGCCCTGATCTAACTGATTATAAAGGCCAGCCTTTCCATAGTATTTCTCGGCAAGCTGCCACACCATCAAAGTTCGATAGCCGCAGGGATCAGCATCAGGGTTAGCTCGCCCGAACTTTGCTTCCTTTCGGGTGAGAATTTCATACCAATTATCTTGGTTTATCTCCTGGGCAAACTTGGAATGTGAAGTATAGGCGATCACCATCTGATTTCGGGCAAAGCAGATATAAAAGTCGGCAAAATCGGGGAACATAAGCTTGGGTATAGCAGAGTAGTCTGCCGAGGCAATGATATCACATTTCCTGTCTAACTCAGTAACCTTTCTTATCGCCACCAGGCTTCCTGAAGACTCCCGCTGTATCTCTACTTGAGGGTAGAGTTGCTCAAACTCCTCCTCAACCTGGGCAAAGGGCACCCCTAAACTTCCCGCGTGGAAGATGGTTAGAGTTCCACTAATTACTCTTCCCCAGGCTGAACTATCACTCCAAGTAGCCATTAAGCTCAGCATCAATGCTATAACGCTTAGGGCAACTTTCACGCTTATATTGCCCATGATGAATCCTCCCCCTGACTAGATTTCTTCACCCTCAACATTGAGAGCAGCATTTCTCGCTTTGCCTGGTTCAGTTGGGTGAACTGGGCAACAAATTCAGATTCTGGATAGCAGAATATTTGTTCTGCTGTTCCCACTTGCCTTAGTTTTCCCTCACCTAAAACAGCGATTCTATCTCCCAGTGAAATCGCCTCCTCAAAATCGTGGGTTACATGAATGGTGGTCACCCCGAGTTTGTGGTGTATTCTTTTGATCTCCCGCTGCAAATCCTGCCTATTTTGGGGGTCCACTGCGCTCAGGGGTTCATCAAGCAAAAGCAAATTGGGCTCGATGATCAGCGCTCTAGCTAAAGCCACCTTTTGCTTCTCCCCGCCACTTAAGGTGGCAGGATTTCTTCCCAAAAGATGAGAGATTCTTAGCAGTTCTGCCATCCGGCTCACCTTCTCCTCCACCTCTTCCCCCCTCTCCTTCCTCAGCTTCAGGCTGAAGGAGATGTTTTCCTTTACAGAGAGATGGGGGAAGAGAACATAATCCTGATATACAAACCCAATCCTCCTCTTCTCAGCGGGGAATCTGGTCACCTCTCTGCCATCAAGCCATATCTTGCCTCCTTTGAGGGGATAAATCCCGGCGATAGACTCGAGAAGGACCGTTTTTCCCGCCCCAGTGGGCCCGAGAATAATAAAGTATTCCCCCTTTTGAATGTCGAGGTCGATACCCTCGAGCTCAAAATCACCCAAATTGACCCACAACTCTTTTATCTTTATCATGCCTTTTCTCTGGAGCCAATAAACCTAAAGGAGAGGAACAAAATAAGGCAGACCAAAATAAGTAAAACCGCCACTGGCCGGGACCAATAAAGCCCATAGGTCTCAAATCTCTCCCATACCAAGATGGAAGCTACCATAGGGTGATAAGCCAGAATGAGCACCGCCCCAAACTCACTTATCCCCCTGGCCCACATCATTATACTGCCGGCCAGGATGCTTCTCCATGCCAAAGGGAGAGATATCTTGAAGAATGCCTGCCACGGGGAAGCTCCTAGTGTCCTGGCTACCTTTTCCATCCTGGGATCCACTTTCCTAAATCCTTCCTTGGCCGAGTCGACTAGGAAGGGGAGGCTGACAAAGAGCATAGCGATGACGATTCCCGGGGTGGCATCGACAAAATCGATGCCTATAGCGTGAAATGCCTTCCCCAGGAAAAATTTTTCCCCGAATACAAAAAGTAGGGCAATGCCGGCTGCCGAGTGGGGAACTACGATGGGAATATCGATTAGGCTCTCTATTATCCTTTTGCCACCGAAATCGAGCCGAGCCAGGAGGTAAGCTAGGGGGACGCCCAAGAATAGCCCTATAGTAGTAGCCACTAAGGCAGCGTAGACCGAAAGCCAGATAGCGTCTCTCACCTCACTGCTGAGGAGGGTATCGATAAGGGTTTGGGAGGAAGAGGAAAAAATCATCTTGAGTAACGGGAGTAAGAGGAAAAGCAGGATTATACTCCCTAGTGCTATGAAAGTGATCGTCATTCCGCTGCGGACTTTCATCTTCTCATCACCAAGAACTCAAATTCTCGTTTAAATTGAGGTACCATGTTCCCTCCTTGAGAGATCTTCAGCAGCGCACTTTCTAGATTGATTACTCTTGTTCCCCCAATCATGTTCACACCCCAGTCGAGTAAAACCTCTGACATAGGGGCACTGGGACCAAAGACGATGGTATACCCCTGGCTCAGTTCCAAAAGGCGCTGAAGGGACTTATTCACTAGAGCTGAGCCGGTTATGGCCACGATGTCAGCCTGAGGGATGAGGTATTCGGCTGCGGTGTCGGGGAAATCCCCAGGTTGAGGGGTTTTCTCCAAAACCCATAGCTCCTGAGCAGCTTCCCTTATCTCCTCCATCCTGGGGAAGTGGCCTACCATACAAATCTTCCTCCCCTTTCCCTTGCCGATGATAAAGTCAAGCACGTTGATTTTCTCCCCCGTCGGCTCGATGAGTGAGTTTAGGGCAGCCACTCCGATTCCTGCCTCAATCAAGTTCCATGACTTAGAATACTCTGCCAGCTCCAAGGCACTCTTGCCGATGAGTCTCCCGGCATCTTTTACCTTGAACCCGTGGGGCGGCAGATAAGTCTTGGCCAGTCCCAGATTACGGCTTAAAACCCCAATCCAACTTATGCCAACCCGAACATCTTTTACCTTCTCATCACTGTTGCTAAGGCTAGAAATTAGCTCATCTAAAAGCCTCATTTGAGCTTCCTCCTCTCGCGGTTAAAAAATATGCACTGCGCTCGCTTTAAAGGTGAGGTAAACTGACATGCCCCTTTCAAGCCCCATCTCTTCAAATGATATCTTGGTTATCATGGCAACGAGGGGAATGCCCACATCGACCGCCAATTTGACCACAGTTCCCTTGTCTATAATATCCTCCATCTTGCCATCGAAGGTATTCAGGGCGCTCGACTCAAGTGGCTTTTTTGACACCAAGATATCTTCTGGCCTAACAGAGATAGAGACGTCTCCAAGTTTTTGGGCGGTGGATAGAATATGTATCTGGTTGATCTCAATATCGGTGATGTCTCCCAGCCTCGTCGATTTACCGCTGAACAGATTTTCTATACCCAGGAAGCTTGCTACATATTCAGAACTAGGTTTTCTAAACACTTCGCTTGGTTCGCCTACCTGAACTATCTCCCCTTCGCTCATTACGCNGATACGATCCCCCAGAGTAAATGCCTCTTCAAAGTTGTGTGTTACATGAATTACGGTTACCCCAGTCAGGCGATGAATCCTCCTCAGCTCAGCGCGCAATTTCTCCCCTATCTGTGGATCCAGGGAAGATAAAGGCTCATCGAGCAGCAGTGCCTTGGGATTGGTCAGCAATGCTCTGGCTAGGGCAACCCGTTGCTTTTCACCTCCACTTAGCGTCTTCGGATACCTGGAATGGAGATGGCCGATTCCTAATAGATTTGCTACCTCAATAATCCTGTGTCGATCTCCTCTCGACCGGGCTCCAAAGCCAATATTCTCCTCCACCTTCAGGTGGGGGAAGAGCATGTAGTCCTGGTAAACTATTCCGATGTGGCGATCCTTTAGGGGGAGATCGGTGATGTCCCTCCCCTCCAGCCAGATTCTTCCTTTATCTGGATGATAAATCCCAGCGATTGTTTCTAACAAGATTGTCTTCCCCACCCCGCTGGAGCCCAGTAACACAAAATATTCCCCCTTATTTATCTCAAGGTTTATATCCCGCAGAGAAAATTTACCTAACTCCTTTGAGAGATCATCAACCCTTATCCCTGAATTTTTAATAGGCATGGCCCCCGCTATATTTCTCGAAGATGAAAAGAGAGAGGAAGGATATGAAGATCAAGATGGAGGAGGCTGCTATCGCCATATCTAAATCCCCACAAAGCATGTTAAGGTAAATCGATATGGGTAAGGTCTCAGTCCTAAGCCTGGTGGCACCAGCCAGCATTAGCACTGCGCCAAACTCACCCATGGCGCTGGACCAGGTTATGACTGAGCCGGCCAAAATTCCCCTCTTTGACATCGGGAGGCTCACCCTTAGGAAAGCTTGCATCGGGCTACAACCCAATGTCTGGGCGACATATTCGTAGCGAGGGTTTATGCTTTCAAATGTTGATCTTAACACTCTTATAGTAAAGGGGACGTTCACCAAGAATTGAGCCAGGACGATTCCCCAAGGAGTGAACACAAAACGGAATCCCACTTCTTCAAGGGCTTCTCCTAGCGGTGTGGTGAAAAATAACAGCAAGCCTACCCCAGCCACCAGTGGGGGTAAGGCTAAAGGTAAATCGACCAGGGTATTGATTAGGCTCTTTAGGGGGATGTTATACCTCGCCAGTGAATATGCTATGGGAATGCCAATGATGATCGCCAGAGCAGTGGATATGATGGAGGTCAAAAGACTTAACTTTATAGCAAACTGTATCTCACTAGAAGCGATGCTTTCTAGGAGAGCCTCGGGGGTGGTGTGGGCGACAACGCACACAAGCACTGCTAAAACAAAAGCGGCCAAGAGCAGAGTGAGAAATACCGTAAGGGCCTCAAATTTTGACCCCTTCAATTTAGCCCACCTACTTTCCATCTGGATATGATGCATAGCCAAATTTTTCCCACACTGCCTTTCCTTCATCGGATGTGACAAAATCCATAAATTCCCGTGCCTTATCTTTGTTTTCAGAAAATGTTAGCGTACCTATGGAGATTATTCTTATGATGTTCTGTTTCTCGGGTATCTCGAGAACATCCGTTTTATCCTCAGCCTCGAGCAAAGAGGATTTCCATACTATCGAGACATCAGCTTTTCTTATAGATACATAGAGCACCAGCTCATTTACCGTCACAGTGCGGGCAATAACGTTTTTCTTCACCTCATCAAGAATCCCATTTTTCTCCAATATTTTATCGGCTAACTTTCCGATGGCGCATGCTTTGGGGTCTCCCAGTATAACTCTTACCCCCGGATTGGCAAGGTCGTTCAAACAGGTTATATTCGCTGGATTTCCCTCAGGTACGGCTATCACCGGTATGTGATAGGCTACAAGTTTGTGGTATTCGATGAATACCTTATCCTTGGCGATGTCGAAGTAGTAGGTAGCCCCAGGCATATAGATATCCCCTCTTTTGGTCAACTGCATCTGGCTTAGAAGTTGCCCTGAGCCAGCATGATTGTAATTTACTTCGACACCGTATCTATCTTCAAATAGCCTTCCTATTTCATCCATTGGCTTTCTCATTCCGGCACCACAATAAACTAGCAACGTCCCTTGTTCACCATGGGTAGCCTGAGCATCCGGATAATACAATGGCTCCCCATACTCGTCTTTGCCAAAGTCTCTGATTATTGCCTGCCCCTGGGGAGAAGTAATGTATTCTATGAATTGCCTTGCCAGTTTATAATTCACATTAGGGAATTTTGCCGGGTTTACTGCTGCCACCTCATACCTATTTGGCTCACCCAAAACCAAGAGAGCCAAATTGTCTAGTTTTCCCTTCATCACTGTCCAGGTGCTTGAATCTGCCATGTGATATGCTCCAAGCTCATCGGCCATTTTCAAGGAGGCCATCATGAAATCATGGCTCACCTTGTACCAATCTGAGGTTGGTGCTATGCCCAATTCCCTCCAGATAGCTTTCTCCCGCTTATGCATCCCTCCTTCATCTCCTCGGGAAAGATAAAGTGATCCTGTCTCGGCAATCCTTAGGTGAGCCTGGGTGAGATCAGCAAATCCTCTGATGCCAGCAGGGTCATCCTTTGGCCCCACGATAACAAAGTAGTTATGCATCAACGGACTTCTATCTATACCGTAACCCTGTGCCATATACCTATCAAGAGCCTCCTTAGAGTGCCCTATGGTGAGCTCTACCTCACCTTTTCTACCAAGATCTAGCCCCTGACCGGTTGAAGCCTTTATTACCTTTACTTGGCAGTGGTATTCTTCCTCAAACGGTTTGATTAGGGCATCCATTAACCCAAGTTCACCAGGGCTCCCAGTGGCGACCCTCAATGTTGGCTCGGCTGGAGACTCGGCATTAATAGATAGCTTTGCCCCGGCGAAGATGCCAGCACTTAGAGCCAATATAACCACCAGAAATAGACTGATAAAGATTGAGGTTATTCTACATCTTCCCATCCTATCCTCCTTATCTAAGAATAATGCCCACCCCCGAATGGAAAGGCAGGCATAAATACAACATGAGATTGCTTGTCTGAATAGACCGCAACCCTGTATCTTCTCTCCTTTCCAAATAAGGGAGGCATAGCCGTTTCCCGCTATACCCTATCGGCCACTTCCCATAGCTTTCGCCTTAGGAGAAAATGGCTCGGAGATCGACTTAAAACGATTCGTAGCCAAGACTCAATCACCTCATTTCATCACTCTCCCTATCTCCATTTCCATTGGAATAGCCGGATATCTCTTTCCCCCACTTTTTTGGGTCTAAGTCTGCTACATCCCTGGGCTAGTTATCCTGAACATACCATGCCATACCAGAGCTTGGATTCCCGCTTCCTCACCAGATCCATATAAACATGCTTGATCTCGGTGTATTCATGAAAGCCGTATATCCCCATCTCCCTTCCGATGCCACTCTGCTTATAGCCACCGAAGGGATGGCGGGTATCTATCATATGGTGCTCGTTGATCCAAACAGTTCCCGACCTGATCTTTTTGGCAACATCCATCGCTCTGCCCATATCCTCAGACCAAACTGCCCCCGCCAGACCATAGATGGTATCATTAGCCATGTCGATAGCCTCATCCACCGAAGAATACTTAATCACTGAGAGCACCGGGCCAAAGATTTCCTCCTGGGCGATCTTCATGTCGTTCTTGACATCTATAAAGATAGTCGGTTCCACGAAATATCCCTTTTCAAGCTCTTTAGGTCTTGCCCCGCCGCAGGCTAGTCTGGCTCCTTGCCCCAGGCCGGATTTAATGTAGCCTTCCACCCTGTCTCTTTGCTCGGCCGACACCAGAGGGCCCATATCTGTGCCCCAATCCATAGGGTCTCCAAGTTTCATGTGAGAGGCCTTTGCCACCAGCCTCTCGACGAACTCGTCGTGAATCGATCCGGGGAGAAATAACCTGGTACCCGCTACACAAATCTGCCCACTATGCAAATAAACTCCATAGAGCACCCCATCGATGGCCACATCCCAATTGGCATCCTCCAATACAATGACAGGGGATTTGCCCCCCAGTTCCAAGGTTACCTTTTTGACGGTACTGGAGGCTAGCTCCATTATCCGTCTGCCTACTTCAGTAGAACCGGTAAAAGAGACCTTATCCACCTTCGGGTTAGCGGCGATCTCCTCCCCCACTGTTGATCCAGGGCCAGTAACTACGCTTACTACCCCCTTGGGCATATCGCTCTCGTCGATGACTTTGGCCAGCTCTAGGGCGGTGATTGGGGTATAGCTTGCCGGCTTTAATACTACCGTATTTCCTGCGGCCAATGCTGGAGCTAATTTCGAAACAGCCATTAGGAATGGGGCATTCCACGGTATTATCTGCCCGCACACCCCAATCGGCTCACGGAGGACAAAGTTGTAGCTAGTAGGAAATTCCATCGGGGGCAGACCTTCGTAAAAGGGGACACTCCTAGCTAGCTCTGCATAGTATCTGAATTGCTCTATACCACCCGGTATACCCGCCATTGAACTCATGCGGGTGGTCATTCCCGCATCCCTTGTCTCTAGCTCAATAAGCTCACTCTGTTTCGCCGCTAATCGTTCTGCGATGTCCAGTAAGATTTCACACCTTCTTTGAGGAGGTAAGCCGCTCCAAATGCCGCTGTCGAACGCTTTTCGGGCAGCATCTATAGCTATTTGAGCATCTTCCCTACTTCCTTTAGCTACCTCAGCAATAGCTTCCTCAGTATAGGGGTTCAATACCTTGAAGGTTTCCCCTGACTTTGCATCTATCCATTCCCCGTTAATATAAAGCTGATATTG
>JGI24724J26744_10001635_pt1 | contig 15294 bp, 17 predicted proteins | sample Cruoilmetagenom7_FD_26744 | JGI IMG/M metagenome (IMG submission 26744)
CTCGCTTATGAACATTTCGGGGAAACCGCCGCCGATGAACAGCCCGTCACAGTCGGGCAAGGCCGCGTCCCGCATCGTGTCGAACGGGACCAGTTGCGCGCCTGAGGCTGCAAACAGTTCCAGGTCATCGGGGTAATAAAAGCCAAAGGCGCGGTCCTGTGCGATGGCGATTTTCACATCCGGCATGGGCAGCGGTTTTGCCGCCGGGGGCGTGGGCAGGTCGGGCGCGGTTGCTGCGATACGCTCGATCGCCTCCAGATCGACCGAGCTGCCGACGATGTCGCCAAACGCGGTGATCATATCGTCCAGCGCATTGGATTCCGCAGGGGTGGTCAGGCCCAGGTGACGTTCGCCGATCTCCAGCTTGGCATTGCGATGCACCGCGCCGACGACCGGAATATCAGTGTATCGCTCTACGGCCTCGCGCAGCTTCTTTTCATGGCGTGGGCCGCCGACCTTGTTCAGAATGACCCCCGCGATGTTCACCCAAGGGTCAAAGGCGCGATAGCCCGCCAAAAGCGGCGCGATACCGCGGGTCATGCCGCCGGTGTCGATCACCAAAATAATCGGTAGGTCCAGGTATTTCGCCAGCGCCGCGTTGCTGTCGGACCCGTCCATGGACACGCCATCATACAGGCCTTTGTTTGCCTCGACCAAGGTCAGTGCGCCCGCGCGGGCGGTGAAGAATGGCAACAGATCTTCGCCGCACATGGTGTTGAAATCGAGGTTGTAACATGCCCGCCCGCTGGCCTGCGCCAGCCACATCGGGTCAATGTAATCCGGGCCCTTCTTGAACGTCGTGATGCCCTTGGCGGCAAAGGCCTGCGCCAGCCCCGTTGAGATCACCGTCTTGCCCGAACTTTTGTGGGCCGCAGCAATCATGAACCGGGGCGCGTGCATCAGCCCGCTGCCGGGATCTTGGTCGTGTTTCGTGTCGCCCAGATGTCTTCCGCCATGGCCTGGGCGGCCTGCATCGTGTCGGCTTTGCCCATGGTTTTCAAAGCGATCGCCATAGTGCCGGTGACGGCCCCCAGCGCATAGGCATCGGTGTCTGTCCCGAACCAAATGTCTTTCAGGCGGGTGATGTCCATTTCCGTATCCTTGGGCGCGTGACCGTCGTCCAGCAGCGCGGGCCAGGTTTCTACCTCCAGCCCATCGGTGCCGTGCGTGGTCCAGACCTGGGTGGGTTTGTTAGGGCGGCGTTCGACTTCGCCACCATCGCCACGGAATACGGCCATGCTGGGTTCATTCAGCAATTGCGCCGCGCCCGCGTGAATNTCCATGAAGCCGCGATGGAAAATGCCCAAAACCGTTGCCTTGGCATTGAACGGATTCAGCATGCGGGTGAAGCTGTGGACCGGGCTGCGCAGGCCCAGGATCGGACGCAGATTGATCAGGTCGCGCAAGGTNGGCGACAGGACCTCAAGCGGCACATAGGCAAAGCCGGTGGCACGGATATTGTCAGCCGCAGACTGAAAGCTATCCGATATGGGCACGCCCAGATATTCCAGCACTTCGCGCGTATATACGCGCCCCGGCGTGTGGCCTTCGGTGCCGTGCATGAACACGCTGTAACCCGCGCCCACCAATGCCAAAGCAGACAGGATATAATACGGCAGCTGCACGCGTTTTCCCGCATAGCTGGACCAATCCAGGTCCACCTCAGGCAGGTCCTCAGGCAAGTCGAACGTGGCCTTGCTGCCTGCTGCGAACCCGGCGATTTCCGAAGGGGCTTCCTCCTTCAAACGCAGTANCATCAGAAAGGCGCCGATCTGTTCGCGCTCGGCCTCGCCACGCAATAGCATTGCCATGGCCTCGCGGCTTTCCTCCAACGTCAAATGCCGTTGCTTGGTTTTTCCGCGCCCCAGAATGGCCACGAATTTCGAAAATGGGTGCTGTGTCATGGGTCCGCCTTACCTGTCAGCAGGCAGGTTCGCATCCGACAGATTGGTTGGCAAGACCCGCAGAACCTTCGCGCCCAGCCCTGCGGCAAACAAGGCGATGGCGACGCCCCCCAATCCCAGCAACAATTCATAGACCGACGGCGCATAGGGGTTCACGATGCCTTCGTTGAAGCCTTCGATCACATCAAAGCCCGGGAAAATGTCCAGCGGATACGCCTGGCCGCCAATCACGATCACATAAACCTGTGCAAAGCCGCCGATGATGACCAATGTCGCGGCCAGCACAGTTGAGCTGCGCGATGGGTTCAGGAACACCAAAGCGATCGGGGCCAGCCCGCCGATAACAACCTGCACCCCCCAAAACAGCAGCGTGTAAATTCCGCCATCGCGCAGGATGAACCGTTCAACGCCACCATGTTCGGTGGCATACAGGTTGGTCAGGTGTTGCACAGTGGTGAAATACAGAACGGCCGCAGCAAAGATGCCCAACAGACGCCCCATACGGATTAACAGTGCGTCACCAAAGATACGGCCCGACAGGGTGAACAGCCACAGCGTGACCAGGATGAAGACCGCCAAGCCAAACGCAAAGCTCATGACAATGAACAACGGCGCCATGATCGCAGCGTCATAGCCTGGACGCGCCACCAGCCAGCCAAAGATCGACCCGGTGCCGGTGGTCAGTGCCAGACGCCACAGGAAGGCAACCAGACCGGCGGCTTTCACCAGACGCGGGTCCACCTTGCGCATCATTTGCAGCACCAGATAACCGCCGACAATCACGATGAACCCGTTATACAGCAACACGTTCCATGCAAAGACCGAGCTGAAGTTATATGTGGTCATGGCGACGATCAGGCGGTCCGGGCGACCCAGGTCCAGCACGACAACGGCCAACCCGCCCACCAGCAGGGCAATCGCCAAAAGCGACGAAAACCGTGCCATGGGCTTGTATGCCTTCTGCCCGAACACGGACGCAATCGAGGCCACATTCAACGCGCCAGACGCCGCGACGATCAGGAAAATCGCAAACACGTGCGGCAGGCCCCAGACGATCTGGTTGGTCATACCGGTGATGACATGGCCGTGGTGTTCGACGGTATAAACGCTCCACAATGCGGCCAGGATGAAGGCGGCCAGAAGTCCGCCCAGCTGCATGACCTGGGGTGTTGCTCTTATCTCGCGATAAATCGTGCGCTCCATGGTCACCTCACATGTTTTGGTAGCGAACGGCGGGGTTCAACCCCAGGTCGTCACGCAGCGCGATGGAGGGGTATTGCTCCAACGCCTTGGAAATCGGGCTGTCGGGGTCGTTCAGATCACCAAACAGAATGGCGGAATGTCCGGCTTGTTCGCAGGCCTCGACGCAGGCCGGAATGCGGCCCTTGTCAACNCGGTGCACGCACAGGGTACAGCTTTCAACCGTGCCATTGCCACGCGGCGCGTTGACCTTTTGGTCGGTCACCGGTTCATGCACGAACGACCGCGCCTTGAATGGGCAGGCCATCATGCAATAGCGGCAGCCGATGCAGATATGTTTGTCGACCAAAACGATCCCGTCGGGGCGCTGCATCGACGCGCCCGTGGGGCAGACATCGACGCAAGGCGGGGCCTCGCAATGTTGGCACATGATGGGCGCGGACACGGTGCGCCCGGTCGATTGTTCCTTCAACGTCACCTTGCGAATCCAGGCGGGGTCGGTTTCCGGTGATCCGTGGTCGCCATGGCCCCAACCGTTTTCGGTCGAACAGGCGGTCACGCAGTCGCTGCAATCCGCGTCACATTTTCCAGCGTCGATCAGCAGCCCCCAACGCTTGCCCGCGTCAGCGCCTTTGGCATCGGCCGCGCCACCAAAGGCCATCAACGTAACCCCCAACGCCAAGGTCAGCGAGGCAACAGCAGCCCCTGATTTCAGGATATCGCGGCGGGTCAGTTCAGCACGGTTTGTCATTGCTCGGCCCCCTCGACACGGGTCAGATATGCGGCGATGGAATTTGGTTCATCGGCTGTGGCCATGGTGCGGTGAATGTCCGTGGCTGGCTTGGAGGTGTGGCACATGAAACAGTCGACCTTCACGGCGGCATAGTCATGACAGGTCCGGCAGAAATGCTGTTCATTGTCATACCCCACCGGTTCCCCGGCGACTTCAACCGCGTTGCAGTCAAAACATTGACCCAGGCTGGCGCCAATGTCGCGGTCCCCTTGGCGCAGCGTCAGGTCACGGTCGTGCTTCATCATCTCCATGTGATTGCGACGCATGTAATCGTTGCCTTCGGGATGCGGATCGCCCGTCGCCGCCGGGATGGTCGGCATCAGATCGCCCGCCCATACCGGTGCAGCCAAACAGGCCAACAAAAGAGCAATCCGCAGGATCATTCGCCAAGTCCCATCTTGATATAACCGGTCGGGCAGACATCGGCGCAGATGTGGNAACCGATACANCGGGTGTAATCGGTTTCGACATATCGCCCGACGGTGCGGTCGGCCTTTTTCACCCGATGCACGGCGTCCTGCGGGCAANAAATCACGCAGTTGTCGCATTCGAAACACATGCCACAGGACATGCAACGTTCGCCTTCTTTCTGGGCCTGTTCCTCGCTGAGCGCTATAATGCGTTCTTCGAAATTGCCCAGCACGCTGTCGCCTTCGATATGCACCTCGTCGCGCACCTCGCGCGGTATGAAGTTGAAGTGGCCTTTGAACAGTTCCGTGTGTGGGATGATCTGCCCCCGCGCGCGGTCCTCAAAATTGTGCACGGCATAATTGGCGGACGCGGTGCCGCGGTCCTGCACATGGTCATATTCGCCGGGCTGCTTGCCGCGCCGGGCCAACTCTTCCATCAGGTTAAAGTGATGCACGTCCACCTTCGGACGCTTGGCAACCTGGCCGTCATCAAGAAAATCGGTGATGGTTTCGGCGGCAATGCGCCCCTGACCAATTGCGGTCGTCAACAGGTGCGGGCGGATGATGTCACCGCCGGCAAAATGCTTGTCCTGCCCTTTGACCTGATAGGTCGGCGAGGTGTCGATAAAGCCGCGCCCGTTGTCCAGATCTTCGACCCCGGTCATGTCCCCAAACTGACCGATGGCAGAAATGATGATGTCCGCCTCCAGCGTGAATTCGGTGCCTTCGATTGGTTCAGGAGTCATGCCCTTCATGGTGCATTCACACATCTTCAGCCCGGTCGCCTTACCGCCCGCATCGACGATGACCTCCAGCGGCATGACGCTGCCTTTGATGTCCACGCCTTCACGTTTTGCGTCCTCGCGTTCGTGTTCGGCGGCGGTCATCTGTTCAATCGGGAACAGGCTGGTCAGGGTCGCCTCCATGCCTTCGCGGGTCAGGCTTCCGGCCACATCTTGGGCGGTGAAATCCACAGCACTGCCCGACGGGTGTTCGGACGGTTTCACCTCGGTAATGTGACCCAAACGCCGCGCAACACTGGCCACGTCGATCGAGGTATCGCCGCCCCCGACCACGACAACCTTTTTCGCGGTGCCCAGCACATACCCCTGGTTGAACGCGTCTAGGAATTCGATGCCGTTGATACAGTTTTCCGCGTCCCAGCCGGGGATTGGCAGATCGCGACCGTTCTGTGCACCCAGAGCCCAGAATACGGCGTCAAAGGCGCGATCCAATTCCTCCATCGAAACATCTGTGCCGACGCGGGTGCCNGTGCGCACATCGACNCCCATGTCGATAATCCGCCCGATTTCGCGGTCCAGCATGTCGCGCGGGGTGCGGTATCCGGGGATGCCGTATCGCATCATGCCACCCAGCTTGTCATGCGCTTCGAACAGCGTCACCGCATGGCCGTCCAGCCGCAGAAAATAGGCCGCCGACAGACCGGCAGGGCCGCCGCCAATGACGGCGATTTTGCGACCCGTATCCGCGCCCGGTGTCGCCATCTTGACGTTGTTTTCGTTCGCCCAGTCGCCCACATATTGTTCGACCGCGTTGATGCCGACGTAATCGTCGACCTCGTTGCGNTTGCACCCGGCTTCGCAAGGTGCGGGACAAACGCGACCCATCGTGGCGGGAAACGGGTTGGCGGATACCATGCGCTGGAACGCGTATTCCTGCCAGGCCATATCGGGGTCCGCAGGTTTGTCCATGCCACGCGCGATTGCCAGCCAGCCGCGGATTTCATGACCCGAGGGGCACGAGCCCTGGCACGGCGGCGTCTTGTGAATATAGGTCGGGCATTTATACGACGTGTCGGCCTGGAAAATCTTTTCCTCCAGATCCCAATCGGCTTCGGTTGCACCCTCTTTAAAGCGCCGGAAGTTGGCTTTCTTTTCGGTAACCTCAGTCATTGGTATCCTCCGCATCGTCGATCTCTTGGCCAGTCAGAATGATGGCGTTCGAGACGAGTTGGTGTACCGACAGGATCGAACCCATGTCGTATCCGTATTTTGGCATGACCTTGGAAAACTGCGTTTTGCAGATGGCGCAAATTGCGGCCATGTGGGTCACGCCGTGGTCTTCGGTGACTTGTTGCAGCGCGGTCATGCGGGGGCTGGCCCCCTTGACGCGCAGGTCCATCAGATCGTCTGTCAGAAGTCCCCCGCCACCGCCACAGCACAGGGTGCTTTCGTGGGTCGTGTCGCGCTCCATGTCGAAATAATTATTGCAAACCGCCTTGATCACATTGCGCGGAATTTCGAACTGGCCGCCGGGCTCATCCCCCATGCGACTGGCCCGTGCGACATTACAACTGTCATGATAGGTCAGCCGGATATGGTCGTTCTTTGACTTGTCGAAAGTGAACGTGCCCTTCTGAATTTCGTCCCAGGTGAATTCCAGAATGTGCTGCGGGATCGGGTAGTTCTGATCCAGAAAATCAAACGGCCCGGCCAGCGTGTTCATAAACCCATAGGCCACCCGCCAAGCGTGACCGCATTCCCCGAAAATGATGCGTTTGACGCCCAAATCCTGCGCAGCTTTTTTGATCCGCAGTGACACTTCGCGCATCTGATCCTGGTTGCCAATGAACAGGCCGAAATTCGCGGCTTCGGAGGCATAGGAGCTGACCGTCCAGCTAACGCCCGCCTCGTGAAACACCTTGGCGTATCCCAGNAGCCCGTCGATATGCGGTTCGGCAAAGAAATCCGCGCTGGGCGTGACCAACAAGATATCGGCGCCGTGTTCATCAACGGGAATGCGGACGGACACACCGGTTTCGTCCTCGATGTCTTCCTCGAGGTCTTCCAATGTTGCGCCCAGAGCCTTAGCAGGCAGACCCAGATTGTTGCCGATCGCGTGGACCTTGCCGATGATCTCGTTTGAATATTTCTGCCCGATGCCCACATGCGCCAGGATGTCCCGCGCGGCCATGGTGATTTCGGCGGTGTCGATGCCATAGGGACAAAAAACCGAACAACGGCGGCATTCGCTGCACTGGTGGTAATAGCTGTACCACTCGTGCAAAACATCTTCGGTCAGGTCACGTGCGCCGACCAGCCAGGGGAAGTATTTCCCGGCAAAGGTAAAGTACCGGCGATAGACGCTGCGCAGCAGGTCCTGGCGCGCGACCGGCATGTTTTTCGGATCACCCGTGCCCAGGAAATAGTGGCATTTGTCCGTGCAGGCACCGCATTTCACGCAGGTGTCCAGATAGATCTGAAAGGCGCGGTTGGTTTCGGCCATTTCGGCCATCTTTTCGAGCGCCCTTTCCTTCCAATCAGGCACTAATTCACCGGGAAAGCCCAAAGCCTCTTGATGGATGGGGGCGGCGATAAACGGCTTCAACCCTTCCATCGCGCCGTGTTTCAGACAGGGGATGTCCAGCGGGTCGTCCATCTGCGGGATGTCTTCAGNCATGCTGTTCCCCTTCGTTGTCCCAACGGCNAACATGGCGCACGTCGCGGGCATTGTCGGCCTGCACGCGCGAGGGGGCAAAGAACAGGCCCGGCGCGTGCAACAGTTTCGAGATCGGGAAGATGATCATCAACGTGGCGACCAGCCCCAGGTGGATCAGAAGGAAGGGATCAGCCGGCAAATCGCCGATCCGGAACCGCAACAGGCCCAGCATAAAGGCTTTGACGGCAATAATATCAGTATGTGCGACGAACCGCATGGTCAGGCCCGAGCCGCCGATCGCAATGATCAAGGCCAGCATCAGGTGGTCCGATGGGTTCGAGATATAGCGGATGCGTTCCACCAGAAACCGGCGCGCCCAAAGCCCCGCCAANCCGGCNACCATGGCAAACCCCGCGTAGGTGCCAAAGGGTTGGATAAACNCGACCCATCCCCAGACATCATAGGTGAAATACCGGATGTGGCGGGCCAGAACCAACCACATCGACATGTGAAAGACCCAGCCGAACGCCCAGATCCATTTGTTCGATTTGAACAGGCTTTCAAAGAACAGGACCTCACGAAACATGCGCAGGATCACGCCACTTCGTGTCGTGGGCGACGGGGTTACGGGAATGCGCAGCGGCGCCGGGGTGCGGGCGTATTTGCGGATTTTCATCGCAAGACCCACGACCAAAAGGGCAGTCGCGACATAGAACAGCAATGCGTAAATCGTGCCCAGCACGCGGACTCCTCCCATATTGTGCCCTATTGTTATTGTTCTTCAGGGCATTATCTGGTTGGCGGCGCAGGCTCCTCCTCCCGCGCCGCCGGGGTGCATCTTCTCAGACGCAACCGGTCGGTTTGGGCAGACCGGCAACTTTGCAAGCCTGTTTCGCCGGACCATAGGGGAACAACTCGTACATGTATTTGTTGTTGCCCTTTTCGGGACCCATGGTTTTCTTGACGGCTTTGATCAACACGCGCACGGCCGGGGCGATCTGATATTCGTCATAATATTCGCGCAGGAAATTCACGACTTCCCAGCGTTCATCGTCCATCTCGACGTCTTCAGCCTTGGCGATCACGTCGGCCAATTCCTTAGACCATTCGCTGAGATTGGTGATGTAGCCTTCTTCGTCATGCTCAACGGTCGTGCCGTTTACTTCGTATGCCATGTTCGCTTTCCTTCGTGTTGAAACGTGTGTTGGTTACAGCCAATTCTGTGTCCGGTCGTGTGTCGCGACCAGATCGACGAACCCCGCATAGTCCACGCCCTGAACGCCTTGCATCAGGCGTGCAGCATCAACCCCGCGCGCGGCAAGGTCGGGGGACAGGACATAAAGGGACACAGATTTCGCCGCGTTTGCCATGATCTCGGTCAACCCGGTGCCACCCAACCCGCCATAGACCCCGTCTTCGATCATCAGAACGGCGTCGCCGTCCTTGCAGTGACCCAGGCAGGAAATCAGCGATTGGTTGGCAAAGGGCGATTTGTTCACAGTGTGCAGTGTTGACATGTTCCGCCCTCCCTAAAAGCTCAAGACGACGTCGGCGCCAGCCATGACATCAGCCATTTCCGCGCGCGAGATGATCTTGATCGACGGCTTTTCCGCCCAATCGTCATCTTCGTCTTCATACATGACCTCTTGCAGATCGTCGGCCGTAAGCCCGCGTTCCGCCAGGNTTTCGGCTTCGACATACAGCTTGGTCACGTCGTAATCGCCCAGCGCCCGGAAGGTCGGCGAGAAGTTCTTGACCCCGATCCCATCCGTGTTCTGGCCTTTGGTCAGCTGAAAGACGCCATCGTCCAGAAACGCCANGCTGACGTCTTGGTCAAAGGCNGCGCCGATCAGCACGACCTCCAGGCTTTCCAGCGCGTAAATGGTCCCATAGGGCGCCTTGCGGTTCACATAGAGGAAATTCTTGATGGTCATGATCCGCCCCTAGTCCCCAAAAGTCACCAGACGGTCGGTCTGGATCCCCATTTCGATCAGCTGCCCCAGCCCGGAAATCCGGAACCCTTCGGCAATGTTGTTGGCGTCTTTGCCCTGACGGGTCGCCTCGTTTTCATCCAGCAACCCGCGGCGCTGGGCGGCGGCGATGCAGACGACCANGTCGATCCCGTGACCTTTGGCAAGCGCGGTCCAGTTTTGCTGGATATTGCGTTCGTCCTGGGGGNGGGATCGACAGGCGGGTCGAGACATTGACCCCGTCGTGATAGAAAAAGACGCGCGGCACCTCGTGGCCCGCATCAAGCGCGGCCTTCACGAACAGATACGCGGAATCCACGGCCTGATGCGTGTAAGGGCCTTCGCTGACGACAACTCCGAATTTCACGGGCAGCTCTCCTTAGAAATGAACGTGCGCGGACATATTCATGGTCTTGCGCGAGCCAGTCCATGTGTCCAGGTGATGCTTGGTGAANGCCAGGTCGGTCATTTCAAAGAACCGGCTCCAGCCAATACGTTCGATCCATTCACCCATGCGTTCCCAGTGTTTCGCATCCGCCTTATAGGCATCGACGATCTTGCGCACGACGTCGCGCACTTCGGGCCAATGCGGCGGGTTGTTGGGCAGGTTGGCGATGGCCAGCTTGTGGAACGTCGGTTTCGATCGGGCGTTGGAATGCTTGCCNCCCACCCAGATCGCGATCTTGGTGCTTTCGGCACCGTTGATCTGCATCGGCGGGCAGGGCGGATAACAGGCGCCACAGCAGACGCATTTCTTTTCGTCCACCTCCAGCGACGGTTTACCATCCACCATCGCGGGCCGGATCGCGGCCACCGGGCAGCGGGCCACAACGGCGGGGCGTTCGCAAACATTGGCGACCAGATCGTGGTTGATCTTGGGCGGTTTGGTGTACTGCACGTTCACGGCGATATCGCCCTGGCCGCCACAGTTGATCTGACAGCAGGACGTTGTGATGCGCACGCGGTTGGGCATCTTTTCTTCGACGAAATCCTTGTGCAGCTCGTCCATCAGGCTTTTTACAACGCCAGACGCATCGGTGCCCGGAATGTCACAGTGCAGCCAGCCCTGGGTATGGCTGATCATCGACACGGACGCGCCCGTGCCGCCGACCGGAAAGCCCGCGCCTTCCAGCGCTTCGATCAGGGGGGCGACCTTTGCTTCGTCNGCAACCATGTATTCGATGTTCGACCGGGTGGTGAACCGNACGTGGCCATCGGCGAAATTGTCGCCAATGTCGGCCAGTGTGCGGATCGTGAACACGTCCATCTGGCGCTGGGTGCCGGCGCGAACTGTCCAGACCTCGTCGCCAGATTTCGATACGTGGTGCAACACGCCGGCGCGGGGGCGGTCATGCCAATCCCAGTTGCCATAGTTGGCCTTCAGGGTCGGGTGCATGTACGGGAACGGGTCCGGTACGCCAACCTCGTCCGGAGTGCGGGGTTTGTTGGATTGATCATTCATGTCGTTTCCTCCCTCAACCGGATTATTCGGCGCTGACGGTCAGGCCCGCCTCGCGTGCTTTTTTCTCGAACCACTCGGCGGCGGCTTCGTCAAAGTCATCCGTGCGCACATAGGACGAGGTGCGCGGGTGGTTGACCATGTTGGGATCGGGGTCGACTTCGACCGCCTCAAGGAAGGCGGGCAGGCCGATCCGGTCGATGGTTTCACCGATGCGTTCATGTTCCAGCGCGTTGTCGGCGAAGAATTCGATGCAGGTTTCTGCAAAGTCTTCCAGCGCTTCGAAATCTTCGTCCGTGTCCAGTTTCATAAAGGGCACGATCATGGTGCCCATCAGGTCGCCGACCTTCAGGCTGCGTTTGCCGCCGATCATGATCGACACACCTTTGTCGTCACCGGGAGACAGCGCCTTGGTCATGACGTTGATGCAGTGCATGCAGCGTACGCACGACCGGTTGTCGATGTCCAATGTGTCGTCGTCATTCAGCGACAGCGCACGGGTCGGACACATCGAAATCACCGTATCGATCGTGTATTTGCGACCTTTCTCGGCGACGTGTTCTTTCACCTTCTCCTGGTTGACCTTCATGTCATCGCGCCAGGTGCCGATCACCGCGAAATCGGCGCGGTGGATGGCGTTCACACAGTCGTTCGCACAACCCGAGAACTTGAATTTGAACTTATAGGGCAACGCGGGGCGGTGCATTTCGTCTAGGAACTTGTTGATGATCGACCGGTGCGCGCGCACCTCGTCATAACAACTTTGTTCACAACGGGCGTGGCCAACGCAGGACATGGCGGTGCGCAGCGCGGGGCCCGCGCCACCCAGGTCAAAACCCATCGCGTTCAGCTCATCAAAGGCCGGTTGTGCGTTTTCCGAGGAACAGCCCTGGAACATGATGTCGCCGGACTGACCATGAAACGCGATCAGGCCCGAGCCGTGGCGTTCCCAGACATCCGCCATCTGGCGCAGCAGGTCGGTGGTATAGTGATACCCGGCAGGCGGCATGACCCGCAGCGTGTGAAATTCCTTTGACGCCGGGAACCTGTCCGCGACTTCGGAAAACCTTGGAATGATCCCGCCACCATAGCCGAAGACCGATAGGGTGCCGCCCTTCCAAAAGCCCAGCCGTTCTTCATAGGAATGGTTCAGCTGACCCAGAAGGTCGTTCACCATTTCCTGATTGTTCGGAGTGCCTTCGTCGCGCAGCCGTTTCAGGCCGGTCACAAAACTGTGCCATTTGCCCCCTTCCAACTCATCAAGCATGGGTGTCGGGTTGATATCCTTCTTGGACGCATCGTCTTTCATGTCGTTCCTCCCTCACGAGCTGTTCGCGCTTGGTATTTTCGACCGATCACAGCGACCAACGGCGCGTGCAAACTCCAGCTCCTCCCGGTTTCTGCACATGCAAAGTGTCCTGCGTCATTTCTTTTCAAGCTACACATCACGATAATCGAATGTAAAAAATTGTTGTCACGTCGTTGAAAAATAAGGATTTCATGATGAGTGATGCAAGAAGGATGACGTTAGTGGAAGCTGAAGAAACGGGTAACCCGCACAAGGGTAACGAGTTTTTCTGGCAGCCGGCAAAGGCCGATAATTTCTATCGGAAATGGCGTGATAAGCGGCTTGAAGCAGCTGAGTGGACTCGTCGCGCCGGTTTCGTACAGATCGAAAATCTCGCCAACCCCACCGAATCCGAAAGATTCGAACTCATGCGGCGATGCAGCATTTCGAATATTGCGCTGTATCAGACCGACCCGGGCACAGATCCCCGCCTTGCGCTTCGCGATTTCGCCGATGGGTTTGCATTGCGTATCGCTGAAAAGCACCGGTCGGCGGGCGGTGATGGCATTGTCGCCTTGCGTGAAAGCAATGCGCCCGCGCAGGTCGGATACATCCCCTATTCCAAACGCGGCATGAACTGGCACACGGATGGGTATTACAACGCGCCCAAGGACCGGATCAGCGCCATGGTGTTGCACACCGCGGTGCCGGCCGATGACGGTGGTTCGAACCAATTCCTGGACCACACGGTGGCGTTCATCCGATTGATGGATGAAGACCCAGCCTTTGCGCAGGCTTTGATGGCTGATGATGCCATGTCGATCCCGCAGGACGATACCACGGGCCGCCCTGTCTCGGTCGGTCCGGTGTTTTACCCGGATCCCGACACCGGCGCATTGCAGATGCGATACACCGCGCGGACCCGGTCAATCACCTGGAAGGATGATCCGCTGACCGCCGACGCCGTCGCCTGTCTGATGGAAAAGCTGGCCGATGATCCCCTGACCATCTCCTTGCGTTTTGCCGCCGGGCAGGGTGTGTTGTGCAACAATGTGCTGCATGACCGAACCGGGTTCGATCCAGATGCCGCACAATCCGATCGCACTGTTTATCGCGTTCGTTTCCACAACCGCGTGAAAGGAGCCTGACATGGCCAAACTGAGCGATCTCATCATTTCGCACCAGGAGGTAACCAGCTTTGCTGAGTTGGAAAAGCTGGTGGCCCACGCGGGCCAAAGCGGCATCATGCATCTGGAGTTCGACCTGAAACCTGACTACCGCGACACACCGCGCAAATGGGAATGGTTATTGGAATCCGCGTTCACCCGGGGCACGAAATATGACTGAGTCCTTGCGCGAGATCGCCAAGTTCGAATTGCCCTATATGCGCAAAGCCGAACTGCGTGAGGTAGAATTCGACAGCGGCATGAAAATGCTGCGCCTGGTATTGCGTGAAGGCAAGCGGATCACTCAGGTGGATCTGGACCCGGGCATTGCCCGCTCTATTGCGGCGGAAATGACCGCCTGGGCCGANACAAAATAGAGGCGTACAATAGGGCTGTCACGAAACGGTTACGCGGGTATTCTATGCCGCACAGGCTTGCTTAACCGTCGAAAAGGACACCCCATGACTCGCATCGCTATCAACGGCCTTGGCCGTATTGGGAAACTTGTTCTGCGGGCGCTGATTGATGATGGCGCGCCGGGTGAGATCGTTCTGTTGAACGACCCCGTGGGTGATGCCCATCAGCACGCCCACCTGTTCGAATTCGACACGGTCCACGGGCGTTGGGACGCCGATATTTCGCATGACGAAGACAGCGTCACGGTGAACGGCCAGCGCATGCAGTTGACCAATTCCTGGACGCTNGAAGACCTGCCGCTAGACGGGATCGACATGGTGATCGACTGTACCGGAGCCTTTAAGACGAACGAGAAATTGGCGCCGTACTACGCGGCTGGCGTGAAAAAGGTNGTGGTCAGCGCCCCGGTGAAAGAAGAAAACGCGCTGAACATGGTCTTTGGCGTGAACCACCACCTGTATGACGGTCATGACTTGGTGACGGCAGCGTCTTGCACCACAAACTGTCTGGCCCCGGTCATCAAGGTTGTGCTGGAACATCTGGGCATCAAACACGGGTCGATGACGACAATCCACGATGTGACCAACACNCAGACCATTGTTGACCGCCCGCACAAGGATCTGCGCCGGGCTCGGTCCGCGCTGAATTCGTTGATCCCGACCACGACGGGGTCCGCCAAGGCGATCACGCAGATTTTCCCGGAGCTGACGGGCAAGCTGAACGGCCATGCTGTGCGCGTGCCGCTGCTGAATGCTTCGCTGACCGATATGGTGTTTGAACTGGAACGCGAAACCACCGTTGAAGAGGTGAACGCCCTGTTCAAGACCGCCTCGGAAGGCGAATTGTCGGGTATTCTCGGCTATGAAGAACGCCCGCTGGTGTCGACCGACTACACCAACGACCCGCGCTCAACCATCGTTGATGCGCTGTCGACCATGGTGGTGAACGGCACACATCTGAAGATCTATGCCTGGTACGACAACGAATGGGGATATGCCTGCCGGCTGGCGGATGTCACCCGCCTGGTTGGCGCGTCACTGTGAGCAAACCACAGGGGTTCAGCGCCTATGTCGCCGTGACGGTGGCCTATTGGGCGTTCATGCTGACCGATGGCGCGTTGCGGATGCTGGTGTTGTTGCATTTCCACACGCTTGGGTTCAGCGCGTTCACGTTGGCGTGGCTGTTCCTGCTGTATGAATTCATGGGTGTGATCACAAACCTGTCGGCAGGCTGGATCGCGGCGCGCTTCGGCCTGACATCGACCCTATATGCGGGTCTAACTTTGCAG
>JGI24724J26744_10001637_pt1 | contig 15286 bp, 15 predicted proteins | sample Cruoilmetagenom7_FD_26744 | JGI IMG/M metagenome (IMG submission 26744)
CAATCTCTCTTTTTGATAAATCGAACTCACTATATTTTTCAAGAAATTGTTGTTTTGATTTATCAGATTTAGTTTTTACTTTATCCTTTAAATCGTTAATTTGAAGCATATAATTCTTTAATTCGGTATTTTTTTGTTCTAGTTTTAAGTCAGAATTTCTTCTGTATAAATAGAAAAATATTCCAAGTAAAATAAGCACAAAAGCGCTTCCAATAATAAAAAACAAGAGTCTATTATAATTGGTTTTTGCACTTTTTTGAATCTGATTTTTTTCAGTCGCTAACTGTTGAATTGCTTTATCTTTTTTTGCAGTTTCGTACTCAATTTGCGTGCTTATGATACTTTTTTGGGAGGCTTCATTTACAATACTATCCTGAAAAGTAGTTGCTAATTTATGAGCTTCTAAAGCTTTTTTAAAGTCTTTTATTTTGGTATAATAATCAACAAGGGCTTCATACCCTAATGTAATATTTTCTTTCGATTTGATGTTTTTGGCGCTGGTTAAACCAATATTAATATTTTCATAGGCTTCCTTATAATTGCTAGTGTTTAATTGGTTTTTTCCAATATTAATAAGTGTGTTGCTTAAATAACGTATGTTGTTATATTTTGTAAATATTGGAATAGCTTCTTTGTAGAAATCGGAAGATTTTTCGTAGTTTTTTTTATGTTGAAAAAGTAAACCGAGCAAATTATAACGGTAGGCTATACTTTCGGTGTGTTGGTGTAATTTCGCTAGTAATAAGGCATTATTGAAATACGTAAAAGCTGAATCATATTTTTTTTCATATAAAAAAGCTTCTCCAATATTTGATAAACTTCTTTCCTGACCACTAATATTTTCATTGCTTACATCATATTCGTGCACTCTTTTAAAATAATGTAATGCTTTATTATACTCACCAGTATCGGTAAAAACATTTCCTATACCGTTTAATGCAATAATAATACTCCTATTGTGGTTAAATGTTTCCGAAAGATCTAAGGCTTGAAAATAATAATTAAAAGCTTCCTCTTCTAAATTTAGCTTTCTATAGGTAACACCTAAATTATTCAAACATTTTATAATTAGTAAAGTGTCGGTTGTTTTAGATAGGTAGTTTAAAGCTCTTTTATGATTGGTGATAGAATTGCTAAAGTCATTATTTCGTCTAGCCGTTAGTCCTTTTCTATCATAACTTTCTCCTAAACCTTTTAAATAATATATTTTTTCTGAAACTAAAACTGCTTCATCAATAATAGTTTCATCTATATTTTTCTCTCTAATCGATTGTTTGTATAAATCAATTAGCTTGTCAACTTTTAAAGTAGTATTGGGTTTTACTTTTAACTCTTGAAAAAGGGTGTTTGTTGAAGTTTTTTCAGTATTATTTTCTTGGCTTAAGATATAACCAGAAATAAAAAATAGAATAATGAAAAACTGTAATTCGAAATAGTAATTTTTACTCATAGCTAAAAAATATCTACTTAATGTAAAAGTACAAAATAGTTAAATTTTAAACGCTATAAATGTTTTATTTAATTTGGTGAAAATTATCGATGAGTTTCAGCCACTTTTTCAAGTTCCTCATACCAATCTTTTCCAAATTTTCTGATAAGTGCTTCCTTAACAAATTTGTAAACAGGAACACCTAATTCTTCCCCTAAAGCACAAGCATCATCGCAAATAGGCCACTTATGATAATTAACGGCAGCAAACTCGCTATAATCCATAATTCTAACCGGATATAAATGACAAGAAATAGGTTTTTTCCATTTAATAATTCCTTGGTTGTAAGCCTCTTCAATACCACATTTAGCAGTATTTTTTTCGTCAAAAATTACAAAAGCACAATCTTTGTTGTCGATTAAAGGAGTTTCGTACTCTCCTTCATTTGTAATAAATAATCCTTGATCCTCAATGGCATCAATACCTTCTTTTCTTAAAAAAGGTTTTACTCTTGGATAAATATCTAAAAGTATTTGAAGTTCTTCCTCTTCCAAGGGTGCTCCAGCTTCGCCGTCTATACAACATTGTCCTTTACAAGCTGCAAGATTGCAAACAAATTCTTTTTCTAAAATATCTTCTGAAACGATGGTTTTTCCTAATTGAAACATATTGCAAAAGTAGAAAAATAATTAGTATCTTTTATGGTTAGAAATTAAAGATTATATACATTTGCGCACTTTTTAAATATTGAGAGTTATGGTATTGGATTTTAAGGAAATTTTTACAGCAGCTATGATTTTATTTGCAGTAATCGATATGATTGGAAATATTCCAATTATTATGGATTTACGTGCAAAAGTTGGACANATACATTCTGAAAGAGCATCGATAGTTGCTGGGATTATTATGATTCTATTCTTATTTCTTGGAAAGAGCATTTTAAATTTAATTGGGATTGATGTAAATTCATTTGCAGTGGCAGGTTCATTTATTTTATTTTTTCTTGCATTAGAAATGATTTTAGGAATTTCAATTTATAAAGAAGAAGATACAAGTCCGAAAACAGCATCTGTTTTTCCATTAGCTTTTCCATTAATTGCGGGACCTGGTAGTTTAACAACAATATTGTCTTTACGTGCTGAATACGAAACTATTAATATTGTAATTGCAATTGTAATGAACATTATTTTTATGTACATCGTTTTAAAAACATCTTCAAAAATTGAAAAACTTATTGGTAAAAACGGGATTAATGTTTTACGTAAAATATTCGGAGTTATATTGTTGGCAATAGCAGTTAAATTATTTGCTTCTAATGTTAGAGGATTGTTTTTAATGTAAATTATAATAAATGAACAGTTTTTTAACTCAAATTAAAAGGGAAGTTTACGACAAGTGTGCGTTTAAAATTACGAATTTTAGAAACGAACTTGAAAGTAAAGAATATGATGCTTGTCAATTTGAGTTAAACGAACTTACTATTATTTCTAGAAATGCTAAGATTACTCCCAAAAAAGTAGGGCAATTTGTAACATTTTGGAAACGAACAAAAAACGAACCAATTGAACCATTTAGAGAAACTGACTCAATAGATTTTTATATTGTTAATGTGAGGATTGAAAATGAATTTGGTCAATTTGTGTTTCCAAAATCTATACTTATTAAAAAAGGAATAATATCAACTGAAAAGAAGGAAGGAAAAAGAGCGTTTAGAGTTTATCCAAAATGGGATAAAGTAAAAAGCAAACAAGCCAAAAAAACGCAAGAATGGCAACTGAACTATTTTTATAAAATTAATAATTCAATAGACTTTAATAAGGTTTTGGAATTGTATAAAAGACAATAACAATTCGAAAAAATGAGGGATAGCCAAGGCGATTATTCCACCGTAACAGATTTTGCTAAATTTCTTGGCTGATCTACATTACAACCTCTCATTACAGCGATGTGATACGATAATAATTGTAATGGAATGGTAGTTAGCAAAGGAGATAAGGCTTCTTCTGTGTCTGGGATTTCAATAATATGGTCGGCAATATCTTTTACTGTTGTGTCACCTTCGGTTACAATGGCAATGATTTTTCCTTTACGTGATTTTATTTCCTGAATATTACTCACCACTTTTTCGTAATGTCCTTTTTTAGTGGCTATAACAACAACTGGCATCGACTCGTCAATTAAAGCAATAGGGCCGTGTTTCATTTCCGCTGCAGGATAACCTTCTGCGTGGATATAAGAGATTTCTTTCAATTTTAAAGCCCCTTCTAATGCAACTGGAAAATTAAAGCCTCTACCCAAATACAAGCAATTTGGAGCATCTTTATAAATGGCTGCTATTTCTTCAATTTTAGAATTTATTGAAAGTAAGTTTTCAATTTTTTCAGGAATTAATTGCAATTTGTATAAATAATCTTGAAATGCAGAATTGGACAATTCTCCGTTTAAATTTCCAAGTTTTAAAGCTATTAAGGCTAGCACAGTAATTTGTGTTGTAAAAGCTTTTGTAGAAGCTACACCAATTTCTGGACCTGCGTGTGTATATGCACCAGAATCGGTTTCTCTGGCAATAGACGAACCTACCACGTTGCAAATTCCAAAAACAAAAGCGCCTTTAGACTTTGCTAATTTAATTGCAGCCAAAGTATCGGCAGTTTCACCTGATTGAGATATAGCAATAACAATGTCATTTTTGTTAATTATTGGATTTCTATATCTAAATTCAGAGGCATATTCAACTTCAACAGGAATACGAGCTAAATCTTCAAACAAATATTCACCAACCAAGCCAGCGTGCCATGAAGTTCCACAAGCAACAATAATAATTCTTTTTGCGTTTAAAAATTTGGCTATATTATTATCAACACTTCCCATTTTTATAATGCCTTTATCGGCAAGTAAACGACCTCTGTAGGTATTTGATATGGCGTGTGGTTGTTCGTGAATTTCTTTCAACATAAAATGTTCAAATCCACCTTTTTCAATCTGTTCTAAATTTAATTTAAGGGCATTTATCGTCGGTTCAACAAATGAGTCATCGTATATTTTTCTAATTCTAATGTTTCTACCTAATTTAATAATGGCTAATTCTTCGTCATCTAAATAAATAGCATTTTTAGTATATTCTATAAAAGGAGAGGCGTCTGACGCTACAAAAAATTCCTTATTGTCTTCACCAATTCCAATGGCAAGTGGACTCCCAAGTCGTGCCGCTATAATTTCATCAGGTTTATCAATCGCATACACTGCTATTGCATACGCACCAACAACGTTTGTGAGCGCCATTTGTACGGCTTTACCTAATTTGTAATTGTTTTGTTTTTGAACTTCTTCAATTAAATTAATTAGAACTTCGGTATCTGTGTCACTTTTAAAAGTGTAACCTCTACTTGTAAGTTCTTTTTTTATACTATCATAATTTTCTATAATTCCATTATGAATTATGACTAATTTACCTGAATTTGAAGTATGCGGATGTGAGTTTATGTCATTTGGTTCACCATGAGTTGCCCATCGAGTATGTCCCAAAGCCAAATTTCCTGTTGCATCATTTTTTTCAACAATACTTCTTAAATCGGCAACTTTCCCTTTGGTTTTGTATAGGTTGGTTTCCTTTTTTGAATTTGTAATAACAACACCAGCGCTATCGTATCCACGATATTCTAATCGCTGTAAGCCATTTATAACAATAGGGTATGCTTCTCTAAAACCTAGGTAGCCAGTAATTCCACACATAAATAAATTTTAGTTATTCAATTCGGTATAAGAAATATTTAATTGAACTCTCTTCTCAAGGTTACTTGTGTTGTGATTGTAAAGAACTACGCCTTTTGGATTCCAACTAAACTGCCTCATAGTTACATCGGAAATTGCCGTTGGAGCATCTGATGGATTGTAAACTCGAATTCCAAGATTAATCAAGTCAGCCGAATTATCAGATTTTACTAAATCGGAAATGTAATCGGTAATTTTAAAAACATATTTTTCTGGATTTCCGTCATCATCTCTTTTTAAATCTCCACCAACCATAGTTAAACCTTCTGAAATCATATCTTTTATTTGAAGATTTTCTTCCATATTGTAAATGAATAATTGTTGGGGTAAAATATCGGAAGAAGCGCTTTGATCTATGTACAAAGTTAAATTTGCATCGTTAATTAGCCAGTTTTTTGTTCTAATTTCATCTAATTCGTTGTTGTTAAAAAGTGAAATACTAGCTTCAGAACCTGCAGCTCCTTGTACAAATAATCGATTGTTTGAATTATTTTGTTCAAAATTTGAATTTGTATAATCGCGTTCTAAAATATTTGATTTTATGTTTCCGAATAAAAATGTAAATGCATGTTTTGTTCTTACATTTTCTTCATCTTTAGAATAATAAATAGTCATTTTTGAATTGGCCACACTTAATGATATTAAATGAGCCGATTCGCTTGATACTTCAGAAGCTTCAATATACAAGCCTCTAAAATAACGACTAAAACTTTCAAAATCTGCAAAATCCGCATTTCCAGCTGTATCAACGAATAATTGTTTTACCAATTCTTTGTTTAATGGAAATTTCATTGTTGGTGTTACATCAGCCTCTTTTATTGTGTCGGTGTCGTATTTAACACCGTCCAATTCATAACGAGAAATGTAAGACACCGTATCGTTCTCATTTACTTTAAAGTTTCCTAAAAACAATGGTGAATCTGATTTTTGAAATTCTTTATCGGAATAATAAATGTTGTTTTTAGTTGGATCTTGTGGGTCTAACGTATTTAAAAATGTTTTTAGCTCATATATTCCAACTTTAAATTCAACATCAGAATTACCGAAAACTGAATCTATTGAAAATTTAGGTTTTCCATCAGCGTAATTTTCTTCTTTAGTAACTTGGTAAGGAATAGTAATTAGTACAGAGTCAATACTAGCATTTTCTCCATAATTATAATCGTCACCTGTTGCTGGAAGAGAGAGTTGAGAAACAAATGAAGCCTTTAATTTTCCAAAATCATTATTTGAATAGGTCCCTAATAAGTATTGACCAGCACCTGAAGAAGGAACTTTTTCTACATTAATTGTATTAGAAAGTACTTCATAGGATTCACTATTAGCGTTAAACGTACCGTTTTCAATAAGGTTTACACCAATATTATCCATTTCTTTTTCACAAGAAGAACTTATAAAAAGAATAAGGCAAACAAGCCCTAAATATTTAAGAGCATTTACAACTTTAGTTGTCATATGATATATTTAATTTGATTGAACTATAAAACTTTATTTAAGTAAAAATCAACGTAATCATTTGCAAATTCTTCTGGAGTTGAGAAGTTTAAAACAGGTTTATCTGTTGACTTAATCGACTCTTCTAACTCACTGGGCAATTTATCACTTGCTTTTATGATTCCGTCAGAATTTTCAATGGCGTTAATTAAAATATTTGTATAGTTTGGATTTGATATGTTTTCTATTTTTGAGTCATCAATATTGTCAAATTTCACTTTATTAATGAATTCACTACTTAGCGTTCCTTCAAAGCCATTATTATATAATGATGTAATAATTTTACTGTTGGTAAATAACGGATCATCTTTATAATATTCCTTTATGTAAAGTGGTAAAAGTGAAGCCATCCAACCGTGAACATGAATAACATCTGGTGCCCAATTTAGTTTTTTAACAGTTTCTACAACTCCTTTTGCAAAGAAAATAGCTCTTTCATCATTGTCTTCAAACATATTATTGTCTTCATCGGTATACAATGCTTTTCTTTTAAAATATTCATCGTTATCAATAAAGTAAACTTGCATTCTTTCTTTTGGAATTGAAGCAACTTTAATTATTAAAGGCATATCCATGTCATTAATAACCAAATTCATACCTGATAAGCGAATAACTTCGTGTAATTGATGCCTTCTCTCATTTATTAAACCGTAGCGAGGCATAAAAATTCTTGTTTGACCTCCCTTGCCATGAATCATTTTTGCAGCTTCAAATGAAGTGGTTGATAGCTCATTTTCAGGTAAATACGGTACTACTTCCGAGGAAACAATCAATACTCTCTTATCTTTCATAATCCAACTCTATATTTTAAATATGATGCAAAATTACGAAAATTTATGTAGATTTTGGCTTGAAAAATGTAAGTTTGCACGCTTTTAACGTTTATTAACAAATCGTTATGTTAGTTTTTGCTAAAATAAAATCGGTACAACAAAAATTAAGGTCATTAAAGAAAGGGACAACAGTAGGTTTTGTTCCTACTATGGGTGCTTTGCATGAAGGACATCTATCACTTGTGAATCAAGCTAGAAAAGAAAATGACATTGTTGTTGTCAGTATTTTTGTAAACCCTACTCAATTTGATAAAGAGGAAGATTTAGTAAACTATCCTAAAACAATAGATAAAGATTTATCTCTTTTAAAATCAGTATATTGCGATTTAGTATTTGTACCTTCGGCCCAAGAAATTTATTTGAATAATATTAAATCTCAACTATTCAGTTTTGAAGGATTAGAACATCAAATGGAAGGTAAGTTTAGAGATGGGCATTTTAACGGTGTTGGAACCATTGTAAAGCGTTTGTTTGAAATAGTTATGCCAACAAAAGCTTATTTTGGGGAAAAAGATTTTCAACAACTTCAAATTATTCGAAGTATGGTGAAATCTAATAAAATGCCAATTAAAATTATTGGATGTGAGATTTTTAGAGAAGAAGATGGGTTGGCGATGAGTTCTCGAAATGCTAGGCTGACAAAAGAGCATAAAATAGTTGCTCCTTTTATTTTTCAAACTCTGAAAAAGGCAAAATTAAAATTTGGCACAAATAATGCTTTAGAAATAATAGATTGGGTTAAAAATGAATTTAAAAAACAACCCTTATTAGAACTAGAATATTTTGAAATTGCCGACGAGGAAACTTTAAAGCCAATTAAAAATATAAATACAAAGCAAAAATTTCGTGCTTTTATAGCGGTTTTTGCTGGTAAAATTAGACTTATAGATAATATAAGTTTGTAAAAATTAAACAATTAACTAAAAATATATATTTTTGCAACATGCAAATTGAAGTCGTAAAATCTAAAATCCACCGAGTTAAGGTTACAGGAGCCGATTTAAATTATATTGGTAGTATAACTATTGATGAGGATTTAATGGATGCTGCAAATATAATTCAGGGAGAAAAAGTTCAAATTGTAAATAATAACAACGGTGAACGTCTTGAAACATATGCAATTCCTGGCCCAAGAAATAGTGGAGAAATAACTTTAAATGGTGCAGCAGCACGTAGAGTTGCTGTGGGTGATGTGCTTATTTTAATTACATACGCACGTATGGAATTTGAAGCAGCGAAAACATTTAAACCTTGGATCGTTTTTCCAAATGAAGAAAACAATTTATTAAACTAAATTGGCTAAAAAAATACAAAAAACAGCGTTACTAATACTCCCAATAGCCTTGGGAGTATTTTTAATTTGGTACTCTTTTTCTAAATTATCTTCAACAGATGTAGATTCAATAAAATTGTCATTTAAAACAGCTAATTATTGGTGGGTTTTAGCATCTGTTTTATTTGGAGTTTTAAGTCATTTGTCTAGAGCGTATAGGTGGTATTTTCTTTTAGAACCTTTGGGTTACAAGCCTAGATTTGCAAATAGTGTTATGGCTGTTTTAATTGCTTATTTACTAAATTTATTAATACCAAGATCTGGAGAAATTGCAAGGGCTGCAAGTGTAAAAAAATATGAAAATATTCCATTTGAAAAAGCTTTTGGAACTATTGTAGCTGAACGAGTTGCAGATGTTATTATGTTATTGCTAATAATAGGAATTGCCTTTTTTTTACAAACCGAATTAATTGGAAGCTATCTTTTTAAAGGTGGCGAAAAGAGTAGTACAATTACCAAAATAGTTGTTTTTATAGTTTTGCCAGTAATTGGTTTTTTTACGTATAGATTTTTTAAAAAATCTAAAAATCCAGTAATAAAAAAAGTAATTGTATTTATAAATGGCTTAATTGAAGGTGCTAAAAGCATACTAACAATGAAAAAGAAATGGAAATTTATTTTTCACACTATTTTTATTTGGTTAATGTATGTGCTTATGTTTTATGTGGTAACCTTTGCTTTACCTGAAACTACTAACTTGCCTTTTGGTGCAATAATAGTTGGTTTTGTAGTTGGCGGAATAAGTATGGCACTTACAAATGGAGGTTTAGGAACATACCCAGTTTTTGTTGCAGGTGCATTGGTTTTATACAAAATAGATCATAATGCTGCATTAGCTTTTGGCTGGATTATGTGGACTGCACAAACAATTATGGTTTTATTATTTGGAAGCCTCTCCTTAATTTTTATTCCGATTTATAATAAGTATTTGGCAAAAGCTAATTCTTAGTATATTTACTTTTTAATAATTAATTTTAATGAGTAAAACTAAAACAACTTTTTTTTGTCAAAATTGTGGTACGCAATACGCTAAATGGTTAGGTCAATGCAAATCTTGTAATGAATGGAACACAATAGTTGAAGAAATAATTCAGAAAGAAGAAAAGAGAAGCTGGAAACAAACCGAAACACCAAAAAAGGCAAACAAAGCTTTAAAAATTAATCAAATTTTAATCGACGAAGAAGAACGAATTTCGACCAATAACAATGAACTAAATAGAGTTTTAGGTGGTGGATTGGTTAAAGGATCTGTTATTTTATTTGGTGGTGAGCCTGGCATTGGGAAATCAACGTTGTTATTGCAAGTGGCTTTAACTTTGTCAAAAAAAGTTTTATACGTTTCGGGTGAGGAAAGTCAATCTCAAATAAAACTACGAGCAGAACGACTTCAAACAGTAAACTCAAATTGTTTAGTTCTTACGGAAACAAAAACACAAAATATTTTTAAAGCAATTGAAGAAATTCAACCAGAAATAGTAGTTATAGATTCTATTCAAACATTGCATACCGATTATATTGAAGCTTCTCCAGGTTCTATTTCTCAAATTAGAGAAACTTCTGCTGAATTGATAAAATTTGGAAAAGAAACAGCAACTCCAATTGTCCTTATTGGGCATATTACAAAAGATGGAAACATTGCTGGACCTAAAATTTTGGAACACATGGTAGATGTTGTACTTCAGTTTGAAGGCGATAGAAATCATACATATCGTATTTTAAGAGCAAAGAAAAATAGATTTGGATCTACAGCCGAACTGGGTATCTATGAAATGCAACAAGCTGGATTAAAAGAAATTGAAAATCCGTCAGAAATTTTAATTTCTCAAAAAGAAGGAGATTTAAGTGGTACAGCAGTTGCTGCAACTTTAGAAGGAATACGCCCCTTAATGATTGAAGTTCAAGCCTTGGTGAGTACTGCGGTTTATGGTACGCCACAACGTTCGGCAACAGGTTATGACACCAAACGGTTGAATATGCTATTAGCAGTGTTGGAAAAACGAGCTGGTTTTAGATTGGGAGCAAAAGATGTTTTTTTAAATATTGCAGGAGGAATTAAAGTTGACGATCCTGCCATTGATTTGGCGGTGATTAGTGCCATTTTATCATCTAATGAAGACGAAGCCATTCCTCAAGATTTTTGTTTTGCAGCTGAAATTGGTTTGGCCGGAGAAATAAGACCTATAAATAGAGTTGATCAAAGAATTTTAGAAGCAGAAAAATTGGGTTTTCATAAAATATTTGTTTCTAAATTTAATAAAATAAGTTTAAAAACAACGAATATTAAAATAGTTAGGGTTGCTAAAATTGAGGATATATATGCTAACTTATTTGCATAAAAAAACCGAGTAATCTATAGAGTGCCCCCAAAAGTTTAGACAAATTTATAATTAATTTTGATAACAATGAGTCCGATATTTTATCGGACTCATTTTGTTTAAATTAGATTTTATTCTATCGCTATTATAATAGATTATATATTCATTAATTTCTTTTTTTAATTGTTCTATTGACTTGTATTTTTTCAGATAGAATAATTCTGATTTTAGTATTCCAAAGAAATTTTCAATAATTGCATTATCTAAACAATTTCCTTTTCTTGACATACTTTGTTTAATCCCTTTTTCTTTTAATAAATATTGATATTGTTTCATTTGATATTGCCAACCTTGATCAGTGTGTAATATTAAGTTCGTATTATCTGGTATTTTCTTAAAGGCTTTTTTTAACATCATAACCACTTGCATAAACACTGGTCGTTCAGTTAGTTCGTAGCTTATTATTTCTTGATTAAATAGGTCGATTATAGGAGATAAGTAGAGTTTTTCACCTAACACATTAAACTCGGTTATATCTGTTGCCCATTTTTTATTAGGTGCATCTGCTTTAAAATTTCGCTCTAATATATTGGGTGCTATTTTACCTAATTTGCCTTTATAAGATTTATATTTTTTTACCCTTATAAGACTTTTTAATCCTAATGATTTCATCAATCTTAAAACAGTTTTATGATTAATAATAATTCCATTATTGTTCAATTCATCTGTAATTCGTCTATATCCATAACGCCCTTTGTGCTTGTGATAAATAACTGTTATTAATTCTTTTGTTACTTTATACTTATCAGTTGACTTGTTTTGTTTCTGATGATAATAAAAACTACTTTTTGCTATTTTAGTATGTTTTAAAAGTAATTCTAAATCATACTTATGCCTTAATTCCATAATAACTTTTACCTTTTGGCTTTTTTTTCTGCTTGAATTAAGGCGTGAAACTTTTTTAGCAAATCGTTCTCACATCTCAAAGATTCTATCTCTTGCAACAACTCTTCTTCCCTTGTTAAAGGTTTAGCTGATTTGTGTTTTTTTCGTTTGAAATTAGCCATAGATTTAGGTCTTCCTTTTTTAGGTTTAGGCTGTAATCCTTCAAAACCAAAGCTAGCAAAATTTCTTTTCCATTTAACAATAACTCCAGGGTCAGGAATATTGAATTTAAAACAAGCATCTCTTAGCGATAAAAACTCTTTATCGATTGACTGTAAGACTTCTAACTTGAAAATTGCAGAATAGCTCCTGTTATTCCTAGGTAATAACCCTTTTTCGCCTTGGGTTTTGTAAAAACCAACCCATTTACGAATGTTAGATTCATTTAGACCTTTTTGTTTAGAAACAGCTTCTGCTGAATAGTGTGATTCTAAAACTAATTTTACGCATTCAAGTTTAAATGCATAATCATACTTGACTTTTCTTCCCATAAAAATACCCCCAAATAGTGTCTAACTTTTTGGGGGCAGTGCATTTTTGAGCGGTTTTTTTAGCTTAAAATAAGTTTTGAAATAATAGTTGAGTCCAATTCTTCATTCATCATTTTAATAATCTTGTCTTTACCATAACTCAATTCCTCTCGTAAAACTGAAGATTTTAAATTTACAACGAGCGTTTTTCCTTTTAAATGAATGTTATTAGTATGCGAAACAATTCCGTTTCCCATTAATTTAGCCCAAGCTTCTTCAACCGATAATTGAGACATTCCTTTGCTTAAATTATTTTCTTTAATTACATCGCCCATTAACTCTTTTAGTGAATGGAATTCATTTTGCCTTTTTGCCATTACAATTCAAATATTTTATAATGTTTGTTTGTTTTTTTAACAATCTCCTCCGTTCTTTCTTTATGCGTATCACTTATAAATAATTGTCCAAATTCATCATTATTTACCAAACCAATAAGTCGTTGAACGCGCAAATCATCTAATTTATCAAAAATATCATCGAGTAATAAAATCGGCTTTAAATTAGATTGCCTTTTAATAAAATCGAATTGTGCCAATTTTAAAGCTATTAAATAAGACTTTTGTTGCCCTTGAGAACCGAATTTTTTAATTGAATACTTTTCAATTTCAAAAGTTAAATCATCTTTATGAATTCCAACACTCGTATATTGAAGTATTCTATCCTTTTCTAAATTTGTTTCAAATAACGTTTTAAAATCGCTCTCAATTAACTGACTTTTATACTTTAAATTTACTTCCTCCTCACTATTGGTTATAGCCGCATATCTTTCTTTAAAAATTGGAATAAACTCTTCTAAGAAGTCTTTTCTTTTCTTAAATATCTTAGTTCCATATTTTTCTAATTGCTCATTATAAACTAACAAACTTACTGCATCAAAGGTTCTATTTGCAGCNAAATATTTTAACATTGAATTTCGCTGTGCCAACACCTTATTATACGTTAACAACGTTTGCAAATACGATTTATCCGATTGAGAAATGACATTATCTATAAACTTTCGTCTTGTATCACTCCCCTCTACAATTAAATCCCTATCGGCAGGAGAAATGATAACCAATGGCAAAAACCCAATATGTTCTGAAAATTTTTCATAAGGTTTCCCATTTTTTTTGACTACTTTTTTATGCCCCCTTTTTAAACTACAGCTAACATTGTCATTTCTATCATTAATGAAGTACGTGCCATCAATCACAAAAAAGTCCTCATTATGCCTGATATTTTGAGATGCCACCGGATTAAAGTAACTTTTTGCGAATGACAAGTAATAAATTGCATCTAAAACATTGGTTTTTCCAACGCCATTGTTTCCGACAAAACAATTTATTTTATCCTCAAAATCAAAGATTTGCGAGTCAAAATTCTTAAAATTTATTAATGATAATTTCTGTAAATACATCTAAATTATTTGAAACTCTAAAAATATTCAAAATAATTGAAAATTTAGGCTCATTTGCATTTTTACTTTCCAATTAAAAATTCTATTTTTGCGCCTACAAATTTTACAATAGATGGCAACATATAAAAAGAGAGGAAATAAAGTTAATAGAGCTCAAAATAGTATAGATGATAATTCTACTACTGCAGAAGTATTCAACACTTTAGATGAAACAGCGTCAAGATCGGAACGATTTATTATTAAAAACCAAAAAATTATTTTTGGAATTTTAGGAACTATTGTAGTATTAATCCTTGCATTTTTAGCGTATCAAAAATATGTGAAAGCTCCTAATGAAAAAGAAGCTGCTGATGAATTGGCTTTTCCAAAGGCTTATTTTGAAGATGCTATGAGTAGTTCAGTTGCAGTTGACTCCTTATATACTTTAGGATTAGATGGTGCAGATGGAAAATATGGTTTTGTAGATATTGCAAACGAATTTAGTGGAACAAAAGCTGGAAACTTAGCAAACTACTATGCTGGTATTTCTTACCTAAAATTAAGAAATTACGAACAAGCAATTTCTCATTTAGAGAAATTTTCATCAGATGATGAATTATTAGGACCTACTGCAAATGGTGCAATTGGTGATGCTTTTTCTGATCTTAACCAACCAAATGATGCTTTTGACTATTATATGAAAGCTGCTAATTTAAAAAACAATAATTTTTCTACTCCGTTATTCTTGTTCAAAGCAGGAAATACAGCAATGGATTTAGAAAATTATGGAAAAGCATTAGATCTTTTTGAAAGAATTAAAAATGAATTTCCAACTTCAGAAGAAGCTAAAAATATTGACATTTATATTTACAAAGCAAAATTTGCTTCAAAAAAGTAAGTAGTAATGGCTACAACGAATTTATCATATTACGATGAAGCTACAATCCCAAACGCGAAATCATTTCGGTTTGGGATTGTTGTTTCTGAATGGAATCCTGAAATTACTCACAATTTGTATTTAGGTGCTGAAGAAGCGCTTTTACAAAATGGAGCGTTGAAAGAAAACATTACTAAATGGGATGTGCCTGGTAGTTTCGAATTAATTTATGGTTGCAAAAAATTGATAGAAACAAATGAGTTAGATGCTGTCATTGCCATTGGAAATGTAATACAAGGAGAAACCAAACATTTCGATTTTGTTTGTGATGGCGTTACCCAAGGCATTAAAGATTTGAATATTAAATATGATGTTCCCATTATA
>JGI24724J26744_10001638_pt1 | contig 15283 bp, 25 predicted proteins | sample Cruoilmetagenom7_FD_26744 | JGI IMG/M metagenome (IMG submission 26744)
GCACTAGTAGCTATAGGGCTAGACACTGTAGTATCAACAGCAGTAACTGGAGCTGACATAACCGATGACTCCATCATAGCTAAGCTAGTAAGTGCTAGTGCTACTGCAGATTGGGATGACTTCAATAACTCTACCGATTCACTACAAGCATTACGATCTTCCCTAGGTACCCTTACTAATGTAGGGTCTGCTGTCAATAAGTCAGCATCCAGCTACACACTTACTACTGGTACTCAAAGCTCAGGTACATACACAGATACTGAACAGCTTAATGGGACTACACATGAGCATACAGACAGTGCTGGTGCATTGGAGTTGTACTACGAAGCAATGATAGGAGGAGGTACACCTTCTTCTGTACAAATCACAGGACGGGTAACTAGCAGTAACGACACTGTTGATGTGTACGGGTATGACTGGGTAACTGCATCATGGAAACAAATAGGAACCATCGCTGGTAAAAACGGTACTACTAACGATGTCTACTCCTTTGATCTATTCGTAGACATGGCAGGAAATGGAGCAGATGAAGGGAAGGTAAGAGTAAGGTTCTACGAAGCGTCAGGACTAACATCCTCTACACTGGTAATAGACCAGCTACTTATATCGTTTAGCCAAGGAGCAGAAGGCTACGATAACGGAGCTGTATGGTTCAACTCTAACGCAGCTAACACTGGAACTGAAGTTAACATAGACGGTACAGCCCGTAACCCAGTGTCTAGTCACAGTGCTCTTATGACTCTTCTAGCATCTACTGGGTTGCATAAGGTAGAAGTAACACCAGGCTCTGTGTTGACTCTGGGAGCTGCTATGGAAGGGTACTATGTCAATGGTAACGGTAGCCTACTAGACCTAGGAGGCCAAGACATAGGAGGATCAGTCTTCCAGTTATTTGGGAGTGTATCAGGGACAGCTACAACAACAGGTTCTCCGTTTTTCTTTGAAGACTGCTTATTTGCTACTGCTACTATACCGCCTTGTACTCTACAACAGTGTGGCTTTAGCGGTACTCTTACACAAGGAGGAGCAGGGGACTATAGGTTTGTAGATTGTTATAGCTCAGTAGCAGGGAATGGGCCTGCAGTGTTTACTAGAACAGGCGCAGGTACTGTAACTTGTGAGCTTAAGAGATTCTCTGGTGGCGTAACTCAGTCTGGGATAACTTCTGCAGACACCTTTACTCTAGGGGGTGAGCTAGGTACTGTCACTTTAAACGGTGCAGATGGCACTGTTGAACTGATGGGCACATACAAGACAGTCACTGATAACAGGACAGGATCTCCTACCCTTACAATAGACGGGGCTATCTTAGCTGGAGACGTGGCTAGTATCCTAGTTGATACAGGTACTACCCTTGACACTAAGATAGATGACATACAAGGTGCTACATTTAGTACTGGTACTGACTCCCTTGAAGCTATAAGGAATAGAGGTGATGCAGCTTGGACTACAGGCGCAGGTGGTACACCTCCTCAGCTCCTACAGTCTACTACTATAGCTACCTTAGCATCTCAGACTAGCTTTACATTGACTGCTGGCAGTGCTGACAACGACGCTTACAATGGGCATCTAGCTGTAGTAACTGATTCTTCTACTAGTACTCAGAAAGCAGTAGGAGTTATCAACGACTATGTAGGTTCAACTAGAACAGTAACTCTAGACTCTGACCCTGGTGTCTTTACCATGGCAGCTACAGACAGCATAGACATAGTAGCTGTTAACCCTGCTAGCTCTGCACCTACAGCTGTTCAGATAAGGCAAGAGATAGATAGTAACTCTACTCAACTAGCAGCCATAGTAGCTGATGTAACGTCTATACTGACTGATACAAGTACAACACTCGATACTAAGATTAATACTATTGACTCTCTAGTAGACTCTATCAAGGCAGTTACAGATGTACTACCTGACTCTGGAGCTTTAACTAGCATTGCAACAGCATCCTCCCTCGCTACAGTAGACACAGTAGTAGACGGAATACAGTCTGACCTATCTAATGGAACAGATGGACTAGGTGTTATCAAGTCTAGTGTAGACTCTCTTACTACTACAGTAGGTACAGCTGGAGCTGGCCTTACTGACTTAGGTGGCATGTCTACCAGTATGAAGGCTGAAGTTAACACTGAGTTAGATGATGTAATGTCAGTAGATACTCATGCTGAGATAGGCACTGAGACACCAGCTGCTACTCAATCTATGAAGAAGATGATGCAGTACTTGTATAAAGCTTGGAGGAATAAGTCTACTGAAACTGCTACTACTTACAGTTTGTTTAACGATGATACTACTACAGTAGGACAGCAAGCTACAGTATCTGATGACTCTACTACATTCACTGTAACTGAGAAGACAACAGGATAATCATGGCAGTAGATACTTCAAAGAGAAGAGCATCAGCCTTAGGGTTTGGAGTACCTTTCCTTAGGCATAACGTACCTAGTGGAAGTGTAGATGTAGGCCATAGAGCTACTATGGTTAACATGTACAGTGGTATAGAGCCTTCTGGTGTTGTCCTTCCACTGCCTGATAATTTGATAGATGGAGATAGATCAGTAACTATATCAAGTGCTTACGGATCTATTACATTGTACAACAATAAGGTTGATTACTTTACTATGTAGCAGAGAAGTTACTTTACTACAGACAAATAAAAAGGGGCTCTAATAAGGCCCCTTTCTTTTTCTTGGTGAAGAAGTAAATAGTTATTAAGCTACTACTGGTGCTTCTACTACCTTAGCCTCCTCGGCTTTGACTTCTTCAGCTTCCTTAGCTTCTGTTGCTTTCGCTTCAACAGCCTTGGGTGCTTCTTTAACTTCTTCAGCCATGACGGCTTGTACTTCATTAGTGGTATTTTCCATGCTACATGCTTCCTTTTCTTCTTGGTTGTGTTTATTGAGATCTAGTAGGACAAGTACATCTAATAAAAGTTCAATTGTAAATTCTATCGAATCAGTAGAGTAGCTATCTTTTAGTAAGTCTATAGCTGCTACTGTCCTGTCTTCTATATCGTCTGTTGTACAATACATCTATTACTCCTTAAGATTTCTATTAAAATCTTTAATAGCACTGTCTACAGTATCACCAAAACCTGCTATGCCTTCTTGTATGTTCTCTCCGTGTAGTACACACCACTGGTTACCGTCTTTGTACACCTTGATCTTAATAGAAGACAGTGATACTGGGTAAATACTACTGTATATATCGTCTATAATATACAGCGAAAGGGCCAACAAAAACATCACAAGCATTATCTCATTCATATCTTACTCCTTAAGCCACTCTTCAGGTATCTTCTTATTAGCATACTTCCAAGTTATACCTTTGAAGATACCCCTTCCTTTCCCTGAGCAAATGTCTGCATAAGTTTGCTTTGCTCCTTTGCTAGTTCTTGTAGAACTTCTGGTGAATACGAATCTAATATCAAGGTCTGGATAGAGTCTCTTAATGAGGAGGTGTTTGAACCTGTCCTCATAGTCCCAGATGCCTTTCGTCTCGATGCAGATGATCTTGCCATTACTCTTATTCCTTATCCAGAAGTCAGGTGTGTATAGGTGCTTACTACCAGGCTTGAACCAAGGAATCTTACCTTCCTTAGGTTCATAAAGATACTCTACAGTCTTAGTTCTATTAAGCTGCTTAGCTATATCTTCTTCTAAGCCTGACCTGTACTTACTCTTTAAGTGTTTCTTCATCTTCAACTAATTCTACTTTCAAACTATCAAGCTCTCTGTCATCTATGATGATCTCTTCATCTATGAATCGGCCATTCCAGTAACCTTTCTTTGCCTTCTCTTCAGATTCAGCTTCTACTTCGTATATATCATACTCTCTACAATACCCTGCTCGTTCTGCTGTTACTAGATACTTATTCATTTTACTAGTTGACATTGTCTTCTCCTTCGAACTCTTTAAACTTAGTAAGTATAGGATGTACTTCACCTAGTGGCTCTCTTAGCATCCAGAGTAGTATACCATTCTCTACCATGTAGATGTACCAGAAGGAACCAAAGTACTTCTTATACAAGTGTCTTACATAGCTGTACATATCAAGCTCTTGTGTAAGCTTATCTATGTTACTAAGATGAGCAGACTTCTTACCTATACCATACAACCCTAAGATATTATCTACTGTATCACCAGTGAGCATCTGCTTATAGAAGTTTCTTATAGCCTCTAACTCAGATACGAAGTATACTTCCTTAGTCAGAGGACTATGATGTAGACCAGGTATATTATCTAGGTCCTTGTCTACACTGGATATAATAGTACTATACTTGGTATCTATCTTAGATCCTTCTAGTACCATGTGTATATTAGAAGCTTCACTTACAACATAGGACTTGTACTGCTCTATCCCTAGTTGATCATCAGCTTCTATACCTTTACACAGTACAGCATCACAGTGCTCTAGTAAGTACTCACGTATCTTAAGGAAGTGATAAGGCTTCTCAGTAGGCCTTGTACCTTTGTATGGTAGTATCTTAGCGTAGTCTAATCTGAAGTTAGAGGAGCTCTCTGTAAGGTACAGCGTATGTGTATCAGCCTTACACTCCTCTATTACCTTCTCTATCATAGAGTCTACTCTAGCTTTAACATAAGGCCACTTAAGGTAATCAGTACCTGAATCATTCTTAGCACTACCTAGTGCATAAGGTATACGATCAGCATCTATTAGAACTTTCATACCTCTACGCCTAGCTCAGCCAGGGTTAAAGGTGTGTACTCTCTGTACACATAGGCCCTAGTCAGTTTGTTAAATTCAACATCTGCTTCCTCTGCAAGCTTTTTATTTTTAATCTTTTTATTAAACTCATCTAGTCTAGTAACCTCCAGACTATAATTAGAGTAAAGATCTTGTGCATCTAATTTGGCTTTACCAGGAACAAATGACAGATTAAAAGAGTAACCATCTCTGTTAGCCTTCTCAGCTAACGGGATCATCTTTGCGAAAGCTTCTACAAGCACTTGTAAGCTATTAGTAACCATGTTTAGGAGATCCTATCTAACATAGTTTGAAGTGCAGACCCTTTGAACTCTAGGTTCTCTTTGATTCTATTCTGTTTAAACTCTGGGAAGTTTAAGAATATGTCTAGGTCAGGTTTCTCTAGGTCAAACACATAAGTAGGATTAACTAGCTCTTTAACATTAGTACCACTAGCTATAGGAGATACACCATACTGTCCAGCTATCTGCATATACCCGCTGCCATTCTTATTAGGTCTTATAGTAACTTGACAAGTCTTATCTAAGTTAGAAGTAAGATCATCTTGGTTACCACCTAGTGCTTTGATACGCCTTGTAAGGTTAGTTATCTTATCACTGTCCATGTCTCTGCTGAGCTTATTCTTCACTAGCTCTGATACATGGAAAGGTCTACCATCTTCCATAAGGCAGCCTACTAGTTCATACACTAACTCTAGTTGGTACTCAGCTTTCTGCTTCTCACCTAGATACATCCATTCAGGTCTAAGACCCATATCGATTATGCCTACTAGTCGAGCCAAGTGTGTACCTTCTACTGGTTGCTCTTTAGCTTGTGCTTCTTGGTATCTTGTTTGCATTATAGTTCCTCTATTTTTGTTTCAAGCACAGGCATAACTTTACTTACACATGTCTCTACCTTGACTACATATTTGTTATTGTAGTTAAAGTCTCTTATATTTTTGACAGCGTAATCAGTAGCTTCCTCTTTGGTTGAGAAGGATGGACTGTGATCTTCTTCTCTTACTACATAATCATCTAGTACTTTATATTTCTTTTCCATTTGTTTAGTTCTCTATCTCTAGTGTGTCTCATACCAACTACTCCCTGACTTGACATCAGCAGCTAAAGGTATATTCAGATTGTAATACTTACCAGCTTCGACTATACTCTTCTCAGCAAGTTCCTTATGTCTCTCTACATCTTTAGGTGCAACATCGTATTGTCCTTCATCATGCATATCTATTACTTTTATACTGTCAAGGTTCTCCTCTCTTACCCATTGGTCTAGCAGTACTATACTCTTCTTCATGACTACAGCTCCACCAGATTGTAGCCTAGTGTTAAGAGCCTTATGCCTCATGATCCTACCATCGTCTCCTCTTCTCATCCATACCTTTCTACCGTCTAACCCGAGTAAGTATCCTTTTCCAGACTCTCTTTTAGTTGAGTTAATAAGCTGCTCAAGTCTTGGGTTAGCTGTAAGGAACTTATTACGTATGTCAGTACCGTCTCTCTTTGTTCCTCCAATGATAGATCCGAGCTTCTGATCCCCTGCACCATATATAAAAGCATAGATGAAAGTCTTAGCATCGTCCCTAGTCGGTAGTCCAGCGAGTCCTTGATTATAGTTATGTATGTCACCAGTCAGTATCTCCTGTGTATAGAGGTAGTCATCTATGTAGTGAGCTAGCATACGTAACTCTATCCCTTTAGCATCATGCCCTACAAATATTCTACCTGGCCTAGGTATGAACAGAGACCTCATCTCTTTGCCATACAGAGTACCAGCTCTAGGTATATTGACTACAGTCATGTGAGTCATTCTACCTGTGTTAGTACCACAAGGGTTAGCATCAGCAGGGATAGTACCATCAGGTCTTATGTTATTAAGTAGGCCCTTCTTATCGTTCTTTAAGGACTTCAAGCAGGAGCGCCTGTGCTTGATCAGGAGACGTTCTTTAATAGAGGCTGGCATACCCCCTTGTATAGAGTCAAACGAGTCCTCAGTGAGCTTAGGGGACGTCCTACGGTACCCTGTGGCTTGTTCTTTGTCCTTTACATAGTTCCATTCAGTAGGTACCCATCCTTCTTCTAATAGAAACTCTTTAATCTTCTTATCACTATTAAGATTGAACTCTGTAAACCCTACCTTACTAAATGGACCAGCTACAACTTCATACCCTTCATCCTCATACCAAGACTGTACTCTCATGCTGTGCTTGCCTGTAACATTGAAAGGCTTAGCTATAGTAGTACCTCTTACTACAGTTTTCGGGAGAGATAAGAGTAGAGCTTCGTCGATCTTAGATAGTTTATTGTCGAGGTCAGTAAGTAGTGTAGTCGCTGCTCCGATGTCAAAATAAACTCCTGATCTAGCTTGCTTGGCAATAATACTAGCAACATCATGCTCAAGCTTAAGGCTACTAGTCCAATCATGATCGCTAGCCTCAAGGGTAAGCTGATCAAGTACCAAGTGGTTAATCTCAACGTCTTCAGTACACCTGTGCAACATTTCTTTACTAAACTTAGTCCAATCTTCATGCTTTGGTTTCCTTTTCCCTAATCTTTTACCCCATGCATCAAGACTGTGTCCACCTTTGATACCTATAGGTGATGACCTATCAGGGTTAAGCAGTCTTGACATTACTAGAGTGTCTGTTATCTTAGTACCTTTACTCGGCTTCCATCCTATTAGCTTATCTAGTAAAGGTATATCGTATCCTATTATGTTGTGCCCTATAATCTCCTTAGCTTCTGTTAGTAGTCTCAGTATGTCACTCATACTTGATGCTGACTTATGGTACATGCCATCTTGGTTATCTAAGTAATCTTTGAATGTAGAGTAAGTAGCACCTGTATCTATATCTTTACACACTATACACCAGATAGTAGTAGCTCCATCTAGGAGTCCATCTGCTTCTATGTCAAAGACTAGTCTCATATAAACCTATCAACCTCTTCAGCAGTAAGACAAGACAGTATAAAGTCTATTGAATCTAGGTCATACTCATTCTCTATTAGACCTTCAGCTACTCTTCTCTTAGCTTCTTCAGGTGTAACAGCATAGACTGTATAGTATTTTATATCTGAGTCTGAGTAGGTACACTTGACTTTATACTCATTCATCTTGATCCTCCTCTAAGATATCAACCAATACAGCATCTTTATACAGTACAATGTTAGTATACCCTGCTGGTTCTCTACTTAGATAGTCATACCCTGTATCTCTTATGAAGAGTACTCTTTCTCCTACTAGGTTCGAGTACCACATACGACTATCAGTACAGTTTAAGATAAGTAGCTCTTGTTTAGCTGTCATATCTACTTACCGTTTCATACTTAAGCTTACCTTCACCCTCTTTAAAAGAGGCAAATGGTTTTGTAGATATAGAATATAAGCTGCTTTTAAAGGTAGAGTTAGAACACAAACGCATTTCGTACCCTCCGAAGTAACCTTCATCACAAATTAAATAGTCATATTTACTTGACACATGGCTCCAATCAACAGAGGCAGGGTATGATACTTCTTTCTTCCTATAGCATGCATCTCTATTCCAGCAAGGAATGCTAGTTAGTTTCCAATCTCTGAAGAAGTTAGTCATAAACTCAACCTCACCATCTTCTAGCCAGTCCCTAAACAACTGTACCTTCTCGTCTATATTTAATTCTCTATAGTATCTCATCTTCTTTTACCCTATGTTTGCTTTACTAGTATTAAATTTATTAGACTCATCTTTATCTGAGTTGTCATAGTTCTCTGGCTTATCTGTATTAACCATACGTCCTGTACTCTCTACAAAATGTAAGTAATCTGTAGGTCCTGTCCTCCCTGTAAACCTACACTTAAGTACAGTTATAAGTGAAGTATTAGCACAGTAATTATCATAGTGCTGCTGGTTCCTAGAGAGGGCAATGACATCCCAGCTTAACTGCTTAAGAGAACCACTACCACGTAGATCATCTAAGCTAGGTACTAATCCTTCTTCAAAGGAAGAACCATATGTACTAGTCTTTCTAAGGTGTACTACTAAGAAGATACAGATGTCTAATTCTTTGGCCAGCTTAGCTAGCTTAGACATGATAGTATCTATTCGTTCCCTTTCATTTCCTTCAGCTGCATATTCTGATACAATAATAGAGAGATGATCTAGAAAGATTAGGTTGTGTCCTGTAGCTGCAAAATATCTTATCTTATTAAATAGGTTAGAGTCATCCATACCGCCGAAGTGGTCATAGAAAGACCAGCGATGACTATCAAATAGGTAGGAGTGTGCATCTCTTTCATCTTGTTCAGGTATAGTTATATCAGGGAGATGCAATCTTTTGTTGAGGTGGACAGACATGATACCTGATACTGTATCACCTAGGCCTTCTTCGAGTGCTATGTCTGCTATTTTGAATTTAGTAGTTTTAAAAAAATGGTACTTAAGTTCACGCATGAACTGAGTCTTACCACAGCCACTGCCTGAGGTGACAGTTACTATGCTACCTAAGCGTACACCGTACGTCTTAGCATTAAGCTCAGGCATAGAGGGAGGGTACGAGTAGCACGTAGCTGAGTTAGCATCTTTGTATGCTTCCCAGGTATCTGCACCATCGACTATGTTGTCAGGTTGGTAACGAGTAAAGTGCTTCATGCAAGCCCACTTAAGCTCAGAGCCTAAGCCTTGCATTAGCATTTCATTTGGATCATTAAGAGTTAGTTTAGTTGTATAAGATTTATGAGGTAGGACCATACACGCTTCATCAAGAGCCTTCTTACCTGCTTCATCTTGATCGAATACGAATATGATTTGTTCGAATGTATCTAGGTAGTCGTAAGCTTTGGTTATCTCAGCAGCTGCACTAGCTGAACCTTTGCTTAGAGATAGTACGGGGGGTTCCCAGTCATGGATAGAACTGGATTCTTTTAGGACTTGGTACAAAGACATTGCATCGTACTCACCTTCAGTTATGAATATCTTTTTACCATTAGGTGGAACTATTGATTGGCCAAAGAGTTCTGTATCTTTGCAATCTCCTATACAGGAGAAAGATTTAACTGCTACATCCCTCTTCTTATAGCCTGTTATCTTTCCATCTTTGGACAGAGGTAAGAGCCTAGCCTCATAGTCAGTACCATTGGACTGGTTGACTATGCTTCTAACCTGATACCTCTGTGCAGTAGATAGAGTTAGTCCTCTATCCAGTAGGTCTACTATTGGACAGAGGGTGAAGTTCTCTACATCATTTACAGCTGTACTCATAGTACTTGATACCTTAGGAATTGAATGAATAGTCTTATTCTTAATAGAGGTGTATCCACATCTGTTACAATAAGAACCACCATCTTCATAAAGTATTAAGTGGTTTCCTGTAATGTCTCTACCTTCAGATCTACAAGTAGGACAGAATGTATCACCTATGATTTTACTCATCTTTTTCTTCCCTTAAGAAACAAGGTTCAAGTTGTTCAGATATTAAATAGTTAGTATAAATTAGACCTTATACTAAATAGTTAGTTCAAGTGAACAACTAAGCAGATAGAAAAAGTTTAGTGATTGTACTGCTTAGTGCTATTACTTACTGTCTTCTTTCTCTTTGTACTTCTCCTCAAATGCTCCATTACTATATACAGTAACGAGCATGTCAGACCAAGTAGGGACTCCATCTGAGTTACGTTTGAAGGGGAACTGGATAACTACATAGTCCAGCTCCTCACGTATCACAGCTTGGTACAGCTCCCCCTTCATTACATCATTAAGATTTACTTCTAGAGCAGTTATTACATTCTTAGTGGTAGGCTTCATGTGGATCATGATAAATCCTCCTACGTTATCGGCTATCATAAACAGTATCTTCTAGTATAGTTTGCCAGTTACACTAGAAGATACTGTCCATGTCCGATCTTTATACGTCAGCTTACCTACATGCATAAGGCATAAGCTGCCCACTAAGATACTACGTTATGTGCCAATAAGAATGGCCTCTACAACTGCATCTTTAACATCCTTAAGCACTGACTTAACTAACGTTAGGGAAGTCATTACTTTTGTAGATACTAAAGGCCACACCTTTTGAAGAGCTGTGACTTGAAACAAAGTAAACCAACTAGACACATTCCAAGCAACAAAAGCTTCTTTGGTATAAAACTTATGCAGCTTAGTAGGTGTAACTTTCATAAGGATAGACTTCCCTTTGCTGTGTTCAAAGGGGTCTCCTTCGCTTTCCAATATCATAGGCGTATCTCCTTAAGACGGCATGTATCTCGTCTTGTTAGATCTTAGTTGTGCACCTGGGGTTTTCTCCAAGTACCTTATGTTACAAAATAGTGTCTTAGCATTAACAAGCGTCCCTATTAAACCAGACACCATGAGGTTTAGCTCGGGTAAAGTTAACCCGAACTCAGCTGCCAGGAACATCATCTATAGTAGCCTCCTCTTTCCTACCGCACCTCCAATGGCGCAGTGATTGAACATGTTGTTTCATAAGGTGTTACCCTTCCCTCTTCTTAATACCACATGCTTAGGCATCGAAGTCTATGGAGTTGAGATCTTGTAGCATAAGATCATGTTTATCAGCGATAGTACCGAGTTGCTTGTCAATCTTAAACCCGTTAAGATGTGCTTCTTTCGCTGAGTCCAGGTCTTCTAGCAAGGCTTCTATCCCTTGCCGTATCTCACTGTAAAGTACAGTCTTATCCATACTTACTTTCTCCTTTTGCTTATAGGTGAAGACTCTCACTTCTTTCTGAGTACTTAGGGATACCCTCTGTAAGGTCCCATGTGCCCGTGTAAGAGGCGTTTATACCACTGAAGGGCAATGTATCCTCCTCAGGCAAAGGCCTCTCACACGCCCTTAGAGCGCCTCTTAGATATACACTCTCTAAGTTAGACACTGCCATAGCTACTGCCTGTAATAATAACAGAGTGCAGAGAAAACCTTTAGAAGGTTCTGGTAATCTCATCATATTCTCCTTAATCATAGACCCCAATCTACTTTCGACAGTACACTCCTACAGTGAAGTCTCTACTACCTAACAACTACACAGTGTAGCTGAGGCACAGCTTACTTCAGGTGTGGATGAGACACGCTAGTGTGCCTACTGAGGGAGCCAAAGACTGTAGTCTTCTAAAGGCAGCAGCTTATACACTGTAGAAGCATACTGTCAAAAATAGACTGGGGTAATTAACAAATATAACAGTACAATATCCACATGCATAGGGTACTGCACTGCTGTGTTTTCGCACTGACTGTACGTTGCTTCAATTGCACAGTGTATTCTATGCAGGTCCACTAGAGATGACTAGTAGTTTGTCTTACCTGCTGTAGCAATACACTGTGGTTTTAACACAGACCTTTAGCTATATGGGGTCTTTCACTAAGGCTTTCTGATTCTTGTGCCTGATTGTCTCGTATCTGAGTGCTGTTGGTACAGTTGAATGTTACATCTAGCAGGGTATCACGGATTAAAGGTCCGGTCCTATCGCCATGTAACTTACTCGGGTAGCATAACGTAGTACAATGTGTATGGGTTATTTATCTACTAGGAGCTGCACCTAGTCAACGGGTATACCGTTGTCCCCTGTACTATGGGATTAGATTCATGTTTAACACACTGTACTACGGTACTACTCGAAGTCATTGGGGCTACCAACTCCTCGCTTGTAGCTTAGTCGCTGTTGTGGAGATTCAGTACCTTCAAGACAAGATAGCGAGTCTTGTCTATAGGGTACCTTCCTTCCTCTTATCGGTTCCGTAGTGTATATATTTAAAGTAGCAACCCATGTGACTAAGAAGTCTAATGTTGAGGCTACTAATATAGCACTGGGAATTATTAATGTTACTATGTCTAATAACATATTATAGTCTCCAGTATTGGTAATAGAATACATCAAGATAGTGTACTGTTTAAGAATACACTATCGTAAGTAACTACCTATGGCTCAGGAGTTAGCCCTCTTCCTTTTCTTGATGATCTTAGAAGCAGCCTTACTAGCAGGTTCAGCCCTCTCATTCTTAGACTTTACCTTACGCATTCCCATACTCAGTACCATCTTACTAAGCCCATAGTCAGTACGTTCTAGCTTCTCAGCTCTACGGATATGACTCTTCTCTAACCTTTCTAGAGACTTGTACTCATCCCCTTCACTTTTCAACTTACGTATTTCAGTGTCAGCTGCATCCTTCCTAGCTGCTACAGCTAACTCTGCCTTCTTCTTCTTAGCTATAGCATGTGCTTCTTTGACGCTTAGCAATACCTTCTTGCCAGTAGAATCACGATAAGCATAGCTGACTCGCTTAGGCTTAGGATGCTTCTTCGCTATTTTTTTCTTAGGTGAACCCATAGTGTTATCCTCAGTGTTTCAGATAATAGAGAGACAGTATTATCCCTCAAGATAGTACACTATTACTAATGCACTATCGTAAGGTACTTACCGTTTCAACCAGACTAGGAGAGCAGCTACACCTAGAGAACAGAAGTGACTAGCTGCATACCAAGTCTGATCTGATGACCAATTGTTTTCTCCGTTGATTATAATGTTACCTGGCATCTCACTGAATACCCACACACTGGACATCAGCGAGTATATAACAAGACCTAGGATGATTATCCTCCATACGGAGGCAGGCGTCTGGTCATCTAGAGGTACGAACTCTTGTACTCCTGTTCTCCTACTATTAGAAGTTGTCGTCGACTTTTGTGGATATTGTGGAATAGCCATCGTCATCAACCTCCTCTTCGTCTTCAGCGTATACAAAAGGCTTTACAATTAGGCTGTAACCTTTTGAACTAATTGATATATCTACTTCTTCTTTCAGATATACTATGTAGTCGAAGCTGTTAGAGCCATGCATATGTAGCTCTGATGCTCTGATGTCAAGGAGGTAAGACAATAGCCACAGGTTAATCTTGTGTTCGTGAGCAATGTAGTTACGATTAACAGGTATTATATCTACCGTGTATGTTTCACTCAGGTCTTTTAATGAACCTGTTAACCCTTGACGTACTAAGGAGTAGACTTGCCCTACTCTTTCATCGTGCTCAACGAACGGCATACTATCTTCGTATATCGTAATAGATATCTGATGGAGTATGACACTATCAAATGGGCTAAAGTAGCCATCTAGACTGGGGTGGTTATCTACTGTATCGGGTTCATCTGTTCTATTATCAGTCACAGGGTCTGGAGATAAATAGTCTCCTACAGTAAAGGCTGCTTCATCATCGAAGATGACAGTAGGAGTTATCATATTGATATCCTCAGCTACCTTATCCTTTTTCTTTCTACTAAAAAGTCCCATAATTCTATCCTCGTTAGTCATGTTCAGTTAGCAGGGCTGTAGTGTGCAGACAGCCCTACTTATTTGTGTACACTATTGTAAGTAAGCCTAATCAAACTTGTAAAAGATATGATTTCCTATCTTACTAGTGAACCTTACTTTAATCCTATCGTCATAAGCAGAGACTCTAGACCAGAAATCATTTAGACTCTCTGCTCTATAGTGAGTAGCACCCTTGGTTATATCTAATGGGTAGTCACCACTGATAAAACCTTTTGCAACTCCTACTATCATCTGATAAGATACTTTATCCATTGCGATGTCCTTCCTGCTATCATACAGCCAACTGAACTGTTTGTTAGCAACAACAACATCGCAAAGTGAGACGGCACCTCGGTAGTTGATACTCAACCTGTTGTTCACTACCTGCATAGTAGCTACAATACCTGGTAAGCCTTCTCCTCTCGCTTCATGGTAAGCATTCAACGCTAAACATTCTACTTCTTGCTTAGCGTGAGCCGCTTTTTTACAGCGAAGTCATCAACCTCTACAGCTACAGGCTCAGCCACAGGTACAACAGTAAGCTCTTCCACTGTGATAGCAGGAGAGGGTGCTTCGCTAGCATCTTCTTCAATACTAATAGACTTTACTGCTTCTGTCTCAGCATCCTTAGAGTTACTCTCGACTTCTTCATCCGCTGTCTTCCATTTAGCTTTGAAGTAATCCGAGGCTGCATTAAGTTTTACCTTAACCCAGTTAGGTTTATCATCGGGAGCTGCTGTACCTACCTCGACAATGTCAACAACATTACCGGCTCGGGTACCCTCTTCTTCGGCTACTACATCGTTAATAATGCTGATAGCTAAGAGGAGGACCAGTGATATCATCAGCATGATGAATAAGGGCTTACTGAAATAATCCCGTAACCCTTCTTCCTTGCTGTCACTAGCTTCTTCTTTTACCTTCTTCATAGTGTTACCTTCCTTACAGTTTTTAACAAGAGGGATGCATACCGTATGGTACACACCTGTAGTACTGTTATAATACTACAATGCAAGACACTCATTACTTAGACTACATGCATAAGTCCAGTGGAGCAATGAATGTCTTGAGTTCTAGTATCACTTAGAACTGTAAAGATACTGCTGTCAGTTGATAGGGCCAGTCCTCTAGTTGTCTCCACTCCTCTCTACATGCATAAGATAGGAGGTATAGATAAGTCCACTGTTAACCCTTATACATTCCACCGACGTCTAGCATTGACTCAATACCTACATGCATAAGGTACAATCATATCTAGATAGTGTGTAAGTAT
>JGI24724J26744_10001644_pt1 | contig 15263 bp, 12 predicted proteins | sample Cruoilmetagenom7_FD_26744 | JGI IMG/M metagenome (IMG submission 26744)
TAAAGGAAGAAGCTTGGTCAGACGAGTCAAATTTCCCTGTAGCCTTAAAAGAAGAAGTATTTATAAAACACATCAAAGGACCATTATTTTTTGGTTCAACATCAGACTTTCAGCAATTAGCAAAACAAATCCCAAGTACAGCAAAAACAGTAGTAATTAGATTGGGTCGTATGCAGTATATGGATCAATCTGGATTATATGCAATGGAAGACGTTTTGGTAGATTTAAAAAAACAAAACATAAATGTGTTGTTTGTTAACCTATTAAAACAACCACGATATATGATGGAACGTATTGGTATTATTCCAGAATTAATACCAACACAACATATTTTTAAAGACTTTAATTCATGCTTACATTGGATTAAAACTAATGTAGAGGATAAATTTTAAGGTAGTCAATAATGGATATCAAAAAAGTATTTGAGAATAATCAAAAGTTTGTACAAGGTAAATTATCCATAGATAAGGACTATTTCGAGAATTTAGGTAAAGGACAAAGTCCAGAATTACTTTATATAGGTTGTAGTGATAGTCGTGTAACTGCCGAAGATTTAATGGGTTTAGGTCCAGGAGAAGCTTTTGTACATCGTAATATTGCAAATATGGTATCAGGTAACGACCTAAGTGCCATGTCAGTTGTAGAGTATGCAGTGGTACACTTAAAAGTTAATCACGTTGTTGTTTGTGGTCACTATGCGTGTGGAGGCGTAAAAGCAGCGATGCAATCCGCAGATTTGGGTGTGTTAAACTCTTGGTTGCGTAACATACGTGATGTATATCGCATACATAAAGACGAGTTAAACGCAATCCAAGACGACGAAAAAAAATATGACCGTTTAGTAGAGCTAAACGTAAAAGAACAATGTGTTAATCTATTAAAAACAGCAGCAGTACAAAAAGCATACAGAGATCGAGACCTAAAAGTACATGGTTGGGTGTTTGATGTACATACAGGTAAGCTAATTGACCTAAAAATAGATTTTGATCATTACCTAGAAGACATAATGGAAATTTATCACTTAGATTAAACCTTAAACTTCAGATTCAGTAGTCGGTTCCTCTGGATCAATTATAGGCTCTTCCAATAAAGGATCATCAGACTTAATAATACTAGGAAAAATCATTGGAGCTAATGATTTTACAGGAGCATATAAAATAGAATCTTCAATATCTTCCTCCTGCACAAAAGGGATAGTGTTATTCATTTTATCAAAAACAATCAATAAAACACTCAAAATTAAACCAATTTTAAGCGCACCAAAAGCAGCGCCTAAAAGTTTGTTTAAAATTCCTAAAGACGCAAAATCAGCTAACTTAGTTAACGCTTTACCAGCTAAACTAATTACTAAAATTATAATCACAAACGTAATAGCAAACGCAGTAGTATTAATTGTTTTTTCATTCCAAGATGTCTTATCCATTAAAAATTCTGCAACAAAATAGCTAAAATGGATAGCACCATAAACACCAGCAATTAAAGCAACAATGGACGCAAGTTCTACAAAAAGACCCTTAAACAAACCACGTACCAAACCAAATAATAGTAAAGCACCTAAAACAATATCAATTACAGCCATAAAGTTAGATTTTAGACAAATATAAATTAACTTTGCGACTTTAAAATTAATATGGCAAGAGACGAACAGTTAAAAGAGAGATGGCAAGAGGTTGTAACCAAATTATCTAACCAATTTGCAGATGGAGACACACTAGATTTAGATGCAATAATTTATTTAATAGGCGTACAAGAGTTAGGACAATTAGACCGTAAATTTAAAAAAGACCATAAGCTAGACCTTATGCATATCGCAATCTGTAAACTGCTAACACCTTATGGGTATTACGAGTTTGATTTTGTAGACGAAGACGGTTGGCCACACTACATAGCAAAAGAAGAATTACCAAATTTAAAAGCAGGAGAACAAAGCATCTTAATGAAAGAAGCCATAGTAAACTACTTTATAGAAACCGATTATATTAAATAAATTTTGGGCGTTACCCAAGGGTCGCGCTCTCGGCAGTCGCTTTTAATTTGCTTTAAGGCAAATAAAAGAGCTTCAACAAATGCCTCCATCGCTAACGCAAATCACGATAAAATTCATAAATTTGCCAATCATTTAGAAGATCATGATAGACAAGATAAAAGAACTTATAGCAGAAGCAGAAGCCTTTAAGGCACAAACCAAAGAAGAGGTTGAAGCGTTTCGTATAAAGTATTTAGGAAAAAAAGGATTACTTAATGACTATTTTGCCGAATTTAAAAACGTAGCAAACGACCAGAAAAAAGAATTTGGTCAAGTAATTAACACCCTTAAAACTACAGCTCAAAATAAAGTTAATGCTTTAAAGGAAGAACTAGACAACAATACACAAGACGCAGGTATAAGTGGAGATTTATCAAGACCAGGAGAACCAATAAACATTGGCTCACGTCACCCAATATCTATAGTAAAAAATCAAATTATCGATATCTTTTCAAACATTGGATTTAATGTTAGCGAAGGTCCAGAAATAGAAGACGATTGGCACAACTTTACAGCACTTAACTTGCCAGAATACCATCCAGCAAGAGACATGCAAGACACGTTTTTTGTGCAAACCAATCCAGATATCCTATTACGTACGCATACAAGTTCTGTACAAGTGCGATATATGGAAAACAATAAACCACCAATACGTACAATATCTCCAGGACGTGTATATCGTAACGAAGCAATATCTGCACGTTCACACTGTTTTTTCCATCAAGTAGAAGGGTTGTACATAGATAAAGACGTCAGTTTTGCAGACTTAAAGCAAACCTTACAATACTTTACCACAGAGCTTTTTGGTAAATCTAAAATTAGATTACGTCCATCATACTTTCCGTTTACAGAGCCAAGTGCAGAAATAGATGTGTATTGGGGACTTGAAACAGAAACAGATTATAAAATCACCAAAGGAACCGGTTGGTTAGAAATAGGTGGTTGTGGTATGGTAGATCCAAATGTATTAACCAATTGTGGTATAGATGCAGAAGAATATTCTGGATTTGCTTTTGGTGTAGGTATAGACCGTATAGCAATGTTATTACATCAAATAGGAGACATAAGGTTGTTAAGTGAAAACGATGTAAGATTTTTAGAACAATTCAAATCTTCTTTATAGCACTAATAATCAAGTAAATAAAAATTTAAAGCCAACTGTTAATAGTTGGCTTTTTTATTTAACAACATTTTAACTTCGTTTAGTTCGGTTTGTTCCGAACTAGAATGTAAATTTGCACAGATTTTAATAGCAATAGGTATTAATTTCTATAAAATTAAAAGTAGTTAAATAATGAAACAAGATATCTGCAAAGAAAAAATGGGGCTAGTTGAAAAACTAGGTGTGCATTTAGAAAACAGAGAGCAATTAGCTCCTGTTGCTGCTCGTATATTGGCTTACATAATTCTTACTGGTAAAAAAGGCGCCACGTTTGAAGATATGGTTACCGTACTGTGTGCTAGTAAAAGTACAATTTCAACCCATCTAAATCATTTACAAGATTTAAACAAAATTCAATATTTTACCAAAACAGGTGATCGTAAAAAGTATTTTATAATTAAAAAAGATACTATTATTCAACACATAGATAATATGGTAAAACACTGGAGAGAAGAACGCATAATTCATTTAGAAATCAAAGATTATAAAGAGACTATTAACAAAACTAAAATAGAAAATGACGATGAGAAATTTGATTTACAATTTCATGATGATTACATCAAATTTATAGACGAAGCTAGTGCTTCAATTAAAGATTTAAGAGAAAAAATAACAGACAATCAATTCCATATTTAAACTAAGTAAAAAATGAAACATAATAGATTATTAACAATACTATCACTAGGCGTATTCTTGGTCATTGTAAGTTGTGGTAACAAAGACCAAAATCAACCAGTAGCAGAAGCACCACCTTCACCTTTTCCAGTAACACAATTACAGCCTAAAACGGTAACAGGATTTACAGAATATCCTACAACAATAGAAGGTAAAGTTAATAGTGATGTAAGATCAAAAACCTCTGGTTATGTTGAGAAAGTATATGTAGACGAAGGACAAAAAGTACGTAAAGGACAAGTCTTATTTAAACTAGAAACACAATCGTTAAGTCAAGATGCAGGTGCAGCAAAAGCACGTGTTAATGTGGCACAAGTTGAGGTTGACAAACTAATTCCTTTAGTAGAAAAAAACATTATTAGTCCAGTACAATTAGAAACTGCAAAAGCTAATTTAGCACAAGCAAAAGCTAATTATAGTGGTGTTTCTGCCAATATTGGTTATGCTACAATTAAAAGTCCAATAGATGGTTTTGTAGGCGCAATTAATTTTAGAGAAGGTGCTTTAATTAGTCCTAGTGATGCAACACCACTAACAACTGTTAGTCAAATAGACGAAGTTTATGCTTTTTTTAGTTTTAACGAAGCACAATATATAGATCATTTACAACGCTCTGAAGGTCAAAATAAAGCAGAACGCATCAAGAATTCGCCAGACTTAACTTTAGTTTTAGCTAACGGAAAAGAATATTCTGAAAAAGGACGTATTCAAACCAGTACAGGACAAATTAACCAAAGTACAGGAACGATTCAAATTAGAGCAGCTTTTGATAATCCAAACGAAATTTTAACCAACGGAAACAGCGGAAAAATTAAATTTCCAATAGAGTATAAAGACGCTATCGTTGTGCCACAAACTGCAACTTTTGAGCAGCAAGGTAATATTATGATTTTTAAATTAGGAGCAGACAATAAAGTAGAAACTTCAATTTTAAAAGTTAAAGGAACAGTAGATAATTTATATGTAGTAGATTCTGGTTTAGAGGCTAACGATAAGATTATTATTTCAGGAGTAGGAAAGTTAAGAAACGGTATGGCAATTGCACCTCAGGACACGTCTTTTGACGAAGCAATTAAACCAGTTCCAACTTTATTTAGAAATTAGATAACCACCAAACATATTTATCATGTTAAAAACATTCATTGAAAGACCAGTGCTTTCAACAGTAATCTCTATTATCATAGTTTTACTAGGAGTTATTAGTATAACTAGCTTACCTATAGAGGAATATCCAGATATTGCACCTCCAACCATTAAAGTAGTTGCAAATTATACAGGAGCAAATGCCGAAACCGTTTTAGAGAGTGTTATAATACCTATCGAAGAACAAATTAATGGTGTAGAAGGGATGACATACATCACCTCTACAGCATCTAACACAGGTGCAGCCGAAATTACCGTGTATTTTGATCAAGAAATTGATGCAGATATTGCAGCTGTAAACGTACAAAACCGTGTGTCTAGAGCAACACCTTTATTACCGCAAGAGGTAATACAAACAGGTATTACCACTCAAAAGCAAGAAACAAGTGCACTAATGTTTATCTCAATGTATTCTGAGAGTGACGATTACGATGCTACTTTTATTCAGAATTACCTAAAAATAAACGTTATTCCAGCAATGCAACGTATTAGTGGTGTTGGAGATGTTAGTGTATTCTCGCAACAAGATTACGCGATGCGTATTTGGTTAAACCCAGAAAAATTAGCATCTTATAATTTAATACCTTCAGATATTTCTGCAGCTTTAGCTGAACAAAACTTAGAAGCAGCAGCTGGATCGTTAGGAGAAAATAATGGTGAATCATTTTCATATACTTTAACTTATAGTGGTCGTTTTAAAGACGAAGCACAATACAGTGATATTGTTATTAAAGCATTAGGAAACGGAGAATTTTTACGTTTAAAAGATGTGGCAACTATAGAGTTGGATGCACAATCTTACGCATCTAACGCGATGAGCATGGGTAATCCTGCAGTTTTTATGGGAATTTTCCAAACTAAAGGATCTAACGCACAAGAAATTATTGAAAACATAAAAGTAACTTTAGAACAAGTAAAAGCAGATCTTCCAGAAGGTTTAGATGTATTTGTTCCTTACGATACAAGTTTATTCTTAAATGCCTCTATAGATAAAGTAATTACTACTTTATTAGAAGCCTTTTTATTGGTATTCTTGGTAGTATTTATATTCTTACAAGATTTCCGTTCTACATTAATTCCTGCAATTGCAGTACCTGTATCTATTATTGGTACCTTCTTTTTCTTGAATGTTTTTGGATATTCTATTAACTTATTAACGCTATTTGCCTTAGTACTTGCTATTGGTATTGTAGTAGATGATGCCATAGTTGTCGTGGAAGCTGTCCATGCTAAAATGGATGAAGGCGAACATAACCCGAAAAAAGCAACCATTACTGCCATGAGTGAAATTTCTGGTGCCATTATTTCTATTACGTTAGTTATGGCAGCAGTATTTATTCCTGTAACCTTTGTAACTGGACCAACAGGAGTATTTTATGAGCAGTTTGGTGTAACTTTAATTATTGCCATTTTAATTTCGGCAGTAAATGCCTTAACCTTAAGTCCAGCATTATGTGCTTTATTATTAAAAGAACATAAAGAAGACGAAGAGTTAAAAGGAAAAGGTCCATTAAAACGTTTTTATACATTATTTAATCGTGGATTTAATGCAACAATTGATAAGTATGGAAAATCGCTGCAGTTTTTATACAAAAAGAAATTTATTTCAGTATTACTATTAATCATTGCAGTAGTTGGTATTTACTGGGCTTCAACTACAACTCCAACAGGTTTTGTACCTAATGAAGATAGAGGAATTGTGTTTGCTAATATCGAATTACCACCAGGAGCATCTTTAGATAGAACAGATGCAGTAGCAAGAAAACTATACGCTCAAATAGAAAACATTGATGGTATTGAAGCTGTAAACTTTATTAAAGGTAGAAGTTTAATTAGTGGAGCAGGTAGTAACTTTGGTTTTGGTATTATAAAATTAGATAATTGGGAAGATCGTAAAGATCCTTCGTTGTCTGCACAAGCAATTACTGGAAAATTATTTGGTGTAGCAGCAGGAATACCTGATGCTAACATTATATTTTTCTCTCCTCCAAGTATACGTGGTTTTGGTAATTCAGCAGGTTTTGAAATTAACTTATTAGATAAATTTGGTGGTGAGTTTACAGATTTAGATCAAGCTAATAAAGATTTTTCTATGGCTTTAATGAGTCATCCAGAAATTAAATATGCAACATCATCTTTTAGTACAAGTTATCCACAATACGAAATGGAAGTTAATGTACCATTAGCTAAAGAAAAAGGTGTGTCTGTAAGTAGTATCTTTTCAACATTACAAGGTTATATTGGTGGAATTTATGCTTCAGATTTCTCTAGATTCGGAAAACAATTTAGAGTATACATTCAGGCTTTACCAGAAGATAGAGCAGATGAAAACGCTTTAAATAGCATGTATGTACGTACAGATTCTGGCGAGATGACACCAATAACACAGTTTGTAACGTTAGAGCGTGTATATGGACCACAATCGGTAACGCGTTTCAACTTATTTAATTCTACCATGATTTCTGGTGCTACAAACGAAGGTTTTAGTACAGGTGATGCTATTAGAGTTATTGAAGAAGAAGTTGCAAAATTACCTAGTAATTATACAGTGGCATATTCTGGTTTAACACGTGAAGAGGTTAATGCAGGAAACCAAACGACGTTTATATTTATACTTAGTATTCTATTTGTATACTTTTTATTAAGTGCACAATATGAAAGTTATTTATTACCATTTGCGGTTATATTCTCATTACCATTTGGTGTCTTTGGAGCTTATATTACAACTAAGTTTTTAGGATTAGAAAACAACATATATTTCCAAATTGCTTTAATCATGCTTATTGGTCTATTAGCCAAAAATGCCATACTTATTGTCGAGTTTGCTTTGGCCAGACGAAAAAATGGAGAGAGTATTGTAGATGCAGCAATCCATGGAGCCAAATCGCGTTTACGTCCAATTTTAATGACTTCGTTTGCTTTTATTTTAGGATTGATGCCATTAGCATTAGCAACAGGTGTTGGATCTGAAGGAAACAACTCGATTGGTTCTGGAGCAGCAGGAGGAATGTTAATTGGTACTATTCTAGGAGTATTTGTTATTCCTATCTTATTTATATTATTCCAATGGTTACAAGAAAAAGTTTCGGGTAAACCAGCAGTACAAACTATTGAAGACTAAAACAATGAAATCAATATTAAAACATAGAAACTTTAGTAAAGGCGCATTAATACTAGTTGTTGCATTAACACTACAAAGTTGTTTTGTAGCTCAAGATTATGTGAGACCAGACTTAGATGCTGAAACGCAAGCACTTTACAGAACCGATAATTTACCAACAGATAGTGTATCTATTGCAGATGTATCTTGGAAAAATTTATTTACAGACCAATACCTTCAAAAATATATAGAAGAAGGTCTTCAAAATAATATGGATGTACGTATTGCTTTGCAGCAAATTTTAGCTGCTCAAGCTTATGCAAAACAAGGTAAAGCTGGTTATTTACCATCCGTAAGTGTTGGCGCAAATGCAACACACCAAGAGTTGTCAGAAAACAGTCAATTTGGAGCTTTATTTAGTGGTGGAATAGATACTTATGATATTACAGCTAACTTATCTTGGGAAGCAGATATTTGGGGAAAAATTAGAAGTAATAAGCGTGCAACACAAGCTGCTTACTTACAAAGTGTCGCAGGACATCAAGCAGTAAAAACGCAATTAATTTCTAGTATTGCTAATACATACTATAATTTATTGGCATTAGATGCGCAATTAGAAGTGACTAAACAAACTATTTTAACTAGAGAAAGTGGTGTAAAAACCATTAAAGCTTTAAAAGACGCTGGACAGGTAACACAAGTTGCGGTAGACCAAAATATTGCACAATATAACAGTGCCAAAGCGTTGCAGGTAGATATTGAAGTTGCTATTTTTAAAACTGAAAATACGCTAAGTATTTTATTAGGAAAATCACCTCAAACTTTTGAAAGAAGTAGTTTAGATATCCAAAATATAGATCAAGATATAGTATTGGGTGTTCCTGCAACATTATTAAGTAACAGACCTGATGTTATGGCTGCAGAGTATAGCTTAATAAATTCTTTTGAGTTAAGTAATGTTGCCAAAAGTAACTTATATCCTTCTTTAACATTAACTGCTTCTGGTGGTTTAGAAAGCTTAGATGTAGATAATTTAATTAATGCCAATTCGATTTTTGCAAATATTATAGGCGGAATTACGCAACCTATTTTTAATCAACGAAAGTTAAAAACTCAAAGAGAAGTTGCTTTTGTACAACAAGAACAAGCATTACTTAGATTTAAGCAAACATTGTTAGTGGCAGGAAGTGAAGTATCTAATGCGTTATATACTTATAAAGCTGAAACTAAAAAGTTTGAATTTAGAAAAAATGAAGTGGAAGCTTTACGTACAGCCGAAGCTAATTCTAACGAGTTACTTAAAAATGGTTACGCTAACTATTTAGACTTATTAACAGCTAGAGAAAGCGCTTTAAATGCGGAACTTAATATTATTAACAGCCAATTACAGCAACTAGTGTCTATCGTAGATTTATACGAAGCACTTGGTGGTGGATGGAGATAATATTTTAATCTAAATGAAATGATAACCAAAGCTCAATTGCTACAATGTGCTATTACTAAGTTTACTAGATTTGGTAGTAAGCACGTTACTTTAGACGATTTAGCAACTGAGCTTGGTATATCTAAAAAAACAATTTATTCTTTTTTTAAAAACAAAGAAGACTTAGTCACATCAAGTCTAGAAAGTTTATTAAACGAGTATAAAGAGGATATAAATGGGATTGTTAATAACAATGGTAAAGATCCTGTTTTGTGTGTTATTTTAATTTACCGTAGAGGGTTTGAGTATTTAAAATACTTTAAACCCTCTTTTATTTTTGGATTACAAAAATACTACCCTAAAGCAAGTTTGTTATTTGATAATTTTATTGAAGAATTAGCGCATAAAACGATACAAGATTTACTTATTGAAGCACAATTAAAAGGCGATATAAGACCCGAAATTAATATTGAATTAATAGTAAAAATCTATTTTTTTAGAATTGACAATCTTGTTTTTAAAGAAAATAATTTATTTGAAATTTACACTAAAGATATGTTGTTTAAACATTTGGTGCTATATAATTTAAAAGGGATAGTAAGTAATGATTATTCCAATACGCATTTAGAAAACATATTTTAAGAATAAAAAATCTTATAAAAATTAAAAAGCCTTAACGATAATCTGTTAAGGCATTTTGTTAGGGATTCATTAAATTTTAAAGAAATTATTGTAGTAAGCTATAAACAAACTCAGGATAACCACGTTCTCCAGCTTCATTAAATAGTGCCAAAAACTTAAGTTTATACAAGTTTCCATCTGTGTCTCTAATAATATAAAACACATTGTCTTTTAGTGATGGAGATGAACTTGGTCCACCACTGTTTCTCCAACTACTTCCAATACTTCTTTGATCGTCAGAAAATTGTGTGTTATCAACATCTGCAAGCGTAAAATTATCATAGGATAACTCAGATTGTATTTCCGTATCTATTACATACGCATTAGTACTTTGTTTAGTGTTTGTAACTACAAAGTCAGAATAAAAGTATGGACCATAACTATCTGTGCCTATAAATACTTCGTCTGTAAACGTAGTAAAGTTTAAATCCCATGCTTCTTTAGTAGGTTCAATTACTATTTCACTAGTAGCATCAAAGCTAAAAAACGTATAGTTATAAGTTGTGTTTTTTGCAATGATTACTTCTTGGTGAGTCGTATCATCTAAATCTGCATATTGTAAGATATAGTTAGTACCATCTTGCAATACTCTAACTTTTTTCCAACCTCTCTCGTCATCCGTAGTGTCAATACTTCCTGTGGCAGGAGTTTCTGTTCCGACAGTGTAACCTAAGTTTACTAGGTATACTGGATTATCTACATCTGTTGCTGTAATAGCAGAAAATGCAGTACCATTTAATGCTCCATTTGGCGCATCAACATATTGCATGCTAGCTTGGTTATAAGTATTGGTTTTAACCATAGGTTGTAAGTCTACTACTTCTTGATTTGTAGAGTTTACTGCATCAATATCTGTAGTGGTTAATTGTGCTGCAGCCATAGCTATAGATCCATTTATGACCACTCTAAATTCTGTTCCTGAATAAAATCCTAAATCCCAAGAGTCACGTTGTACGCTTGTAGTTGTATTTGTACTTAAGTCTACATATACTTGGTTTTGCTGATTTGGGCCACCAACTGTTGGCGCTACTGCTGCTCCTTCAATAACAACTGTTATCGGTTGTGTTGGTGTGTTATCGTCGTCGCTACTACAGTTAGTAAATACTAATGCAGTCATGCAAAGTGCTAGAGTAAATAGTTTGTTTTTCATTGTATTTGTTTTTAAAAATTTAAATTATATAATAGTTTTAGGTAATATGATCTTCCGTAACCTAGTAGTAGGCTACTATTATTTGTACTGTGTGTTCCTGTTGTATTTGCGCCATTAATAGCAACGCTAGTGACATCCAATAGGTTTCTACCACCAATTGTAGCTTGTAGTTTGTTATTAAAAAAAGATTTTTTTACTGAGGCATCCATCCAACTATAAGCATCAGTATTATACTTTTTAAAGGTGTTGTTTCCACTATCATCTGTACCTTCTGCAATGTAGTTTTGTTGTTTTCCGTTATATTTTAAAAGGACGGTTAAAGCAGTGTCCCATTTTTTAATTAAATAACTAGCACTTGTATTAAGTTGCAATGCGTATAAAAAGTCATTTTCGGCATTAACTTCATCATTCATTACTCTAGACACGCCTTGTAAAGTTGCACCTAAATTAAAAGTCCAATGCTCATGTTTAATAGTATTTTCTGTGGTTAATCCAAATAGTTTATAGGCATCAATATTGATGTATTGGTATTGCAAAGGTGAAGGGTTGACTAGCGCTAACTCAATCTTATCTTTAAGTGCTATGTAGCTTAATTTTAAATTGTTAGTTAAGGATATGTTTTTAAACCAACTTCGTTTTTTAATATTTAAAAAAGCTGAAAACCCTTCTTCTGGACTTAGATTTTCGTTACCTCTAACATCGTGGTTAGAATCTACAAAGTAGTAGTACAATTCTTCAAAATTTGGAGTTCTGTAAGATGATCCAATGCTTGCTCTTAGTTCGTAACCTTTATTTAATAAATACCTAGTGCTAAACGATCCCAATATTTGAGATTTAAATTTAGAATTGTATTCATATCGCAATCCTGGACGTAAGGATAATTTACTAGATAATTTAAATTCTGAAGAGGAGAATACTGCATAGTTATTCTGTTTTTGCGTTTGATCTTGTTGCGTGATTTCTCCTGAAGCTTGTGTGTCAAACCCTTTTATAAATCTAGCTTCATAACCTAATTGATAATTGTAAAAGTCTTTTTTGGAAAGGTTGTTAATAGTTCCTTTGGAGAAAAGTATATTATTGGATTGGTAGGTTTGATCAGTTTGATTTGTCTTGTCCTTTGTGATAATAAAATAGTTAAACTGATTTAAATCACGCTTTTGTGTTTGATAAGATAAGGACGCATTATAATTAGCGCCAGACGTTAGTGATCCATTAATATTTAAGTTATTTACAAAACGATTTGTAGTAAATATTTTATCTGTTGCAGATGGATTACTGGTTTGTGTTTGCACATTTATATTGGCTCTAACAGCAGCATCATAGAAATTTAAATCTTCATTAAAAAACTCGAATTTGTAAAACAATCTAAATTTATCTGAATTATAATTTAAGCTTGCTTTAGTGTTTAATTGGGTTTTTGGTAACCAGTCGTAACCTCTTAATCCATCATTGTTGTAGTAATTTTGTCCTTGTCTATTGTTGTAAAATCCTGCAAACTGATTTCGGTTAAACCCAATTTTTGAAGACCAATTTTCGTTAAAATTATGGCCAATATTTATGCCTTGTATATGTCTGCCTTCTTCAAATAAGGCATATTCATTACTAACAGTTTCTTCTTGTATAAAGCTTTGGATTTCCCAGTCATGGTTAACCGTTTTTTTAGTAATTATATTAATAACACCAGAGACTGCATTGGCACCATATTCCACTCCCATTGCACCTTCAACGATCTCTATGCGCTCGATATCGTCTAAATTTATTTGAGTTAAATCAATATTATTACCAATGCCATTATCACTTACTAAAGGTATATTATCAACAAGAATATTAAAGTATTGTGCATCTAATCCAAAAAATGATATGGTTGATCGTCCAGTTTGGGCACTTGGAATAATGTTTAGATTAAGATTAAAATTTAGTAGGTCTGCTAAATTATTAGCAGCTTGTTGGTCTATTTTTTTTCGGTCAATTATAATAACATTATGTACGGATTTTTTAATGGATTGTGGATTATATTGACCTGTAATAACTACTTCTTCAAGCTTTTGGACTAGTGTGGAGTCATTAGCTGTAATTGCTTTGTCTTGAGCAGCTGTAATTCCGATTAAAAAAAAAGTAAAATAAACCGTTAAATATTTTTTATTTAGAATCATTCTTGATTAAATTTGCTGCAAATATAAACGTTATTTTAATTCAGTCTAAATAAGAACAATATTTTTTTAAATAAAAAAACAACCCATTAAATATGAAAACTTTAACAACTTTATCACTATTATTTTTGACCTTTACAGCCACAATTAATGCACAAAACAAAAAAAAGCAAGACCAAGATGCTATTAAAAATATGTGTGGTTGTTATGAAGTCACCTTTAATTTTGCAGAGACTTTTAACTATAGTCAAGATTCATTATACAAGCCATCAGAAACTAAAGTTGATAAAGGTTTGGAGTGGGCACAATTAGTAGAGGATAGCGACAATAAAATTGTGATTCAGCATTTATTACAAGTTGGTAGTCCAGAGTCTCCATATATTGTAAAGCACTGGAGACAAGATTGGTTATTTGAAAACACAGATTTTTATATGTACAATGGCGACAATAAATGGACCTATGTGTCTAAGCCTAAAAAAGAAGTTAAAAATCAATGGTCACAAAAAGTATATCAGGTAGATGATAGTCCACGTTATGAAGGCTCTGCAACTTGGGTTCATGTAGATGGTAAAAGTTTTTGGGAAAACATTACAACAGCACCTTTGCCAAGAAGAGAGTACACTAAAAGAAGTGATTATAATATTACTTTAAGAGGGAATAGACATCAAACAACAGATACAGGTTGGGTACACGACCAAGACAATGAAAAAGTGCTAAGAGAAGACGGAAAGGAGGACGTGATATTAGCTAAAGAAAAAGGTTATAATACGTACGTAAAAGTTGAGGATAGTAAATGTCAAGCTGCTCAAGATTGGTGGAAAACTAATCAGATAAAATGGTCTAAAGTCCGTACAAAATGGGAATCTGTTTTTGCAAGACATCAAGATCTAGCTTTACAAGCTAAGGTAGATAATAAAGTATTATATAAATATTTGTTTGATGACGAAAACTACTCTACATCAGAACAAATAAATCCAATAATCGAAAGTTTTATAATAAAGTAAAATAAAGTATAAATGAAAAAAGTAATTACAGTTTGCCTACTATTAATTAGTATCGCAGTTAATGCGCAAGACAATGTTTTTTTAGGTAGAGGTTTTTGGGGACCATCAGTAACCATCCAAGACGTTAAATCTAAAATAGCAGAGGGTAATAATCCAGCCGAATTAAACGAAAATAATTTTGACCCAGTTGTCTATGCCATCCTGCAATCTGCACCAAACGATGTTATTAAATACATACAATCATTAGATGGTAACGATGTTAATAAATTAACGCACGATGGTCGTACGTATATCTTTTGGGCTGCTTATATAGGTAATGATACTATAATGGAATACTTTATTAGTAAAGGTGCTAAAACAGATATTTTGGACGACCATGGTTATACGCCTTTAAATTTTGCTGCTAATGCAGGTCAAACAAACATCAAAGTATATGAGCTTTGTTTGGCAAATGGCGCAAACTTAAAAAAAGATTTAGACCATAATGGAGCTAATGCTTTACTATTAGCAGCTCCAACCAATATTACATTAACTAACTACTTTGTGTCTAAGGGTTTAAGTCTAAAAAGCGTAGATAATAATGGTAACGGAATTTTTAATTATGTTGCTAAAACAGGTGATGTAGAATTGCTAAAAGGCTTAATGGAAAAAGGATTAAAAGGTACAGATCAAGCCTTTATTTTTGCAAGTCAAGGGACTAGAGGTAAAACCAACGGATTACCTGTTTATAGTTATTTAGAAAGTATTGG
>JGI24724J26744_10001652_pt1 | contig 15221 bp, 14 predicted proteins | sample Cruoilmetagenom7_FD_26744 | JGI IMG/M metagenome (IMG submission 26744)
AAGGGGGTAGAAGGCTTTTTGCCCTCTGAGTCGGTATGTTTGTGCTGATCCATATCAAGGCACAAAGCTGCCTGTCTGCGTATAGTGTTTTTAGGGAACGCCGACTCGGATGCAGACAGAATGCCGTTGTACTCGACAACTTGTTTGACGTCAGGGTTGGCTGACCCTCTCCCCGAGAAGGGGGGTAAAAATTGGAGTGAATATTATGACTAAATCTAGCAAAGCTATTGGTGTCACACTTGTTATCCTGACCGCATTTTTTGTTACGGCTTGTAGCGTTCGGGCTCCGAATCCAGGGTATCAAACGTTTGGAACACAGCCCTATCCAGCCGGCGGTGATCACGGCCATTAATACACTACAGTAAGCTATCCCCTTCCGTATATATGACTGGACGCAATACCAGTTTGCGGTGGGGGAGCCAGTTTATATTTGCCTGCCATTGAATGTAATTGTTCCTCAAAACTGATCCAATCCTGAACGCAGTTCTTTTTGCCGTGTGTGATGTTGTCTGCGTAAGGGCTTTCCCTTAGGCTGTGCAGGTAATTCAACAGGAGCACATCATGACCGACACCCCTACATACGGCTTTGACACCCTGCAAATCCACGCAGGTGCCCGCCCTGACCCCGCCACTGGGGCGCGACAAACACCAATTTACCAAACCACAGCTTATGTGTTTCGCGATGCCGACCACGCGGCGGCGCTGTTTAACCTGCAAGAGGTTGGCTATATCTATTCACGCCTGACCAACCCGACGGTTGCCGTGTTGCAAGAACGCATTGCCACCCTTGAGGGCGGAGCCGGCGCTGTCTGCTGTTCCTCAGGTCACGCCGCGCAGATCATGGCGCTGTTTCCGTTGATGTCACCGGGGATGAACGTGGTCGCCTCGACCCGCGCTTATGGCGGCACCATCACCCAGTTCAGCCAGACCATAAAACGCTTTGGCTGGTCCGCCAGATTTGTCGATTTTGATGACGAGGCGGCGGTTGCGGCGGCGATTGACGAAAACACACGCGCAGTATTTTGCGAGAGCATCGCCAACCCGGGCGGCTATATCACGGATCTGGATGCGATCTCGGCGATTGCCAACGCCGCACAAATCCCGTTGATTGTAGATAACACCACAGCCACCCCTTACCTGTGCAAACCGTTTGAACACGGGGCNGCATTGGTGGTGCATTCAACCACCAAATACCTNACCGGCAATGGCACCGTCACTGGCGGCTGTGTGGTCGATAGTGGCACGTTTGACTGGTCGGCGACGGATAAATTCCCGTCCCTGTCCCAACCCGAACCCGCCTATCACGGGCTGAAATTCCACGAAACATTTGGGCCGCTGGCCTTTACCTTTCACGGCATCGCTATTGGCTTGCGTGATCTGGGCATGACCCTGAACCCACAAGCCGCGCATTACACGTTGATGGGCATTGAAACCCTGTCCTTGCGCATGGAGCGCCATGTGGCCAACGCCACGAAAATCGCCGCTTGGCTGGAAACCGACCCACGGATTGAAAAGGTGACCTATGCCGGCCTGCCCTCGAGCCCCTATCAAAAACGCGCCGAGCGGATTTGCCCCAAGGGTGCTGGTGGCCTGTTCACGATTGCGGTGAAAGGTGGCTATGATGCCTGTATCAAATTGGTGGAAAACTTGAATATTTTCAGCCATGTGGCAAACCTTGGTGATGCACGCTCTTTGATCCTGCATCCAGCCTCGACCACCCACCGCCAACTGTCGCCAGAGCAACAAGAGGCCGCAGGGGCCGCGGCCAATGTGGTGCGCATTTCAATTGGTATTGAAGATGCGGATGATCTTATTGCCGATCTGGATCAGGCATTGGCAATCGCAACAAGCTAGAGCAAATCGCTCATCGCTCCTTTACGGGCTTTCTTTGCGAAAAGCGCCCGTAAAGGAGCGATAAGCCACCAGCTAATTGTTGATCGCATAGACCACGGTGATGCTGGCCGCCACGCTCAACTCGCCTTGCGATACAGGCACCGCACGGCTTTGCGCCATATCAGCCGCCACTCCCATCATCACTGGACTGACCCTGCTTTGAGGCGCTTCGCTAATGGTCAGCACATCCCCAAGCGTCACCCCTGCGGCCACCGCATAGAGCTGTGCTTTGCGCAGAGCATCTGCCACCGCCACCTTGCGGGCCGCGTCCTGGGCGGGCTTTGGCTCTTGCAAGCCAAAGTACAAGCCATTGAAAGTGTTGGCCCCGTTTTGCACAACTGCATCTAGTACCGTGCCCAGCTTTTCAAGGTCACGCACCCGCACTGTCACCGTGTTGGACGCCACAAACCCCGCGATTTTACGTTGCCCCGTGCTGCTGAACAGGCTGTTGTCCCACCGCGGCGAAAGCGACAGATTGCTGGTCTGCACGTCTCGCGCCTCCCCCCCCGCTTCTGTTAACTGTTTCATGACCCCTGCCAAAGTATCGGAGTTTTGCGCCATTGCCGCCGCACCAGTCTTGGCTTCGGTGATCACCCCCATTGAAACCGTCGCCATGTCGGGCACCACTTCCACGCTGCCCTGCCCAACAACCGTAATCCGGCGCGTCACATCATCGGCCACCGCAGGGCTAGCCATCACCAAAACCAATACAATCAATAAATTTCGCATTCCATATCCTTTCAGGTTTTTTATATGCTTCCCTGATATGACGGGCATCACAAGCAAATCCTTGGGGCTTTTCCTTTCATTCGGCGGTTTTTTGCTGTATTAACAATATGAAAGACAAGCCATCTGACAACCTTCAAACTTTATGTGCTAGATCAACAACATGAAGCCAAATTTCGCCCTCGACCTCAGCCATGACGGTATCGGCCTGCTCCACCGTGGAATGGACGGCTGGCATAGTGTTGGCAGCGTGTCGCTTGAAGATCCGGAGTTTAGCGACAAGCTTGGCTTCTTGCGCCAGACGGCGGTGGCACTTGAAAGCAGCGGCGTGACCACCAAACTGGTGATCCCCAATTCGCAAATCCGGTTTATCATGGTCGATGCCCCGGGTCCAACCGATGCGGACCGCATTGCGCAAGTCCGCGCGGCTCTTGTTGACGCCACACCTTACACCATCGACGAATTGGCCTTTGACTGGACCGAGGTCGAGGGCACAGTGCATGTGGCTGCCGTTGCCCGTAAAACGCTGGACGAGGCCGAAAGCTTTGCCAATGAGCATGGCTTCAATCCAGTTTCATTTGTGGCCACCCCGATCCCGGGAACATTTTCAACGGCCGAGCCTTTTTTCGGGCTCAGCAACGCCAGCGAAACCCTATTGGATAAGTCAGTAACGGTCGAGCCTGACACCAAAGCCATTCGGGTTATGGGGCCAGAGATCACCGCCACCGCAGAGGCACCTGCGGCCTCGGAAACCGAAGAACCCGNGATCGGGCAAACCCCCGACCTGNGCATTACGCAGGAGCTGGATGCCGCCCCCCCCCCTGAACCGGAAGCGGAGCCTGTTATTGAGCAGGAACCCGTTGATGAGCCGGTCGAGGCGCCCGTTGAGGCTCCGGTCATAGNGGGTGTTACGGCAGCACAATTACCCTCTCGGGATGATCAGATACCAGATACANCCGCCCCGGCATTTACCTCTCGTCGTGAGNNCAAAACNGCGACTGANGACGNNCAAACCNTGCACCGGATTGAAGAAATTGAATCNCGGCTGGCGATTTTGCCTGAGGGCAGAACCTCACTTGCGCCAAAACTGGCCGGCGCGAGCCGTGGAGACGAAAAAACCACACCAGAACCCGATTTGCACGAACCCCCGTCGCCCCCCGCTGCCAGATCGCGGGCCAAGACTCCTAAAACCGCGAAACCCGCTGCAAAGATCACCCCACCGCTTGAACCGGCCACCCCGTTAGACCTGTCCGAAACGGAAATGCCAGCCACCTATCCAGACGCCGAGACTGAAGAGCAAGCCATGACGGTGTTTGGCGCGCGCAAAAAAACCGTGCGGCGCGGCAAGCCACGGTATCTGGGCCTGTCGTTAATGGTGTTTTTGCTGGTAATTCTGGGGACCATCGTTCTGTGGTCAACATTTTTCTTAAGGGACGAGACCGCATTTTGGCATGGCAATCAAAATGAGACTGTGGCGCTTGCGTCCCCGTCTAGCACAACAACCGATCCTGAAATTGCCGCGGCTACGGATCCAGTCAATGACGCTCTTGCCATGTTGACAGAACCCACAATCCGGCGAGAAACCCCGACAGCCGAGATCCTCGCGCCACCGCCCCTCGGGACGGTTGAGACAGAGGCCGTTGCTGAGGTCGCCACACCTGCAGATCCGCAAACGCCACCTGCCACTGTTACGACTGTCCCGACCCCGCTCACACCGCAAGCCGCACAAACGGCCTATCTCGACACAGGCATCTGGCAATTGGCGCCCAAACCTCCAGTCGCNCTGCGCGAAGATGAAATCGATACGCTTTATATCACCTCGGTTGATCCGCATATTGCATCGCAAGATGCGATCGCACTGCCACGATTCCCCAGCTCAAGCGGCGATACCTCCCTTGAATTGCAAAGCTCGCCCGCCGCTCACAGCACTGCGTTTGTGCTGGATGATCGCGGCTTGGTGATCCCCAGTGTCGATGGCACCCTGACGCCGGACGGTGTGCTGGTGTTTGCTGGCCCGCCCCCCGTCAAACCGGGCGTCCGTGGTAACAGAGTGCCGCAAGTGGTTGTGGAACCTGACCTGACCGTGACCGGTTTCAGGCCAAAACCGCGNCCCGCCGANCTGGTGCAGCAGTCCGAAACGGCCCAGGAAACCGAGCAATTGGGCGGCTATACCCGCGTGCAATTGGCCAGTTTTCGCCCAAAACCACGCCCCTATGAGGTCCGCACACCGCAGAACGGAACAGCAGCGGAGCCCGAAGAGGCTGTTGTGCCTGAAGGCCCAGCTTCAGCACTTGCCGTCGTGCTGTCCAGTGCGCCACAACACCGCCCGCGCGGCTTTGCCAAACTGGTTGAACGCAGTCGCGCCGCGGCCCCAAGCGAGCGCGCCACCGCAGCAACTGCCGTGCCACGCAACCAAACCGTCCAGCCCAGCGCACCGTCACGTGCGTCCGTTGCGCGGCTGGCCACAACCAAGAACGCCATCAACCTGAGACGCACGTCGCTGATCGGGATCTATGGCTCTCCCAGCAAGCGACGCGCCTTGGTGCGGCTGTCAAACGGGCGCTACGTCAAGGTAAAAGTCGGGGAACGGGTGGACGGCGGCAAGGTCGCCGCCATTGGCCAAAGCGAATTACGCTATGTCAAAGGCGGGCGCACCATTATCCTGCGGATGCCAAAGTCCTGATCAAACTGGCCGCCCTAACCTCTTCTTCTTTTCCTAAATACCTGCCGCGCGCAGCGCATTTACCCTAGCCTGCCGCCACACCGGCCTCCGCAAACGTGGACATGCCAGAATGGCAGGCAATTGCGCCCTTCAACACGCCAATCGCCAGCGCCGCACCCGAGCCTTCACCCAACCGCATATCCAGCGCCAACAGAGGCTCTTTGCCAATATTTTTCAACACCATACCATGCGCATCTTCCGCAGAAACGTGGCCCGCGACAGTATGATCCAGCGCGCCTGTCACCGACATTTCCAACACGGATGCTGCCGCCGAACAAATAAATCCGTCCAAAATCACCGGAATGCGAAGCGTGCGCGCCCGCGCGATTGCTCCCGCCATTGCTGCCAATTCACGCCCGCCCAGACAGCGCAAAACTTGCAGCGGATCATTCAGCACATCCGCATGACGTGCCAATCCGTCTGCCACAACGCGAGTTTTGATCGCCAACCCTGCATCGTCCACACCTGTGCCGCGCCCTGTCCATGCGGNAGCCTCGCCACCAAACAACGCAGCCGCAATCGCCGCCGCAGATGTGGTATTACCGATGCCCATTTCGCCAGTCACCAACANATCCGCCTGTGCGTCAACGGCGTTCCAGCCAACCAGCAGCGCCGCCACGACTTCATCTTCAGTCATTGCCGCNNCCNACGTGAAATCCGCAGTCGGGGTCTCCAACTCCAGCGCATGCACATCCATCTTCGCATCAAAAGCTTTGGCCAACTGGTTAATCGCCGCCCCGCCATGCTGAAAGTTCATCACCATCTGCTCGGTCACTTCGGCCGGGAACGCCGAAACCCCTTGCGCACAGACCCCGTGATTACCTGCAAAAATGATAATCTGCGGCGCAACCAAAGCAGGCTTTGCCGTCCCACGCCATCCGGCGTACCAGATCGCCAAATCCTCCAAACGGCCCAAGGCACCGGGCGGTTTGGTCAACTGGCCATTGCGCGCCTCTGCCCCTGTGCGTGCATCCTCATTCGGTGCAGGCATATCATTTAAAATAGCGCGNAATTGGGCAAGCGTGGTGAAATTCATATCGGTCCCTCGTTGATCTTTGATTACCTTATTGGTTTAACGGGTGGGGTATACCAGATACAATGAAAAGGTCCTGTTAATGTCAAAAGCCGACACACCGCTGGCTAAGCTTGCGGACATCCCCGCAGCACTTGGCTTGCTCAGCCGTTTGCCGGTCAATGTGGGCGGCAAACGCGGCGCGGCATGTGCTTGGGCATTTCCGGTGACAGGGCTGATTCTTGGAACAATTGCAGCCGCAATCGGCTGGATCGCGATGACTATCGGGCTATCAAACGGCCTGACAGCGGGCCTTGCACTGACCTCGTTGGTGGTTATGACCGGGGCCATGCACGAAGACGGGCTGGCCGACAGCACGGATGGTTTGTGGGGCGGCTGGGATCAAACCCGTCGCCTTGAAATCATGAAGGACAGCCACATCGGGGCCTATGGGGTGATCGCGCTGGTGCTCTCCTTGCTCCTGCGCTGGACAGCTTTGACGGCTTTGGCACAGACGGGCCTGCTGACAATCGCCTTGATTGCAGTTGCAACCCTGTCGCGGGTGCCGATGGTTGTGGTGATGGCGATGATACCCCACGCCCGAAAGGACGGCTTATCGGCCAGCGTCGGGCGGGCGGATATGAATACCGCATTGATAGCTGTTGTGATCGGGACAATCGTCTCGGTTGCTTTTCTGGGCTGGCCCGGCATTACGATGATTATTGCTGTTGCAATGGCCAGTCTCGCAGTGACCGCGATCGCTATGCGCAAAATTGGGGGGCAAACCGGTGATATTCTGGGGGCCACACAGCAAATATCAGAGATCGTCGGCCTGATGGTGCTTACAACGGCAATTAGCTAAACCAACGGCCCCGTTTTCTTCTTTTCCTAAATACCTGCGCCGCAGGCAACAGCGCTTTGACCCGACAGGGGCAAAGCGCTTGGGGCGCCGCCGTCAGGCGGCGCAACCCGAATTATGCAGCCGCCACAACCCGTGACATCAAAATATCGATGATCCCTTGGCGCGCATTGTCTTCGCCATCTCCCGCCACAGCCGCAAACTCGCGGGTCAACCGCTCAAGTGCAGCCTCATATAATTGGCGTTCCGAATAGCTCTGCTCGCGCTGGTCATCCGTGCGGTGCAAATCGCGCACAACCTCGGCAATCGCGATCAAATCGCCAGAGTTGATCTTTTGCTCATATTCCTGCGCGCGACGCGACCACATGGCGCGTTTCACCTTGGCCTTGCCCTTTAGGGTCTTGTTCGCGTGTGCCACCACATCAGGCGACGATAGCGCCCGCATGCCAACCTCGATGGCCTTGTTGGTAGGCACCTGCAATTTCATCTTATCTTTTTCAAACGAGATCACGTACAGTTCCAGTTTAAACCCTGCAACCTCTTGTTCCTCAACCGAAACCACTTTGCCCACACCATGGGACGGATACACAACAAATTCGTTTGGACGAAAATCCAGCTTCTTTGACTTACTCATTCAGGCCACTTCCTTGCTTGACGCCACAGGTGCCGCTCGCGGCATCCTATAGGCGATAAGAAACCACCCATCAGGCAATTAACGCTGAGGGTGGTGACATATTTTCACATTGATCTTAGGGGCTAATATAGCAGAAATTATGCCCTATTTAAAGCGCGGCACCCGGCGGATGTGATAAACCGTTATATTTAAGGCTGAAACCGCCGAACTTGACGGTAAATCACACCCCAAAACCGCCCCATTTGCAGATCGAGAACGAATCGCTATTCGTTGCCCTCACCCGGCTTCTCGGAGAAATATTTCTCCAGCTTGCCTTCTTCGCCGTCGCGTTCTTCGGCCTCGGGTAATTGTTCTCTTTTCTCGATGATCACGGGCCACAGTTCAGAATATTTGCGGTTGAATTCAACCCATTTATCCGTGTCAGGCTCGGTATCGGGCCGGATGGCGTCGGCGGGGCATTCAGGTTCGCACACACCACAATCAATGCACTCATCCGGATGGATAACGAGCATATTTTCACCCTCATAGAAACAATCCACAGGGCAGACTTCGACACAGTCGGTGTATTTGCAGGCGATGCATTTGTCGTTAACGATGTAGGTCATATGAGCACTCTAGAGTTTAGCGGTTCGCGTCTTGCTATTCGTTTGCGAACAATCAATCAAGGTATGAGCCGCGCAAAAGACGCGCTGTGCGACGATCTTTCTTGGTTGGGCGACCTTTTCTCTCGATCTCGGCGGTTTTTGGAATTTTTTCCTCTGGCGGGGTTAAATCTGCGTATAGGGTTTGGGCCTCGGGCGCAGGTCCACGCCGCAGCCCGATCGCCTCAATTCGGATCACCCTGATTTGGCGAGCCTGNGGGAACGTCAGTGTGTCCCCTGCCCCGACCATCACCGAGGGTTTTGCGATCCGGGTGCCATTCAGGCGAACATGCCCACCGCTCACCAGTTTGGACGCCAACCCACGGGTTTTGAAAAACCGCGCGTGCCACAGCCATTTATCAACGCGCCCTTTGTCAGCTGTTTGCATTTCGATCCACCAAAATCAGCATCATACTCCCCGATCTTGGAGAGCATTCCGGCACAATTCAATGCAAAATGCAGTGGCTAACGCTGGATCAACGCTTAACCTTTGTCCCTTAACCCCATCAGCGCTGCGGCAAAGGGATTGTCTGGATCAANCGGTTTTTCTTTCTTGGCGGGACGGGCCTGATAGGTTTTCGCCCCATCTTGCTTGGGTCGCTTGCCTTTTGGGCCACCTTGAGGTTTGCCACGNGGCTTGCCCTGAGGTTTGCGATCACCNCCGCCTTTGCGCACAATGTTCCAAGTGAAAGTGTAGAACACTTCTTGCTCAGGTGCCTGTTCTGCGGGCGCGTCGGCTTTCACCTCGGGTTCAGCAGGTGCTTCGGGATCAACANCATCAACTGCTGCTGCGGTTTCGCCTTCAGGCACCTCGACCTTGGNCTCTTCTTTGGTCNCGGCAACAGGCACAGNTTTCACTTTAACCCGTTCGCCNTTTTCGGCCTTATATCCAAGGCCCNGCATCAAGTCAGCGAACTGTTCCAGCGTCATACCAGTGATCGACAACATATCGGGNTTGGCTTCAAACCCGCTGCGGCTGTTTTCGGTGCGCAGCATATCGGCCAGACGCTCCAACATATCAATCCGGATCGCCCGTGTGCCAGCTGCGCGATAGCCGGACATGGTGTCCCACCCGTCAGGCGCATCTTTTTCGGTCGGGATTGTCACCAGACCCGGTGGGGGGCTTTCGGGAAATTCATCCAGCTTGCCCGCCAGAGACCACAGCACCAAACGCAGACGCGTGGCGGCGGGTTTCAACAGGATCGGCATAAAAATGGTAAACTGGCCAAAGCGGATACCGTGTTTACGCAAGGTAGCGCGGGCATCTTGGTCCAAGTCTTTGACTTCGGCAGCGACGGCTGCACGTGGCACAACACCAAAGCCTTCAACCATCCGAAAGGCAAAGCCTCGCGCCATTGGTGTTAGGGTTTCGTCCTTTGAAAGCGACAAAAGCGGCTCGAACAAAGTGGCGACCTTGCGATCAATAAAGTGCTGCAAACGGCGCTGCACTTTGGTCATCACGTCCACGCCAGCCTCGTCATCGACAAACGCCACGGCCTGGGGTTTGAGCGCGTCATCGCCGACCACCAGCTTGCCAACGGCAGCGTCCCCCCACATCAACCCACCTTGTTCGGTGAAATCGATCTCGGTATCGGGCGAGTTATAAAACCGGTCGGCCAACAAATGGAATTGNGGCACCAATGCTGCCACGCTGGCCGCGCGCAACGTTTTTGCCTCGTCCGCATTGGCAGTTTTGTCCTGCGTAAAGCGAAACCCTTGCAGACGGCCAATGAGTTCTCCCTCGACCGTCACTTCACCTTTATCGTTTACTTCGGCCACAAGGCCCTCCTTCTGCTTCAACCGGCGCAACAAAACCGAGGTGCGCCGGTCAACAAATCTCTGTGTCAGCCGCTCATGCAGAGCGTCCGATAGGCGGTCTTCTACAGCGCGAGTGCGCCCGCGCCAATGGCTTTCATCATCAACCCAGCCCTTTCGCTGCGCAATGTAGGTCCATGTGCGGATAAACGCCAACCGTTTGGACAGCGCATCAATGTCGCCGTCCATACGGTCCACCCGCTTGATCTGCCGTGCCAGCCAATCGTCTGGGATACGGTTATACTGTTGTAAATAAACNAATATTTGCTCCAAAAGGGTCGCGTGTTCGGCATGGCTGATGCCGCGNAAATCAGGCACGCGGCAGACATCCCACAACCGTTTTACATCTTGTGGTCCACCCAGATGTGCGGTGATTTCATCACGCAGGGACAAGGATTTAAGCGCCATAAGGTCGTCCGCTTCGCGCACACGGGTGAGCCAATCGTCATCGGTAGGGGATTCGAGCGACGAAATCAGCCGCGTTGTGTTGCCAAATTCCAGCTCTGTATTGCGCCATTGCAGTTTCTTAACGGGGGCAAAGCGGTGGTTCACAATGGCATCGGCCACACTATCGTCCAGCAGCGGGGCCTCACCCGTCACCCCAAAGGAGCCATGCCGCATATAGCGCCCCGCGCGACCCGCGATCTGGGCCAGTTCATTGGGTTGCAAATGGCGCATCCGCCGCCCGTCAAATTTGCTGAGCGCGGAAAACGCCACGTGGTTGATATCAAGGTTCAACCCCATGCCAATCGCATCGGTCGCCACCAGATAATCCACATCTCCGTTTTGATACAGCTCGACCTGCGCGTTGCGAGTGCGCGGGCTAAGTGCCCCCATCACCACTGCCGCCCCGCCCTTTTGGCGACGCAGCAATTCAGCGATCGCATAGACATTATCAACCGAAAACCCGACAATCGCACTGCGTCCAGGCATCCTACTTATCTTTTTCGAACCTGCATAAACCAATTCGCTTAAACGGTCGCGGTGCACAAACTGCGCCTTTGGCACCAGTTCGGCGATCGCGCTGCGCATCGTGTCGGCCCCCATGAACAGGGTCTCCAAACTGCCACGCGCATGCAGCAAACGGTCGGTGAACACATGGCCACGCTCGGGATCAGCACAAAGCTGGATTTCATCAATCGCCAGAAATTCAGCGCCCAGCCCTTCGGGCATCGCTTCAACGGTGCAGACCCAGTATTTGGTGCGCGGTGGAACCAGTCGTTCTTCGCCTGTAACCAGCGCCACAACGTTTGATCCGCGCAGCTCGACAATTTTGTCGTAAACCTCGCGGGCCAACAGGCGCAACGGCAGNCCAATGACACCACTGCGATAGGCCAGCATCCGCTCGATCGCGTAATGGGTTTTACCAGTGTTGGTTGGCCCTAAAACGGCTGTGATCCGTTGCGTGTTGTCCATGTTATTACCCGACCAATCCGCGCTTATAGCGCGACACCTGCAAGATGCGCGATGGCCATTTGCAAGTCTTTGTCACTGGGATTCAGCTCCAGGGCCTTGCGAAAGGATTCGAGCGCTTGTTCCGGCTCGCCGATTTCTTCTTGAATAATTCCAATCCCTTTCATTGCGTCAAAATGGCGTGGGTTCAAAGCGAGCGCCGTGTGTAAATCAACCAACGCTGGACCAAAATAACCTGCGATAAGATAGGCTTGTGCGCGGGCGTTATAGCCCGCAGCAAAATCGGGAGCATGGTCGACGAGGGCACTATAATGTTCAATCGCGGCCTGTGTGTCCCCATCCTGAAGTGCATCCGCACCACGTTTTAGCAGCAAATCCATCGAGGCCGAGCCTGAGTCGGCCCAGATGGCGTTGATCTGACCAACGATTCGCGCCGATTGCTCGCCCTGATCATCCGGAACCGCCTGCAATTGCGCAAATAAATCGTCAATTTTATCTGCTTGGGCTAAGCTGGGTAAGGTAATCATGACTGTTAAGGCAAGTGCCGTAACGGTATGTTTGTGAAAAGGATTGAATATGCTCATAACAGGTCAAGTTTAACGCATAAATCGGGAATTGCGAGACCCCGATGATCACAGTTTGAAAAGGATGCCCAATGAGCGATGTAATCAACACAGCAGTAGCTGCCCTAAATGAAAAAATCGAAGGCGGTTTCGACGGCTTGGCCAAGTTCGTCTTGGGCGATAAGGGCTCGATCATGATCGACAATGACGGTGCGCGCGCCGGCGATGACGACGCCGATGTGACGCTGACGGCAGACGCTGACGTGTTTCAGGCCATTCTAGANGGTGAAACCAACCCAACCGCCGCCTTTATGACCGGCAAATTGAAAATTGACGGTGATATGGGGCAGGCTATGAAGCTGGCTTCTACACTGTCTTAACCCATGAAAACCGCCCCCTTATATGATGACGTGGCCAAAGCCCCTGACGGGGGGGCTGCCTACTGGGTGACCTGTAAAGACGGCGTGCGCATTCGCGTTGGCGCTTGGGATACAGGCGCCAAGGGCACGGTTTTGCTGTTCCCAGGCCGCACCGAATACATTGAGAAATACGGTCAAGCTGCCGGGGATCTGCAAACGCGCGGATATGCAACAATGGTTGTCGATTGGCGTGGCCAAGGATTGGCGGACCGCCTGTTGGAAGATCCAGCCGCGGGTCATGTGATGCATTTCACCGATTACCAACACGATGTGCGCGCCATGGTGCTGGCGGCGCGCGAATTGAACATGCCGGAGCCTTTTTACCTGCTGTCGCACTCGATGGGGGGCTGCATCGCGTTGCGCACGCTGATCGAGGGGATCGACGTGAAAGCCGCCGTCTTTAGCGCCCCGATGTGGGGCATTATGATTTCCGCCCCGATGCGCCCTTTGGCGTTGGGGATTGCATGGGCAACCAGCGGTCTGGGCCTTGGACATCGATACGCGCCCGGCACCAGTGCTGACAGCTATGTAGTGACCGCCCCCTATGAGGGTAACATGCTGACCACCGACCCCGATATGTATGCCTATATGCAGGATCAAGCTAGGGCGCATCCGCAACTTCCGCTGGGTGGGCCCAGCATGGGCTGGCTGTTTCAAGCCCTGACCGAAACCCGTTATCTGCAAGCCACGCCTATGCCTGCAATGCCCACGCTCACCTATCTGGGGACCAACGAGCGGATTGTTGATTCACTCGCCGTGATCAAGCTGATGGACAAATGGCCGGGTAGTCGCTTGGAAATGGTGGACGGGGCCGAACACGAGGTTTTGATGGAAACTCCCGCCATTCGAAAACGTGCCTTTGATGGGCTGACCGAGTGGTTCAATTCTCACCCATAACATCCTAATCCGACTGAACAATCTGTTTTTGAGATCCCAACTTGTCGATGCCCAACTCAACCATGTCACCAGCCCTTAAGAAGCGTTGCGGCTTCATCCCGGCCCCGACGCCTGCAGGCGTGCCCGTTGAAATTATATCGCCCGGATGCAGGGTCATCATCTGGCTGAGATAAGAGATCACCTTGGCCACGGAAAAGATCATATCCGAGGTATTGCCCGCCTGCATCACATCGCCATTAACCTTTAGGGTCAGCGCCAGATTTTGCACATCCCCCACCTCGTCCGGCGTCACCAGCCATGGGCCAATTGGCGCGAATGTATCGCAGCTTTTGCCCTTGGTCCATTGTCCACCCCGCTCCAGTTGAAAGGCGCGTTCAGTCACATCATTGACCACCAGATACCCCGCTACATGGTTCAAAGCATCAGCCTCATCAACATATTTCGCCGCCGTGCCAATGACGATGCCCAGTTCCCCCTCCCAGTCGGTTTTCTCCGAGCCACGCGGCAGGATCACCGGATCATTCGGCCCCGTGATGGCGCTGGTGGCCTTCATAAACACCGCAGGCTCGGTCGGTCTTTCCATCCCCACCTCGGCCGCGTGGTCATAGTAATTCAGCCCGATGCAGAGCATTTTTCCGACCCCTGTTACAGGGGGGCCAAGCCGCGGGTGCCCCTTGACACGGGGCAGATCATTGACATTCAAATCCACAAGATCAGCCAAAGCCGCCCCTGTTAAATCGGGTATCACCCCTGACAAATCACGCAAATCCATGTTTGCATCATAAACTCCGGGCTTTTCCGCCCCAATCACGCCAAATCTGACAAACCGCATGACATATCCTTTCAATTTCCAGTTTCTATCAATTGCCACCAGACATACCGGGTCAACCCCTTGCAACCTGTGCAGTAGCGCCTTTATGTGGAACTGAACAATCCATCTTTGAGGTCAGCCAATGCATTACCAGTTTCCCACTCCAGTTTTCAACGCAAGTTCCAGCACCGTTGACGGGGGCGATTTCGGCACCCTGCCCGAATGGGATCTAAGCGACCTTTACAAAAGCGAGGATGCGCCGGAATTTACCCGCGATATGGAATGGTTGCAAACGGCCTGTGCAGATTTCGCCGCTAAATATGAGGGCAAATTGGCCGATCTGGATGCCGCCGAAATGCTGGGTTGTGTGCAAGCCTATGAGGCAATCAGCACCACAGGCGGACGACTAATGTCTTATGCGGGCTTGCGCTATTATCAAATCACGACCGATGCGGATCGGGCCCAGTTCATGCAAAATGCGCAGGAAAAAGTGACGGTTTTCACGGCACCTTTGGTATTTTACACGCTGGAAATCAACCGTTTGGACGATGCGGCGCTGGATGAAATGCTTGCGAGCAACGCTGATCTGGCCCGCTATACGCCGATATTCGAGCAACTGCGGGCGATGAAACCCTATCAATTGTCTGATGAGCTGGAAAAATTCCTGCACGATCAATCCAGCGTCGGGGCCTCGGCATGGAACAAGCTGTTTGACGAAACTATTGCCGGGTTGATGTTTACGATTGAGGGCACGGAAATGACCCTTGAAAGCGTTCTGAACCTGTTGACCGAACAGGACCGCAGCAAACGCGAGGC
>JGI24724J26744_10001661_pt1 | contig 15181 bp, 15 predicted proteins | sample Cruoilmetagenom7_FD_26744 | JGI IMG/M metagenome (IMG submission 26744)
ATGCCTAACGCCAGCGCCTATGGGCCCAAATAGGGCGACTCAATAAGAGAGAGTTCATGGTTATGCCTTTCGAATGTTGTTGAGCAACGGATGGAAAAGACTGGATGATCTCGCGTCGACAATGAAAGGAGGATGTTACGCGTTTTGTGCAAAGGGTGGCGAGGGCGCATATGCGTTCTGGATGCTTAACAAACCGTTTGTCTGCAAAAACCGCAAAGACAGGCGGCGGGTACAGGCAATTTCGAAGAAGTTCCAAGCCAAGATCGTCGCGCATTTTCGCAAACACAGGTTCGATATCGACAGCGTGGGGGACACGGTCCGCCTGTATCGCATTCCCGGCACCTTCAATCATAAATCGGATCCGGCCAAATTGGTTGAAGCGATAACCTATGACCCAAAGAGCCGCCTTTCCTTTGAGGAAGTGGAGGAACTGGTTACTGACAGCAAAGCCGAGGGCAAAACAGAGGAACCCAAAGAGTACCCACCCGCTAATCATGTGATGATTGCCAAAGAATGTGCATGATACGCCGACGCGACCGGTGCACGCGCAGCGGAGTGTGATGAGCCAAATTGGCATGCGGCAGCGAGCATTACCCGCTGTTGCAAAGACGGCGAAGCAATCTTCATGGGCTACAGCGCCAAGTACCCCAAGTTCAGCAGGCGCGAAGCCCAAGCCAAATTTGACAGCACAGAAAAGGTGGGGCCGCGCACCTGCGCCGCAATAAAAGATTATCTCGGTAATGCGCGTTTCTGCAGCGAGTGCCAACAAGCAGGCAATATCAAATCACCTGTGCAACTAGGGCACGGTTATGACCCGGGCGAAGTTGGCCCAATCCCACTAGGCTATACCAATAACGTCAACTTCGTGGTCCGCGACCAAGTCCGGCAAGTCATTTTGGTTGTCTCGCCCCAACAGCTGCTCAGTTTGCAGTATCAAATTGGTCTGGCAGACTCTGGCTTTTGGAGCAACCAGTTCCAATCCGAGAAGGGGCTCTATGCCAGCTTGCAAGCTGGTGAGGCGCTTCTCAAAGCCTGTCGTAGTGCCGGACCATTCGACCCAACAAAGCTACGGGGTCGCGGTGTTTGGCTTGAAGATGGCGTGGTTGTCGAAATTCTCGGCGCACCAGTGCAACCGGGCCTTAAACACATTTACCTTTGCCTTGCGAAGCTCTCCATAGATCGTGAGGCAAAACCTGAGGCCAAACGCTTCTTGAAACTGCTGCAAAGCCTGCCTTGGCGGAATGAGCAGGACGCCATGCTGTTCTTCGGCTGGTTGGCAGTTGCGCCAATCTGCGGGGCTCTGACGTGGAGGCCCCACTGCTTCATATACGGGCCGCCCAATGCCGGTAAATCCACGGCGCATAACTCGGCCAGTGATATCCTCTATCCGTTGCGCGTTTCAGCGGACGGGCAGAGTACCGAAGCCGGTATTCGTCAAAGCCTTGGACCAGATGCATTGCCGGTGATCATGGATGAATTCGAAACCGGTAATAACCAGCGCAAACAGAAATCGGTAATGGTTCTTGCTCGAAGTGCGTCATCAGCAGAATCTCCGGTGCTTCGAGGCACACCAGAAGGGCAGGCGATCCAATTCGCCATTAAGACGATGTTCCTCTGGTCAGCGGTCAACGTCGCCGAAATGTCAGCGGCGGATCAGTCGCGGATCCTGATGCTTGAGCTGAAAGCGCACGCGAACGACCCAGAGATCGGCAAACAGATTGAGGTCGAGCGTGCCCACTTTTCCAAGCTTGGACCTAAATAGACCGGGTATATGGCAAATCTGGCCCCTCAGGTGGTTCAGACCATTTACCTGTTTCGGGCCGAGTTGGCCGGTATCGATAGTCGGTTGCGGCAAAATATGTCGACATTAATGTCGGGTGCCTTTGTGGCGCTTCATGCGCGCCTACCAAGCGAGGCAGAGGCCGCTGAGTGGGTTGCTAGGCTGATGCCGACTATTGAGCACCATGGACAAGCGTATGACCGCGACGACGCAATGGAGTGTCTTGAGCATCTATTCGGGTACATGGTCCGCAGCGGCGATGGCACGGACTTCCCGCTTGGCCACTTCATCGCCACCGAACTTGGGGCAGTGCAGCGCGGTGAAAAAGATAACCACCTTCGCGATAGCTACAGGGTAATGGCAACCCATGAGATTAAACTCTATCTCAAGGATGACCACGCGGGCGCGCTAATCCGCAATCAATCGCCTGCCGTAGATCGGATTTACCGCGATACCCGCTGGGCCGGAGGCCCATGGAAAAAGGCACTTGGCCAGATTGTCGGCACCTTTAGCTTGGAGAGGCCGCAACCTTTCCCCGGGGTGACAGGCAAACACCGCAGCGTCGGCCTCCCACTGCATTTAATCCCTGAGCCAATTGCAAATCCTGCGAACAAGGGGGATTTCTGATGGGTACGCTAGCACGGTACGTACGGTCATCGGATACCCCTAGGGGGGTGTCTGGCGCGCGCCGCCCAAAAGCTCGGCGGCGGCGAGCTACCTATATCCGTATACCCGCATCTGGCCGTACCGTTCCGTACCACCGTTCCCTTATAAAATTATTTATTTTTTGTTTTTAGAGAGAATGGATAAAGGGATTTTGAAAGAGGAAACGGGGGTAAGCAACGGTTTGGTTGGCTGCCCACGCCAATACGACCTCTTGATAAATAGCCAAGGATTCCGCTGCTCGTTTGCAGCGGTTTCCAACGCCTCAGAGCCCAGTGGGAACAGCCTTAAACGCCTCTTAGGTGCCCTTAGAGAATGGTTCGCAATCGCCGCTGTTCAACTTGTGTCACCGGGTCGCAATACCCGAAGAATTCCCAATAATTACGCCGAAACTTCCCGCGTGTTTTTTGTTTGCAAGATCAACATTGCAAAGGAGAATTTCAATGAATCAACCACCAAAAATCAAAATTGGTAAATGGAGCCGCCCGGTAAAGGGTGCGAATGGAAAACCCGCCAAAGTCAAGCGCCACACCGTGAACTTCCGTTGTCCGGAAACTGGCAAGAAGCGCAGGCTATCGTTCAAGACAAAGGCCCAGGCTGAGGCGCATCGCGAGGTTCTGCGCGCAGAATTCGCTGGCGATAATTACTTTAACCCCAATACCAACCCAACTGTGAGCGAGGTTGCGGACCATTGGCTTGAGGCCAAGCGAGGCACCATCAAACCGCAGACGGTCAAAAGCTACAAATGTCATCTTGTGCCAATCGTCGGGCCCTTGCTTCAAGGCACAGCCCAAGAGCGTGGGTTGCATGCTATCACTGGTGATAAGCCGCACCGAGATGCCAAACTGTTATTGATGTTGGGCGACTACAAGGTCAGCGAACTCACGAGCGCCCAGCTTCGCCGATGGCACAGTCTCGTGCGCGAAGAATGTGGGGCCTTCACTTCTATTCGCTGCATGTCCTTCCTGAAATCAATCTTGGCGTTGGCCGAAGAGGACTTTGGGGTTAGGACCTGCAAAATCCCATCCAACTTGCCGCGCCGCAAGCACAAGCCGAAGAAGGAAATCCTCTCGCCCGACGAAGTTGCAATGCTTATCGCCTATGCCCAGATCGACAAGGCCAAGGGCATCTATTACGCCTTTCCGTTTTTGACCGGGGTCCGCGTTTCGGAACAACTGGCGCTGCGCTGGGCTGATTTCGACCTAGATGCTGGCATCATCAGCATTCGTCGTGTGCAGGAGCGCAACGGTTCGACGACTGATACGACCAAGACCGAAGCAGGCACTCGGGAGGTTCCTTTATCCGCAACCCTTCGCGCCATGCTGATGGAATGGCGGCTCCGTCGCCCGCGCATTGATGGCGAGCTGTATCGGGTGTTTCCAAGCCTCGGACCGCCGCAACAATGGCCCTTGCCGCGCGTGGGCGGCAGTGGTCCGTTATTGTACGGAAATTATAGAAAGCGTTATTGGGCACCTTGTTTGAAGGCCGCTGGTGTCAAGCACGTCGGGCATCACAGTGCCAGACATTCATTTGTCAGTACGCTGCAGGCGCAGGGCGTTGAAGTGGAGCTCGTGGCCAAGTTGGCCGGGCACTCAAATCCGGCAGTGACACTGGGGCACTACACGCAAGCGGTGAGGGGGGGAGCGGAAGCGGTTGCGTTACTTGATAGAGCGTATCAGGGGGGAGTGACGCATCTGGCGCACAGTAAAATGGACCTTTACTTAGACCAACCAAACTGACGCTCTTAATCTTCAGTGTGAGTTTGCAAAGGGAACGGCATGCAATATAGTTCGATTTTGGCAACTGCAAATGGGGGGCTGTCTATGACAGTAACAGTGGGTAACAGGATTCCAGAGGCGACATTCCAAGTCTTTGGTGACGATGGACCATATGAGGTTACGTCAGATGAAGTTTTCGCTGATAAGCGCGTGGCGATTTTTTCCATGCCCGGCGCGTTCACCCGGGGGTGCAGCGCGGTGCACCTTCCATCGGTGTTGGCCTCGGCGCAGATGCTCAAGGGCAAAGGGCTGGACGACGTGGTTATTCTCTGTGTTAACGATCCCTTTGTAATGCGCGCTTGGGGCGAATCGACCGGTGCCACTGCCGCCGGGGTTAAGATGCTGGCAGATGCGAGCGGAGCGTTCACGGAGGCTTTGGGTATGACGTTCTCAAATCCAGTGACGGGGCTTCTAAACCGGTCGCGGCGGTTCTCGATGCTGGTCGAGGACGGTGTGGTGACGATCCTCAACATCGAGCCTGGGCTGGAGATTGCCTGTTCCACAGGCGAGGCACTGCTGGACCAGATCTAGACGGCTCGCAACTAGCCCTATCTGTGATTTGACGCGGCAAAATGATTAAACGGTATCGTTCCTATTGGACTGGTAGCTGCATTGCGAATTTAGCAGTCACACCTCGGAATAGTAAATTCGTGATTAAGTCGTGTTCCTGCTATCGGCTTTTGGCGGTTTTATTCTGTAAGGATGTCAAAACTTCCATTGCCCGATCACACATTTCAGATGGGACAAACACATGGTCGTGGTGGAAAGCAGCGACCATGTTGCAGGGAATTGAATTGTTCCCAAGTGCAGTCGACACAGCCGCCGTAAGCCCGACCCCCTCTAAGGAAGAATAAACGTTGAGAGTTATGCAACTCATTGGTTGATCCACACTAAACCCTGATTTCTTGGCCAAATCGACGGAAATGAGCATCGACATCCCTTCATCTTCTTCAAAAGTTGAAATAGCGTTAGACATAAGCGATGCGACAAGAGTGGGGTCCTCAACCGAAATAAAGACATAAATACCGGGCCGCACAGTTGGCGTCATGCCAGAGATCATATCGTGCGCCGAACTAGCTACTTTTGGCATTTGAGTGCTCCATCAATTGCTTTTCAACAGGATTACAGGGTTACTACGCAACGGCAAGTGCAAGCATGTAACTTTTGGCTTCATGCGAACTTTGTTATTAAGCCAATGATCAATACGAGCGCCCCTCGCCACATCCTCCCCGTGCCCCCGGGGCCCGTATCCCCGAACCACAGACGCGCCTCTCCCCGGGGCCACGGTAGACGACCCTATGGGTATCGGTTTTCTGGACGTGAGGAGGTTGCTGGCAAAATTGGTTGGGTTATTTGGGCAAAGCGGGTTTGGCGCCCGTGGCGATGACGGGCTAGATTCAGTGCGCCTCGGTTTTCTGGCCTTATTTTCTGGACCTGGCATAGATTTTTCTGGACAGCGTCACCCCCTTTGCCCACCCAATAATTGCGCCGGAATATCTTGTTGTGATTTTCTGAAGTTTTTGAATTTCAGGAGGCAGAATTCAATGCAGACTTACTGGCTGACAGATCGAAAAACAGACGAGGTGTTATTGGTCGACGCAGATACTATTGAACAGTTGCTCGGCATCGAGCTTGGGTATGTGGAATGGTGCATCAGAGTTGATGAGATGTTTGAAAACGCGGAGTGGAGAGTGTGGGGTCACATTTCGGCGCTTAATCTTGTAGATGCTGCCGCTTAAAACACTGCACTCGCCAAAGTGCTGGACGTGGGGCAAGCTGATATCGATCGGAATGCCGGGCTTCAAATTAGTGGCACCGTTTTTTATGCCCGCCTGCCAAAGCTGGCATAGCGGTCGATACCGAAATTTTGGTTTCGCTCGATATGCGTAAAGCCAGCTAATTTTCTGTGGCGGCCGGCGTGCGCCTGGGCGCAAAGCTGAGTAAACCTATGGCTTAAGCTAGCGACTCAAATAGCAGCGCCACGGCCTCGGCGCCGGGGTCATTATGGCCACTCAGCCGATCTTCTGAAATATAGCTGGCACGTCCCGCTTTGGCTTTAACGATGTTTGCCGTTTGGTTAGCTCCTGCGCGCGCAGATTTGGCAGCAGATTCAAAACCTTCCGGCAATGCATCAAGCGCCGGAGCCAGCGCGTCGATCATTGTGCGGTCTCCAAGCTCGGCTCCGCCCACTTCCTGCACACGCACCAAGCCCGCTTTAAGTGCTTCAACATGTGGCAAGCCTGATGAGGCCGCATCACCGACTGCGGAGAAGAAAATAGCCAGCAGCACACCGGAAGAGCCGCCCATGGTTTGGCTGAGTTCCAGCCCGATCGCCCGATAAAGCTGGGTAGAATCTGCCAGCGGGAGCTGGGGAATGGCAGCTTTGAGCGCCCTAGAGGCACCAGCGAGTGTGGAGCCGGTATCGCCATCGCCCGACTGCGCGTCGAGTGCATTGAGCGCGGCCTCGGCCCCGAGGAACACATCACAGCAATCGGCGATGAACTCGGCCACCTTTGGGTCTTCCGATGGAATGGACTTGATCGGCGTTAAACCATCGGGAATGGGCGCAATTTCAGGGGCGCTGAGGGTAATACAGCCCGGCCAATCCAGCATTGGCACTTCAGATTGCAGCAACGTCAAATCTGCAGGCCGCACTGGCAAGATCGAAACCGAGAATCCACGCATATCCAGTGAGGTCATCATTGGGGCTGGGCCAACCAGATACTGTATGTCGGCAATCACATCTGACTTTGCCATTTCTTCGGCTAGCACGGACATTTCCAGCGGGGTAGCCCCGCCCAGATTATTAAGAAGCGCCACTTTTGGCCCACTACCTGCATGGGGTTTAAGGCGCTCAAGCACCAGGGCCATCGCGGCCTTTGCGCCTTCAAAATCAACCAGCTCAATGCCGGATTCGCCGTGGATACCAAGGCCAAGCTCGGCCTTGCCAACCGCAATGCGGGCTTCTTTAGGTGATCCTGGCACCGTGCAAGTATCAAGCGACATGCCAATACTTGACACATCGCCCACCACTTTCTTTGCCGCCGTGCAAACTGTTTCGAGGTCAGCGCCGCTTTCCGCCAACGCCCCCGCTATTTTATGAACAAAGAGCGTGCCTGCCACGCCGCGCGCTTGTGGCAGGTCTGGCAGGGCGATATCGTCATCCACGATCACCATCGCCACCTTAATGCCGTAAGCTCGCGCGCGCTCAGCCGCGAGCCCGAAGTTCAGTCGATCACCGGTATAATTTTTAACAATCAGCACACAGCCCGCAGGGCCACTTACGGCTAAAATTCCCGCCAGCACCGCATCAACTGAAGGTGAGGCAAAAACATCACCGCAGACCGCTGCTGTGAGCATCCCTTGGCCCACATAGCCAACATGCGCCGGCTCATGCCCCGAGCCACCACCTGACACCAGCGCCACTTTGGATTTATCCCAGTCGGTGCGCACCACAACCTTGATATGCGGAAACCCGTCAAGCCGTGCCAAGCGCCCGTTTGCGCTGCGTAAAACGCCGTCAATCGCTTCGGTTACAAGGTCTTCTTTACTGTTGATAAACTGTGCCATTTTCTGGTCTCCTTAGGAAATGCGGTCGCCATTGGCGCTAAAATAGAGCGGGGATTGCGGGGCTACCTTTAGTTGGTCGCCCTTGGCCAGCGTGCTGTGCGGGTCCGTGAGCGTGATCATATCTTCGCCTTTAACTTTAAGGTGCAAGCGGGTTTGATCGCCCAAATGCTCAACTCTCAAAACCTGTGCCTCCGCACCCTCGCCAAGGCTGATATGCTCGGGCCTCAAGCCAATGCTGGCCGCGCCTTCGGGCGCGCCAGGAAACATATCTGCCGGTAGGATGTTGATTTTCGGCGAGCCAAGGCGGCTGGCGGCATAAATGCTAACGGGGTTTTCGTAAATCTCACGCGGGGGGGCAAATTGCACCAGTTTGCCGTGGTCGAGCACGCCCACATGGGTGGCCATGGTCATGGCCTCAATCTGGTCGTGGGTCACGTAAAGCATAGTGGCGCCCATGCTGGCTTGAATGCGCTGAAGCTCGATGCGCAAGTCTGAGCGCAGCTTGGCATCAAGAGAGCTAAGGGGTTCATCCATCAGGTAAATTTGCGGGTTGCGTACGAGCGCGCGGCCAATAGACACCCGCTGCATTTCTCCGCCTGAAAGCTCGGTCGCCTTGTTTTCAAGTTTGTGGGAAATCTGCAAAACTTCGGCCACTTCGGCTACCTTGCGGGCGATCTCGACCTCTGGTGTGCGCAGCATGGGTGACTTCAGCGGGAAGGCCAGATTTTGCCGCACGGTGAGGTGCGGATAAAGCGAATATTGCTGGAAAACCATTGCCATATTGCGCTGCGCTGGGGTGTGCTTGGCGACATCTTGGCCGTTGATCAAAACCTTGCCGGAATCCGGTTTGTCTAACCCTGACACCATGCGCAAAGTAGTGGTTTTGCCCGCGCCCGTGGGGCCAAGCAACACCACAAACGAGCCGTCTGGCACGGTCATTGTCACGTTTTCCAACGCTACTTCTTTGCCGTAGGATTTGGATATGTTTTGTAAGCTAACCTCAGCCATGATCCAGCACTCCCTTATTGGCATCCGATAAAAGTGCCACGCCCGTTGGCTCGTAAAACAGCGTAACCATGCGCGGGTTAAATGCCAGCCCTACCGTTTGGCCAATGGCGACCTCAGCGCGCGCTTCAATGCGGGCCTTTATGATACCGTTGGCGGTTTTTAGGGTTACAATCTGGGTGGTGCCCAAATATTCCGTGGCCAAAACCTCGCCCTTATAAGGGCTGCTGCCATCCAGTGAAACATGTTCCGGGCGGATGCCAAACACCAGCGCACCTTTGGCCACATCCAGCTGGAAGGGAATGTCAAAGTGGTGGCCATCCAGTAATACGGAGGTGTCCCGCTTTGCTATCTCCCCCTCAAACCGCAGGAAGTTCATCGGCGGTGAGCCGATAAAATCAGCTACAAACATGGTGGCGGGCCAGTCGTAAATCTCTTGCGGCACGCCGAATTGCTCAACCGAACCGTGGTTCATAACCACAATTTTATCACCCATCTGCATGGCTTCGAGCTGGTCATGGGTTACATAAACTGTGGTCGCGCTCATACGGTCATGCAAGGCGCGGAGCTCCTCCGACATATGCTCGCGAAACTCGGCATCAAGCGCGCCGAGGGGTTCGTCCATCATAAAGGCCTTGGGGTCGCGCACAATCGCACGGCCAAGGGCCACGCGTTGGCGGTCTCCGCCTGAAAGGCCGCCCACGGGTTTGCTCAAAATATCGGTAATGCCCAAAATTTCAGCCACTTCGGCCACCTTGGCCCTAATTTTAGCCTTGGGCATGCCTTCGCTTTTAAGCGGATAGCTAATATTTTGCCGCACATTCAGGTGCGGATAAAGCGCAAACATCTGGAACACAAAAGCGATATCGCGCTGGCTGGCCCGCTTTTGGCTGACCTCCTCACCGTCGATATAAATCTCGCCCGAGGTTGGCAGCTCCAACCCTGCGATCATCCGCAAGGTGGTAGTTTTGCCACAGCCAGAGGGGCCGAGCAGCATGAAGAATTCGCCGTCCTCGATGGTGAAGCTAGAGGCCTTAACGGCGGTAAAGTCACCGAAATCTTTGCGCAGGTTTTTGATAATAATCTGTGCCATGATCTACTCCGGAAAATGGCTGACGATGATAAACATCAGCGTGCCCACAAGCGTGACAATAAAGGAATAGGTGAAGGCCGCCATCCAGAAGGGTTGCATCAACATAAACACACCAAGCGCGATCAGGATCGTGGCCAGCATTTCCCATGCGCCGCGACGAAACCGCAGCAAACCGTTAATAAATCCGCTCATTTGCGTACCGCCCCAAATGTGATGCCCCGTAGCAGGTGCTTACGCAGCAATATGGTGAAGATCATGACCGGGATCAGGAATATGGTGGCTCCGGCGGCCACGGCTGGCCAATCTTGCCCGCCAACCCCGATGATGGTCGGGATAAAGGGCGGCGCAGTTTGGGCGTTACCCGAGGTGAGCAGCACCGCAAAGGCGTATTCGTTCCACGCGAATATTAGGCAGAAAATCGCAGTAGAGGCAATGCCGGTAGCCGCCTGTGGCAGCACCACTTTGTAAAACGCCTGAAAGCGGGTGTAGCCGTCAATCAGCGCCGCTTCTTCGTATTCAAACGGAATTTCATCAATGAATCCTTTGAGGAGCCAAACCGAAAGCGACAGGTTCACGGCTGTATAAAGCAGGATCATGCCAAGCTTGGTGTCGTTCAACCCCAGCTCTCGAAACATCAAAAACATCGGGATGGCGACCGCAATGGGCGGCATCATCCTTGTGGACAGGATGAAAAACAGCAGGTCATCTTTCAGGGGCACCTTGAAGCGGGAAAACGCGTAGGCCGCCGAGGTGCCAAACACGATGGCTAGAAAGGTGGAGCCAAAACCGATGACCACAGAATTCAGGAACCGCTGCCCATAGCGCGAAGGGCCAACGATGGTTGTGCCGGCATCCCTCGCCACTTCTTCATACCATGTTTCGGGCGGGGCCAGCGTATCTTCCATGCTAGAGGTTATGCGGGTGCGCGAAGTAAACAGGTTTACATAGCCTTCAACGCTTGGTTCAAACACCACTTTGGGTGGGTAGGCAATGGCATCTTCGGGCGATTTGAAGCCGGTGGCAATGATCCACAATAATGGCAGAATCGTGACCATTGCATAGGTGATAACCAGCAATCCGGCGATCCATTTTTGCCGATTTGACGGTTCTGTGACAGAAAATCCGCTCATCTTTCCTTAACCTTATTCAGGGCTTTGACGTAGATAGACGCAAGGCCAAAGACGGTGACAAACAGAATGACAGCATAGGCCGAAGCATAGCCGGTGCGCCACTTTTCAAACGCCTCACGCTTGAGGTCGATCGAGGTGAGGGTGGTCAGCGAGCCGGGGCCGCCGCCGGTGAGCTGCACCACGAGATCAAACATCTTGAAGTTCTCAATCCCGCGAAACAACACGGCTAACATCAGGAAGGGCAGCGCCATCGGGATGGTCAGTGTCCAGAATTGCCGCCATTTACTGGCGCGGTCACATTCGGCGGCCTCGTAAATGCTATCAGGTATAGAGCGCAGGCCGGCGAGGCAGATCAGCATGACAAAGGGCGTCCACATCCATGTGTCCACAATCACGATAGACCACGGGGCGAGGTTAACATCGCCGATCATCGAAAAGGAGGAGGAATCAACGCCGCTGAAAAACTCGATAACGTAGTTAAACAGGCCGATTTGCGGCTGGTAAAGGAAGGTCCAGAAATTGCCAACCACGGCGGGGGAGAGCATCATGGGGAGCACAATGATTGTGGTCCACATATCGTTGCCCTTGAATTTTTTGTTAATCAAGTAAGCGAGCGTAAAGCCTATCAGCACCTGAAAAAAGATCGTCCAAAACAGGAAATGCGCCGTGGCCTGCATGGAGTTCCACGTGTCGGCGTCCGTTAAAATACGCTCGTAGTTGCGGGTGCCGATGTATTCCACATCGCGCAGGCGGTTAGCCTTGAAGTTGGTGAAGCTGAGGTTGATCGTCCAGATCAGCGGGAAGATATTTACGGCCAGCAGCAGCACTATTGAGGGGCCAACAAACAACCACGCGATGGCGCGGTCTGACAGGCCACGCACCTTTTTGGCAATAGCCGGCGGGGTGGCTTGTGCAACACGATCTATAGGATTGCCAGACATCAGCTTATTCCGAAATTGGAGGAGAAGGTGACTATGCCCGTGCGGCATGGCCAAATATGCGCCCCGACAAAAGCCGGAGCGCGATTAGTTTTAGCGTAGGCCTTCGTCTTCAAAGACTTCAACCCAGTCAGCCACAAGGCCATCAAGCGCTTCTTGCGCTGTGCCTTGACCCGCAATCACATAGTTGTGCACGCGGCTCTGCATTGGCAGCAGGAGCGAAGCATAGGAAGGCTCGGCCCAGAAGTCTTTCACAATCGCCATTGAGTCCAAGAATGCTTGGTTATACGGCTCTTTGTCGGCAAAACCTTCTGCTTCAACCACTGAGCGCATAGCCGAGGCCCCGCCCATTTCAGTCCATTGTGCCTGCACTTCAGCTTGCGCAAACCACTTGATGTAAGCCATTGCGGCTTCCATGTTGTCGGTGTTGGCTACAACCGAGATACCTTGGCCACCAAGCTGGGCAAACTGGCCAGCAGGGCCTGGAGGGTTCGCGAAGTAGCCAGTGCGATCTCCGCCAACATTCGGATCGGCATTTACGCCGGGCCAGATAAAGGCAAAGTTCATTTGCAGAGCCACTTGGCCGGATTTATAAGCGTCGATGTTTTCGCCCATATACCAGTTGCTTGACCCCGGTGCTGCGCCTGCGTCATACAAATCTTTGTAGAATTCAAGACCGGCAACCGCGCCAGCGGAGTTCACATAGCCTTCCAGCTCGCCATATGGATTCTCAGGGTTACCGTATTCAAACCCGAAGTTATAAAGCGCGTTGGTTACGCCCATGGTGATGCCTTCAGACCCACGCTCAGTATAAAGCGCCGCGCCATAAACGGTTTTTCCGTCGATCTCACGACCCTGGAAAAACGCGGCGATGTCTTTAAGCTGGCCAAGGTCGGCAGGGACGCCGAGGTCATAGCCGTAGGTTTCCTTGAATTCAGCCATCAGCTCAGCGCGCTCAAACCAGTCGCGGCGGTATGTCCAGCCAACCACGTCAGCATAAGCAGGCAGGGCCCAATAGTTGGGTGTGCCTTTTGGCCACTCGGCATAGCCAGTTACAGTGGCCGGGATGAAGTCATCCATCGAGATGCCTTCTTGGTCAAAAAAATCATTTAGCTTAACGTAGTTGCCGTTTTCAGCCGCGCCGCCAATCCACTGGCTGTCGCCGATCAGCAGGTCACACAACGTGCCGTTTGAGTTAAGTTCGTTCAGCATCCGGTCAGCAAAATTTGGCCAAGGCACAAATTCGAATGACATGTTGGTGTTGGTTTCGGTCTCAAAGCCTTTGCTCAGCTCAACCAGTGCATTTGCCGGATCCCACGCCGCCCAACATAGCGTCAGGTCGCCTTCCGCCGCGGCGCGTGTGGCCCCGGTAACAGTCGCGGCGGTCAAAGCCGTCGCCATCAATAGTTTTGAAGCTTTCATTGGATCCTCCCAGATCATCGTTTAACGGCACAGGGCCAGTTTACAGAATCGTCGCCTTAACTAAGCGTAATGGACAAGGGCGCGCTCGGTCAACAAATTTCTGAGGCACGCACCTCATTTATTTTTACAGTTAAATATCAGTCGTATAGAGCATATGTGACAGGAATTTTAAATGTTTGCCTCAGGCATGTTCTCCCTCAGGATGATTTCAATCCTGATTCGTTCTTGCGACGCGACGGTGCCTAGTTTGGTAATTTTAGCCTTCAACACTCTGATAGAGCTGCGCACCAAGTGGCCCACATCTTGGGTGATAACCGCATCCATCTGGCCGTCCAATAAGCAGGCGCGCGTATGTGGCGTCAACTCATGGCCGATAATGACCGTTTTATTCGGCGCGCCAGATGTGGCGATGGCTTGCATGGTTTTTTCTATGTTATGATTCATCAAGTAGACCCCTACCACGTGGGGCTGGTTGTCTAGGGCGGCCTCAATTATTTTTGCGGTGCGCACAGGGTCGCCATAGGTCTCCATTGTAGGACGCACGCGTAATCTTGGGACATATCTGGCCATTATAGTATCAAACCCCAACCGCCGTTCTTGGCTGTCCCGCGCCTGCATCGACTCGGTTATCACCAGCACGTCACCGTGGGCGGCGCCTGTAAACCGCGCCATAAGCTGGCCAACAGTTCGGCCCGCTGCAGCGTTATTTATCCCTACAAAATAAGCGTTTTCCGCCGAAGGTTGGTTGGAAACAAACGCAATCACCGGAATACCGCGTGCCGTTAGGCGCGCAATAGCATCCCGCACATGCGGGGTTTCAGACGCCATAACGGCCACTCCGTCTACCTGCTCTGACGACAGAGTGTCCAGAACAGCGGCAACTTTGTGCGGATCATTGGCCGGCGCGCGAATGATTGATGTGCTGGTGCGCTCATGTGCCATAGAACGGTTGGCTTCATCCAGTGCTGTTTGGATCAATTTTATAAATTCATCATCGTGATCGGGGAGCAGGAAAACCAGCTGGTAATCCTTGCCTCTAGCCAGATTCGCAGCCGCTATATCGCGGACAAAATCAATGTCCTTGATTGCCTTCTGAACCCGCTCAACCGTAGCCTGCCGCACGCCAGCGCGGGCATTGAGCACCCGGTCAACGGTGGCCAAGCTAACCCCGGCAGCTTTAGCAAGATCTTTTGTGGTCGGCTTACCCATCGTCGTCCTTTATATCTCGTGTGAGCATATAACGAAGCATTGAGGCACGTCAATCAATAGCCTTATTAGCCTTGCGATAAATCTCTGCAGCTGTGGTGCCCTCGTTGCCCTGCTTTACAATAGTTGCTCATCTCTCCAGGGCCAGCACCTTTGGCTCTGCGATAGGCTGGTCGGTGCAGCGTGGGGAGAAATCTTGGGCGGGCAAAGAGTTGCTCGGGCTAATTGGATTGCTTAACCCATGAAAGAGGCGGCCCAGTGACTTTGTCACTTTCGCTTATCTTTGAGCTGGCTGTGAACGATGGAACGGTACGGACGTAAATAGCGTCCCCCGTGGGGGTATATCATTTGTCGCCGGAGAGCCGCCAAATAGAGCGTCTTCTCCCGATTCCCGCCATATTAACGTTATAAACTTGGTGACAACCCGGTGACACCGAACACTTGTTTTTGAGTGACAACGCCCACCGGAGGTAGTGGGTTACCCCGTGACCCACTTGTAAACGGCGGAGCAATACTAGGCCACAGTAGCGGCGGCAAAATGCGGTCGCGGGCGGCGTAAAAACCGGCCACTTTGGCCCTTTCATTTATGGGAGGGT
>JGI24724J26744_10001663_pt1 | contig 15174 bp, 16 predicted proteins | sample Cruoilmetagenom7_FD_26744 | JGI IMG/M metagenome (IMG submission 26744)
CGTGCGCGCAAGGTCGGGTTGCGCGACATCTGTTTTGAGCGCGATCTTCTGGTCGTGTGCGGGTATATTGAACTCGGCAGAGTTCACTGGCAGATCAGCAAATAACACCTGAATTGGAGGTGGTGCAGAACCTTGAACTGGGGGCTGCACAGATTTTGGCGCAATGGGCTCCCTTTGGGATTGTGGTGCTTTCGGGATTTGCCCGGTAACAGTCGGTTTGTCTTGTGAAGCTGCGCTCACCTTGGGGGGATCAATAAAGGGCTGTCCCCCCCCGAAAGAATCGACAAGCAACTTAGGCGGTGCTGTGCTGGGTGAAACGGCATTGGTTGGCGTAACCATTGGCGCATTTTTCTGAGCGACGCCCGCACTGCCTGCGTTTGCTTCTTTCGTCGGACCAGCAATAATATACTGGGCGAGAACAGGTGTTTCATTCGGTGGTTGTCCCGCCAATCTGCCCCCCAATTGAGGCAGGTCTGTTGTGGCGGCGCGCAATATATTTCCCGTCGCTTCCTTTTCGACCATCGGCACTTGTGTTGCACCTTTCCTGATCACGATCTGGNNAGGCACATCACTGATAGTCCTTGGGGCAGCACCCAGATCAGTGCGGCGGGTATCTTGGAGATAAGGTGGTGTGGCAGATATTTTTTTACGCTCATCACCAATCAAAGCCGGTTGTGCATTGCCCCTGTCTCCATCCAATTCAGCNGCGACCAAGATCGGGGTGGTAGACACTGTTTCAAACTGGTTTGTGGAGGGTGGATTGCCACCTTGCGGCGGCAACACGAGGTCGGGCACCNTATCGGGCACTATGATGTAAGCAGGGAAGGTCGCTGCAAAACCCACATGGTCTGTTTGGGGGGGGCTTTGTGTTTGGGAAATCTGTGGCTGATCTGACACGGCAATCAGGACGNCCGCATCTGTATCTTCCGCCGCAATAACGCTCAGGAAGCTGACCGCAGCCGTTTCGCTGTGATCATTCGCTATGGGTTTTTCAACCTCGCCAGTGATCGGCGTCAGTATGTCGGTCGTGGGTATATATATCATGTCAAATCCGGGAATTCTTCCTCAGTCGCCACTGTTATCGCCGACAGTAGTTACCAGTTCTTTACCCAATCCATGCAAACTGCAGAAAACTACCTCTAATTGGAAGTGATCCGTTATGACCCCTATCGCACTTAATTCGTCGCCCCTTGGCCCAACGCAGCAACTGCCGACAGAAAAGCGGGATGCCGCTCTATTTCAGGCCGCGCAGGATCTGGAGGCGTCATTTTTAGCCGAAATGTTGAAGTCGGCGGGGTTTGGAAAACCCCGCGATGCCTATGGGGGCGGGGTTGGCGAGGAGCAGTTCGGATCATTTTTGCGACAGGAACAGGCCAAAGAAATAGTAAAACAGGGGGGGATCGGATTGGCCGAGAGCATGTTTGAAGCCTTAAAGGAGCGGGCAGATGCCGAGTGATACATTTCATATGATTGATGCGTTGGAAGATTTGCTGGACAAGGAACGTGCCGCAATTCTGGACGGTGCATTTGAGGACATGGGGCGGATCGCCAACGAAAAAGAGAGTGTTCTGGAGCGGCGCGAACTGAAGGCGCCGGATCAAAAGACACTGGATCGGGTGCAGCGCAAAGCCGCACGCAACCAACAACTGCTGGCCGCGGCGATTAGTGGTGTGCGGGCGGTCACAGCGCGGTTGGATGTCTTACGGAACGGGCCAAGCGGCATGAACACCTATGACCGCGCGGGGCAGCGCACAACATTGGGCAACCGTCATCAGGGCGCACTGCATCGGCGTGCCTGAAGTATGGGCGCTTTAGTTTAAATGCCATGCAATTGGTTGGGCAGCATTAGGACGCTGTTAGCATTTAGACTTCAGGATAGATTTTGCATCTTATGAAAGGTGGCGCGGATCAGGCCAAGCCCTCATTCCGCATTCGTCAGAAAGACGCCGGACGCCATCTCTTGGGGTGGCCAAGTGTAAATCGGTGCAAAAGCACCGCATGAATTAAGGAACGACACTATGACCAGCATTCTGACAAACACCAGCGCCATGGTTGCGCTGCAAACCCTGAAATCCATCAACTCAAACCTTCAAGGTGTTCAAAACGAAATTTCGACAGGTAAAACTATTGCATCGGCCAAAGACAACTCGGCCATCTGGGCTATTTCCAAGGTTATGGAATCCGATGTTGCGGGTTTTAAAGCTATTTCAGACAGTCTTTCGCTAGGGGAATCCACCGTTGCCGTTGCCCGCCAAGGCGCTGAAACTGTGACCGACCTGCTGAAAGATATCAAAAGCAAGGTTGTTGCCGCGCAAGAAGAAAACGTTGACCGCAGCAANATCCAAACTGATATCAAAGCTTTGCGCGACCAGATTTCGTCTGTTGTCGGAGCCGCCCANTTTAACGGGCTGAACATGCTTTCCGGCACAGCCGATGTGAATATCCTTTCTTCTCTGGATCGTTCCAACGATGGCACTGTTGCCGCCTCGAATATCACGATTAGCCGTCAGGATTTGTCGACATCCGCTGGGACATTTGGCACCGGCACCGATTTATCGGCCAACTCTACTGCAAGTGCTGTATCCATTACCAACACTGGGAATACAGCGGTTCTGACACTNGCCGCCGAGGCAGATGTCAGTGATAATGGTTACTCCTTGACGGTTGGTGGAACGACGGTATCTTTTTCCTCGGGAGACCTGACAGGTGATCAGGGTGCTGCTGCGACCGCCATTTCCGGTGCGGTTAACGCGCTGGGTCTAGAAGGAATCACAGCCAGCGTCAGTGGCGATGCGATTACAATTACATCGACCCGTGCNTTTGAAGCTGTCGATGTTTCGGCCACAAAAGACGGGGCTGGGATCGCATTCGGCGGGGCCGCGACCGAGATTGGCGAACGGGCAGAAAACATTACGTTCTCTGCATCTGCGAACGTCAATGAAGGGGACGGCTATAAGGCGATTGTTGGTGGCACAACCTTTAGCTATATCGCCGGTAAAGGCGAAAATTTTGGTGATGTTGCAAATGGCTTGAAAGCAGCGATTGATGCTGGCGGCGTTACGGGTATCTCGACCCAGGTAACCACCAACAGTTCTGGCCAAGCCGTGCTGAAGATCGATAACTCCAGCGCTTCTGCAGCCAGCTTGTCTGAATCGGGCGCCGCCGGGGGCGAGGCCTCTGGTGGTNTGTTCGGGTTNGGCGGTATTAACGTTAGCACAAATGGTGGTGCTGATGCNGCGCTCGCCAATATCGAAGTTCTGATCAACACCTCTATTGATGCTGCGGCCAACTTTGGTTCGGCGCAGGGGCGTATTGAAACCCAAAACAACTTTGTCGGCAAACTGACAGATTCGTTGAAAGCCGGTATTGGTTCAATGGTCGATGCCGATATGGAGGCAGCGTCTGCCCGTCTGCAAGCCCTGCAGGTTCAGCAACAGCTGGGCGTTCAGGCGCTATCAATCGCGAACCAAGCGCCGCAATCGGTTCTTTCACTTTTCCGATAAGCGCATAGATCGGGGCGCCGGAACTGGCGCCCCTTTTCTTTCGCGGTAAAACCCGCGTTCTAATGCCCCCTGTCATTGAAAGGTAATGACATGAACGCTTTTAATATGGCCAAAATGGCCTACGCTGATACCACTTCTCCAACCCGAACCCCTCGCGGCACCGAATATGACGCCTTTGCCCGCATCACGCACCGTATGAAAGCCTCTGCAACAGACACCAGCAAGTTCAACATCCTTGCGGCAGCGCTTTATGAAAATAAAAAATTATGGGCCATTCTGGCGGCTGATATTTCCGACAACGGCAACCCGCTTCCAAAAGAATTACGCGGTCGGATTTTCTATCTTTATGAATTCACCACACAACACACGAGCAAAGTCTTACGCAAAGAAGCCTCGGTCGACGTACTGGTGGATATCAACACTGCCGTCATGCGCGGCCTACGCAGTGAAGTGGGTGTATCATGAGCGGTCTTGTTCTGAAGCTTGGACCCAAGGAGCGGGTCTTGATCAATGGGGCGGTGATTGAAAATGGAGACCGGCGCAGCCGTTTGTCCATCGTCACTCCCAACGCCAACATTCTACGTCTGCGTGATGCGATCCATCCAGAAGAGGTGAACACGCCCGTACGACGGGTTTGCTATATTGCCCAGCTGGTGCTGTCTGGTGACGCCGAAAAGGAAGATGCAAAGTTGCAGCTTTTGCGCGGGATAGAACAGCTAAGTCAGGTGCTACTCGATCACGATAGCCGCACCCTTTTGACGGCAGCCTCGAACGAAGTATTGGAAGGTCAGTATTATCAAGCCATGAAAGCGTTGCGTGGATTGCTTCCACGTGAAGAACGGTTGCTTGCAGCGAGTGCGGCCTGATGTTTCAGCCCGTAGTGCCCTTTGGCGGTTTTGCTGGCTGGTCCTTTCTGACCCGTACGTTAGATGATCAGAAAGAGGCCTACGCAAAATCGCCCGAGGTCAACCGCGAAGTGAATTATTTCAGGGAAAACATCAGCAAGGTTCAGACTGCCAAAGATCTGATGGCCGACCATACAATGCTAAAGGTTGCACTTGAGGCTTTTGGGTTGGGCGACGACATAAATAACAAATTTTTCATTCGCAAGGTATTGGAAGATGGCACGTTTGCCGAGGATGCGCTGGCCAATAAATTGTCCGACCAAAGATACCTGAAATTATCCCAGGCCTTTGGGTTCGGTGATTTTCCTGTGCCAAACACTGTGCTTAGTGATTTTGGTGAAAAGATTACGACGGCCTTTAAAGAACGACAGTTCGAAGCGGCTGTTGGCGATCAGAACGAAGATTTTCGGCTTGCCTTGGGCATAAGCCGCGATCTGACAGATATTGCTAACAAAGATCTGCAAGAGGACACATTGTGGTTTACAGTAATGGGCAACGCGCCATTGCGAGCCGTTTTTGAAACCGCATTCAACCTGCCGGATGCCTTTGGCACACTTGATCTGGACAAGCAGCTGGAAACCTTCAAAGACAGAGCACAATCTGCCTTTGGAGACGGCGGAATCAAACAGTTTGCGTCCTCGGAAATGCAAGAAGAGCTGACGAAATTGTTTTTGTTGCAATCAGATGTGCAGGCTCTGAACGTAAATATAGGCAGTGGCCAAACCGCCCTGACCTTGTTGCAAAATTCGACTACCAACTGGGGCTTGATATAGCCCAAATAGGTCAACAAGACTGCGTTTCAAACCGAGAGCCCGAGCCAGACACCTGCTCGGCAGTTTGACNAAATTCCTGAAGCGGCGGCCAATGCCGCCTTACGGTCCTTTTCGAATATTATCCGGCAACCAAGTCGCCAGTTCTGGCCATGCAACAAGGATCACCACCATCAGCAGCATCAACCCAACCATCGGCAGCGCCGTTTTCGAGATATAGGAAATTTCGTGTTTGGTCATACCTTGCAGAACGAACAGGTTGAACCCGATTGGCGGGGTAACTTGGGCCATTTCGACAACCACGACAATGAAAATGCCAAACCAGATCACGTCAATGCCAGCTTGGCGGATCATCGGCTCGACGATGGCCATGGTCAAAACCACCGAAGAAATACCGTCAAGGAACATGCCCAGCACCACATAGAAAACCGTCAGCGCTGCGATCAATACGACNGGCGACAAGTTCATACCGTCAATCCATGCCGCCAAAGCACGTGGGAGGCCCGTGAATCCCATCGCCAAGGATAAAAATGAGGCGCCCATCAGNATCAGCGCGATCATCGCACTGGTGCGGGTCGCCCCCATTAGGGANGCCGAAAACGTGCCCCAGTTCAACGATCGCTGCATTGCCGCCAAACAGAGCGAGCCAATTACGCCCACCGCTGCAGCCTCGGTTGCCGTGGCAAAACCCATATACATGGACCCGATCACCACAGTGACCAGCATCAAAACGGGGATCAGGAATTTGGATTCGTTGATCATGGTGCCAAAGCTCATGTGTGGCTCTGGCTCCGGACGTTGGCCTTTGGAAAAGAAGTGCCAGCCAAAGATGTAAAGCGTGAACAGCCCCGCCAACACCAGCCCCGGAATGATACCGGCCATAAACAGTTTGGTGATGCTCTCGTTTATCGCTACCCCGTAAACGATCAGGGTTAGCGAGGGTGGGATCATCAGNCCAAGCGTAGCCGCACCGGCCAATGTGCCGATGATCATATGTTCGGGGTAGCCGCGTTTGCGCAACTCGGGGATCGACATTTTACCAACCGTGGTCAAGGTCGCAGCGGAGGAACCTGACACAGCGGCAAAGATCGTGCAGCCTGCGATATTGGTGTGCAACAATCCGCCCGGCAACCAGCGCATCCACGGCACAAGGCCACGGAACATGTCCTCGGATAATCGGGTTCGATAGAGGATTTCACCCATCCAGATAAACAGCGGTAAAGCCGTCAGCGTCCATGAAGAGGCCCCCGTCCAGATCGTGGTGATCATCGCGTCGCCTGCGGGGCGCGAAGTGAACAGTTCCATCCCGACCCAAGCGACCCCCATCAGGGCCAGCCCGATCCAGACTGAGGAACCCAATAGGGCAAACAGGACGAACAGGAATATTGCGGTTGCGTAAAGCTCGCTCATTCGACGGCCTCNCCGATGATACTGGTTTCACGGTCGACCAACAGGCGGGTCAAATAATCCCACACGGCAATGGCCAACAAAGCGCTGCCAATCGACATCGGCAATTGCGGCAGCCACATCGGCGTATAAACCCACCCTGATTCACTATTTGCCCACAGGGTGCCCCAATTCCACGGGGCAGTTGCAAACATCTGAAAAAATGTCAGCACCGCCTCGGGGACAAAATCCTGCCCTTGGGTTCGGTCGTTCAGCATTTCCGACATGAAGTTGGTTTTAATCGCGTAACGTGCGAAATACGTGGCGGTGACGGCGGCGATCAGCATCGCAAACCCATCGAGCCAGAATTTGACGAAATTATTGATGTTCAGCAGGATAGACACGCGGATATGGGCCCCGCGGGTCAAGGCATGGGCCAACGCGAAAAACGAGGTCGCGGCCATCGCGTAGCCTGCATATTCAGTCGATCCCGGAAAGACCCAGCCGCTCCAACGGGCGATCATTTGGGCAACGATCAATAGCAGGATCATCACCATGAAACACGCAGCCACCACGCCCGAGGCAAAATAGACCTTATCAAGGATGCGCCAAAGTGGGCGTAATATCTGCCCCATTCTTTCGCGTTGAAANAGGCAGAGCGCNGCCAATGCCGCTGGCATCACGAACAGCCAAACCCACAATGGCAGGCCTAAATAATTTTGCCAGTCCCGCATAGTATAACCCCCTTACCCCGCAGCACATCGCGGCCCCGATCAACGTTGGGGCCGCGACAATCGTATCGTTTTAGGTTTAGTTCGCGTTATAAGCGTCCAGAATGGCCTGTCCCGCATCACCGGTTTCTGCCAGCCAGTCAGCTTGCATTTTCGCGCCAATGGTTTGCAGCTCGGCTAAAAACTCTGGTCCAGCATCAGTCACGGTCATGCCGTTGGTTTCCAGTTGCTCAAAATACCAGTTTGCCAAATCGGCCGATTTCGCGGCACAATCCGCACCGGTTTCGTCCGCAGCTTTCTGGATTTGGGCTTGAACGGCTGCATCCAGACCGTCCCAAGCACCTTTGTTGACCATCACATAGTTACGCGGCAGCCATGCGTTGACCTTGTAGTAATGCGAAAGATGCTCCCACACTTTACGGTCATAGCCGGTTGAACCTGACGAGATGAACGCCTCGGCAACACCGGTTGCCAATGCTTGTGACAGTTCGGCAGCCTCGACTTGCACAGGCACCATGCCCAAACCTTCGGCGAAAGTGGCCGTCGCTGTGTTGTAAGAACGGAATTTAACACCTTGGGTGTCAGCCGAGGATTTCACTTCTTTGTTGAAATAAAACCCCTGTCCCGGCCATGGGCAGGTATAAAGTGCCACCAGATTTAAATCGGCAAGCTGTGCGTTCACAGATTCTTTGGCCGCGCCCCACAGTTTTTCGTTGTCCGCATATGTGGTGGCAACAAACGGCAAATTATCCCAGCCCAGTAGCGGTGCCTCGTTGGCGTGGGCCGACATGAAACGTTCGCCGATATTGACCTGACCGGTTTGAATGGCGCGTTTAATTTCGCCGCCCTTAAACAGAGAGCCGCCCGGGTGCACGGTGATTGTCATCGCCCCGCCTGTGTATTCGCCCACGCGTTCCGCGAAAACCACGCCCATTTCCGAATGGAAGTTGGTGGCGGAATAGGCCATCGGCATATCCCAGTTTTCGGCCAGTGCCGCAGAGCCCGCAACCGCGAGCGCCGCTGCTAGTGTTAGGTTTATGGCTTTCATTTTGTTAATCTCCCTGATTTTGAAAGTTTTTTAGTGTTTTGCCCCTGAGGCAAACCTGTCGGGTGCAAAGGGGGTCGTGTCGATATTCATCGTGTTGCCCGTGACCATATCTGCGATCATCCGGCCTGTTTTTGGCCCACCAGTCAGGCCAATATGGTGGTGCCCGAAGGCCGTAAAAACGCCTGTGTTTCCAACCTCGCCAACCAACGGCAAGCTGTCGCTGGGGGCGGGGCGAAATCCCAGCCATTCTTCCTCGGTTGCTGAATGCATCGTTGGAAAGACCTCGTTCACTTTCTTGCGCATCAGCCGAAGGGCAGCTTTGGATTTTTTGTCCTTCAGCCCGCCAAATTCGACAACACCTGCGCAGCGTAACCCCTCATCTGTCGGTGTGGCAACAAATTTTCCTGTGGTCAGCATCATCGGTGCGTTTGGGCGTATGTTGGGGTTTTGATAAACAATATGATAGCCACGCTCCGCTTCAAGCGGCACATTCAGGCCCAGTTTACCCATCAAGGGCTTGGACCAGACACCAGTGGCCAGCACCGCGCGGTCACATTCCATGCGCCCCTGATCGGTGTCAATGGCTGAAATATTCCCACCGCTGATATCAAAATCCTTGACCTCGGCGCGGATAAACCTACCACCCTCGGCCTCTAGTGATTTGACCAGATCCCGGACGTAACCTGCGGGGTTCAAGATAAACCCGTGATTCTTCATCACCGCCAGTAAATCAATGTTTTTGGCTAGAATAGGCTCTACTTCTTGCACGGCACCGCCTTCAATCAGCGCCGGCACAAACCCTGCCTCGCGGCGCAATTCCCAGACATATGCGTCCGCATCAAAGGCGGCGCGATCGGGATAAACGAAACTATATTCGCTTTCCTGCACCCATTTAGCCGCATCCGTGCCCGCCGTTAGCGCCTGATGTTGCTCCAGACTGTCGCCAACAATCGTCGTAATGCCNTGCGCGATGCGTCGTGTGTCTTTGTCATTGGCGTTTGACATATAGCGCGCCATCCACGGGATCAGCTTGGGCAGATAAGACCAGCGCATGAACAACGGAAAGTTCGGGTCGAGCAGCAGTTTGGGGCCCTTTAACAGCAGCCCGGGTGACGTCACAGGCACTACCGAACAGGCCGCCAGAATGGCCCCATTGCCATAAGACGCGCCCATGCCCGGCTCGCCTTTGTCGATGAGTGTCACCTCGTGCCCAGCGCGGCGCAACCAGATCGCGCTGGATGCTCCGACAATGCCAGCCCCGATAACAATGATCTGTTTGTTGGCCATGCCTTACCCCATCCATCGCCGCACTGGCGCATTGCTTTCTTCCAGCGCCTGCGTGACCACCTCGATTAACGTCGGGCCGTCATAATCCATGGCGCTTTTCAAAACGTGCTCCATATCTGCCGGATCTTCAACCTGCCATGCTTTTAGCCCGTAGGCTTGCGCTATAGCGACATGATCGGTCGGTTTGAAGTCAACGTTGTAGTAGCGCGAGCCGTAGCTTTCGTTTTGGCTGGCCTTGATCCAGCCAAAATTATTGTTTGCAAGAACAATAAATGTGATCGGGGCACCGGCACGCACGACAGTCTCTAACTCACCGCATGTGAACCCGAACGACCCGTCCCCCATCAGTGCCACCACCTTGCTTTCGGGACGCCCATACCAAGCGCCCAGCGCGGCAGAAAGCGCATAACCCAAAGCCCCGTGCGCGCGGTTGGTGATGAAATGACGGCCATCGCGCGGCAGCTCATAATACGCAGAAAAGTAGGGACACGAGGTGCCGGGGTCCGAGACGATAATGGCGTCTTCGGGCAGCGTCTTCATCATCGCATCCATCAGCCGTTCTGGTCGGATCGGGGTTTCGTTACTGTCTGCAAGTTGCCTAAAGATTCCAAACTTGCGCCGCTTGATGTCGGCCACGGCTTTGGCACCGCCGAACGTTTTGACATCTGTCGCCAGACCGTCAAGCACCGCGTTGACCTGTTGCAATGACAGGCGCAAATCACCCACCACGCCAACTTCGGTCTGGTAGTTTGCGCCGATCACCATCGGGTCACTGTCAAAATGCACCACGCGGGTGCCTTGCACCGGGGCCTCCCAACGCGAGGTGGTGGTAGAGCCCGCGCGCACCCCCATGAAAATGACCAAATCGGCGGATTGCATCATTTCCCACGTTTCATCGGTGCCGCCGTTAGAACCGACAACGCCCAGCGCTTGAGCATGGGTTTCCGCCAATGAGCCCTGCCCCGAAATCGAGGTAGCCACGGGAATGTCCAACCGTGTAGCGAGCCGATCAAGCTCGCTCATTGCGCCCGCAATCACCACCCCGCCACCACAAACGATTAGCGGGTTTTCAGCCGACAAGATTGCGTTGAGTGCGGCTTCGGCAACACCCGGCTCAGGGCTTTGCGGATAGGCAGGGTAGGTGGCGGTTTCGGGGTCTGCCCAGATGTCGGCGGGGTCAACCGGATCATACTGCACATCATAGGGTAGGCCGATATGTGTTGCCCCCGCACGGCCCGTTGTCATCGCCCGAAACGCTGTGCGCACCATGCGTGGAATGTGATCGGCGCGACGCAAAACTGTGTTCCATTTGGTCAGCGGGCGCATCAGCGCTTCTTGATCGACCTCGGTCAGGGGGTATTTTCCGTAGGATCCGACCGAAATATCACTGGTGATCGCCAGCACCGGATAGGAACTTTCCGAGGCTTCGATCAACCCCGGCAAAATATAGGTTGCACCACCGCCAGACGGCCCTTCGCAAACCCCGACGCGCCCTGTCACACGCGCGTAGGCATCGGCCATATAAGCGGCGTTGCGCTCGTCCCTGACCAGCACATGTTCGATCCCGTGATCCAGNCGNTGCATGGCNTCATAGAACGGCAATGTTGTATCNCCGCACAGCCCGAAAATGTGCTTCACGCCCTGCGCATCCAGCATACGCACCATTGCTTCGGCACCAGACAAGGTATTTTTCAAGACAAATATCGCTTTCTTAAAGGTGGCTCTCTTATGTATTCTTAACTGTATACAATCTAATATTCAATATTGAACTCAAGTCAAGCATCCTCTATCCTTTACCTGATCTATTTAGACTGGAAACACTCCCGCCATGAAACAAAACAACGTCGATCGTGTTTACACCCAACTACGGGAGCTGGCGGCCAACTTTGAGCTAAAACCGGATGCGCGGATCAATGAGAGCGCGCTTTCTGTCCAGCTCGGCACCAGCCGAACACCCCTGCGAGAGGCGATGAACAGACTGGTGGCCGAAGGATTTTTGACGTTTCATAGCGGGCGTGGGTTTTTTTGCCGCTCACTCAGCCCGTCCTCGGTAATGGATCTATACGAGGCGCGGGTCGCGGTCGAAACCGAAGCCGTGCGACTGGTTTGCGAGCGGGCCACTGATGCCGATCTGCACGCCCTGATAGACGGATTGGAGCACGGTATATCCAACAGTAAATCGGCTGACCACGTAGAGCTTCTTGAAAAGGACGAAGCTTTTCACCTCGGGCTTGCCCGCCTGTCACAGAACGCCGAACTGGTTCGGATGTTAGAAAACATAAACGAGCGCATCCGATATGTCCGTCTGATCTATTTCAAAAGCCGCAGTCAGTCAGTCGCGGTGGTTCCACCAGTACATCGAAAGATTCTGGATACCTTGCTGGCGCGGGACNCGAATGCAGCTGCGCAAGCCATGCGCAACCATATCGGGCGGCGACGCGAGGATGCGGTGGACGCGGTGCGCATCGCTTATTCGCAACTCTATGTGCCTGACACGGGTGATTTTAACGAAAGCAGGCAATAAATGGATATTCAATTCGGCGGTAAAACGGTTTACGGGGCCACAATCGGTATCTTGATGCTGGAAACACGTTTTCCACGCATTCACGGCGACATTGGCAATGCCTGGACATGGGATTTTCCGGTGCATTACCGAGTTGTGCATGGGGCAACACCGGACAACATAGTGCGGGGGGACCCGCGCGTGATGCTGGATCAGTTCATTCAGGCGGGCCGCGAACTGGTGCAAATGGGCTGTGACGGGATCACCACCAATTGCGGGTTTTTATCGCTGTTGCAGGACGATCTAAAAGAAGCATTGGGCGTGCCCGTCGCCACGTCGTCGCTGATGCAAGTCCCGATGGCACAAGCGATGTTGCCGCCCGGCAAACGGGTCGGAGTGATGACCATTTCAAAGGCCACCTTAAGCNCTGANCATCTGATTGCTGCCGGTGCGCCCTCCGACACGCCGGTCATCGGCACTGATCAAGGCAAATGCTTTACCCGTGATGTGTTGTCGGACGCTGAAAGCATCGATTTTACAGCCTGTCGGCAAGATAACCTAGAGGCCGCCGCCATGCTGGTTGAGCAGCACAAAGACGTCGGTGCAATCGTGCTGGAATGCACCAACATGTCGCCTTATGCCGCCGACATTCGCAAGCAAACCGGCCTGCCCGTNTTTTCAATCCATTCGTTTGTGAACTGGTTTCAGGCTGGGCTGTTACCCAAAAAATTTGCGTCCGGATTGGATGACCCGCGCGCAATTTAGCAACAGTTTTTCACCACTCAAGAGGATATAGGATGCCCGATATCGAATATTTCTATTCCGCTCATTCCGCTTTTGCCTATCTCGGTGCAAGACGGTTGAGCGAAATCGCGACTGCCACGCAACGGCGCATTATTCACCGACCAATCGACCTTAATCTGGTCCTTGCCCCAACGCATCCCAACGGGTTCCGTGACCGCAGCAAGGCNCATCTAAACTACTATTTCGGCCGCGAGATTGAGCGTTGGGCAGAATACCGCAAGCTCGCCGTTAANGGGGGCATTCCGACCAATCACCGAAATGATACGACACTGGCCAACACAATGCTGATTGCTTGTGCAACGCTGGGCCAAGACGTTGACAGTCTGGCCTTTGCGGTGATGCAGGCCCATTGGAACGACCATGCCGATCTGGCGGACCGCGCGACGTTGGCTGCGATTATCACTTCTGTCGGACTGGCGCCGGATATGCTGTTTGAACTGGCTGGAACCGCGCAAACCAAGGCTACCTATGAAGCCAATACCGCAGAAGCGGTTGAGCGGTCTGTGTTTGGATCACCAACCTATTTTGTGGATGGCGACATGTTTTATGGGCAAGACCATCTGGAGTTGGTTGAACGCGCCAGCAGCCAGCCTTTTGCTCGGAGATGGTCCTAGCCGGTCACTCCGGCATGCGAATCTGAGTGATCAATTCCTGAACCACTGGGCCAACCGCCCCGATGATTTCCGTGACCCCTGCCGCATTTGGGTGAATGTTATCAGCTTGCATAAATTTGGCGGGCGGGATTTTGTCAGTGCCCGCGAGCAATGGCGTAAAGAAATTTTCCAAATACAGGGTGCCAAACTGGGTGGCGAGCTCTGGATACATCGCGTCGATCTGTGCCTTATACTGCGCCCCGAAGTTCGCAGGTGCAGGCATCCCGACCAGCAACACCGGCAGGTCCCGATCCGCCGCAATCTGTAGTATCTCTGTAAGGTTTGCACGACTGGCGGCAGGATCAATGCCGCGCAAAATATCGTTGCCACCCAGTATTACGATCAACGCCTGCACATCTGGCGTCAAGGTCCAGTCAACGCGGGCCAACCCACCCGCCGTGGTGTCGCCGGACACCCCAGCGTTCAAAATCCGCACTTTTTCGCCTTGCGCCGTTAACCAGTTTTCAAGCTGCGGCACGAACCCGTTTTGGGGCGGCAATCCGTAACCTTGGGTCAGGCTGTCACCAAGGGCCGCGATGACAACAGGTTGGGCTGCTGTCACAGTCGGGAGAGCCAGAAAAATTATCGTGACAAACAGCTTGAAGCGCCGAACGAGCGCCCCATATATAGGGCCTACAGCTTCACAAAGTATGGCGGCCATGACTGACACAATTCTTGCGCTCAATAACATCCGCCTCAGCCTATCAGCCAACGCTGGTGTGGTTGAAATCCTGCATGATATATCCTTGGAAGTCGCCCGCGGTGAAACGCTGGGGATGATTGGGCCGTCGGGGTCTGGCAAATCGTCACTCCTGATGCTTATGGGCGGGCTGGAACAGGCCACCGGTGGCGAGGTGCGCGCGCTTGGCCATAATCTGACCGATATGAACGAAGACGCGCTTGCCCGCTTTCGTCGTAACCATATGGGCATTGTATTTCAATCTTTCCACCTTATTCCGACAATGACTGCGCTGGAAAATGTCGCCACCCCGCTGGAACTGGCGGGGGTCAAGGATGCGTTTGAGCGAGCCGAGGCCGAGTTGATCAGTTTGGGACTGGGCTCGCGCGTTGATCATTACCCATCACAAATGTCAGGCGGCGAGCAGCAACGGGTTGCGCTGGCTCGCGCTTCGGCCCCGCGGCCCGAAATATTGCTGGCGGACGAGCCAACCGGCAATCTGGACGAAACCACAGGTGCGTCAATCATCGACGCGATGCTGGGCCTGCGCGAGCGGCACGGCACCACCATTGTTCTGGTTACCCACGCTGCCGATCTGGCAGCACGCTGTGATCGTATTGTTCGGCTGCGTGACGGGCGTATCGATTCCGAAACACGCCAAAAGGCAGCCGAGTGAGCCTGTCTATCGCCACTCGTATCGCGCGGCGCGAATTGCGCGGCGGCTTGCGGGGCTTTCGCATTTTTCTGGCCTGTTTGTTGCTGGGTGTAGGCGCGATTGCCGCCGTTGGCACNGTGCGGGTCAGCATCGAGCAAGGACTGCAACAAGAGGGTGCAACGATACTGGGCGGGGACGCCGAGGTTTCCTTTACCCACCGGTCTGCTGGCGTTGAGGAGCAGGCATGGCT
>JGI24724J26744_10001665_pt1 | contig 15164 bp, 17 predicted proteins | sample Cruoilmetagenom7_FD_26744 | JGI IMG/M metagenome (IMG submission 26744)
CTGTGATACTCAGTTGGTTGTAAACGGCTCCCATACCGATTCCTCTCATTAGATAAACTACTGTTTTCTAACAAGAGTCGCACTTGAGGGTAGCGCGCGCCCGGCTACAATCGCATATCTTATAATCTGAATTATGTAATTTAAGAACTCATTATCAGCCAACATTACGACTTCGTAACAACCCGGCAAGGCAATCGCGATTCAGCCGTGGGTACACCCTCCAAAAGGAGTGACCTATGTTCAGAAAAGCCCGATGGACCCTAGCTTTGACAACGATAGCCGTCGTCGTTTTCGCTGCCACCGAGGGGGCAGTGATTTCTATGGCTGCTTCAGCAATTGGCAGACTTGGCCCAACTGAGAATGGCTCACTCTTTAACCGGGAACGGATCCATGCGCTGCAAGTCACCGAGCAATTTTCACTTCTTGCCGCAGGCGACATCGCCGCTTGTCGTGTAAATGGAGGCACGGAACGGTTTGGTCGGAACATCAGATATTCGTTAGGAATAGAACGCCCTGAGCTTGAACCTAACGAGGGCATGCTGGTGACATCCTCGATTTTGTCTCGGCACCCCGACTTGAACGTTCTGGCTTTGGGAGATCTCGCATATAAACGAGGCGAACCTGTCGCCTTCAGCGATTGCTATGATCCCTATTGGGGTCAGGCAAGGGATCGGACTTGGCCGGTACCAGGCAACCATGAGTATCAGTCCGTTGGGGCCTATGGGTACTTCGACTACTGGGGGGAACGCGCTGGACCTGATCGTGCTGGCTATTACGCTTTGCAGGCCGGAAACTGGACCATTCTATCTCTGAACAGCGAGATCGACGCATCCGAAGATTCCGATCAAGCGCTCTGGATTGACTCCGTCGTGACCAAGAACCCCGACGCATGTATCGGCGCATTTTTTCACAAACCAGCTTTTTCAGCGGTCGAACGCAACAACTCAGAAAATTCAAAGCTGTTGTTCGCCAGAGTGGCTGAAGTGGGCGCAGTTTTTGTTTTGAACGGGCACAATCACTTCTTCGAGCGATCCGTTCCGCTCGATGCCAAGGGGCTGCCTTCTCCCGATGGAACCACCATCTTTGTCGCAGGTGCCGGTGGCAAAGTTGCGGGTGGGAACATCTCAGCCAATGACCAAACAGCAGATTTGGTTGTAGGTGTTCCCGGCGTGCTGAAAATGGATTTTTCGAGCCAATCCGTTGAATGGTCTTATCTGTCCGATGAGGTCAATACATCGTCCGCCAGCGGCACCCTTACTTGCTCGTAATGCTTGTCGCTTTCGCGTCGTATCCCAATTCGCTCGGCTATGCTCCCATGCCAACTAGCTTGAAGCGAGCCGTTCGATCGCCCGTTTCACTTCGTTAGTGAAGCCTTCCGTCTCTGCCAGAACCTCGTTTGCCTTGAGGAAGTCCAAGGACCGAATGCCATCAAGCGGTGGTTGGAAGACTATTGCATTCGGATGACTGACAGCGAGCCTCGAGGTGATTGACATCTGCATCATCTGGTTGGACGAGTAGATTGCATCGATCTTGCTGGGCCGCCCGCGTTTTCGCCGGTCCGGTCCGCCAGACACGTCGATGGCAATGATATGATCGGCTTGTCCATGCAAAAGTTCCAGGGGGCATGGGTTCGTGGCGCTGCCGTCGATAAAGTAGCGGTCGTTCAGTTCGACGGGTAAAAATATGCCCGGAATTGCGGACGAAGCTGCTAACGCAGGCCGCAATGGCCCGTCATCAAAGACAGTTGTATTGGCAGCGTAGAAGTCGGTGGCTGCGACGCGGAGCGGTATTGACAGGTCTCGAAACGAAATCAGGATTTCTGTCGGCAAGAACGCCCCGAAAATCCGTTCCAGGTTCAATTCTCCAAGTCGGAAACCACCGTCCTTCAAAAAGCTTTCCCAGCTGGAAGCGCGCACTTTGAAGATGTCGCTCATCAAGTTCAGTCGATTGCTGATCTTGCTGAAAATATGGTCCTTGATGGCTTCGCTGGACATTCCAGCACAGGCGGCGCACCCGATGACGAAACCGATGGACGTGCCAGCGATCATTTTTGGCTTAATCCCCAGATCTTCGAACGCGCGCAGAGCATGAATATGGGCCAGCCCCCGTGCACCCCCTGCCCCCAATGCCAAAGCAAACGTATCCATCTATCGGATTATACTCGACGGCCAGATCGGCAAGGGAAGGTCATTTCTCATTTTGCTGTCGGGGGGAAATGAGCTTCGACCCTTAATCCGGGCGCATTGTCTGATAATACAAGCTCCGCATTATGAAGCTCCGCGATGGCCTTGCACAAGCTTAGCCCGAGACCGTTCCCCCCTGATGTCCGGCTCTTCTCGCCGCGATAGAACCGACGAAACACCTTTTCCCGGTCTTCGGCAACGATTCCTGGTCCATTGTCAGATACGGTCAGAACGGGGTGATCCTCGACATGCGAAACCTGCATTTCAATTGTCGTACCTTCCGGTGTGTGTCGCAGCGCGTTTTCGACCATGTTCGACATCAGCTGCATCAACAGGTCAGGGTCGCCCAGAACGGATATGGGCTTCTCGGGGGGGGTGATAAAAAGAGTTCGACCGCCATCGTCCGCGGAAGGCTCGAACGCTTCATGTACATTTGCCAGCAGGGCACCAAGATCGGCAGGCTGAAACCTTTCGCGTCGATCCCCCGCCTCGATTTGGGCGATGCGCAGCAATGCATTGAAAGTATTAATCACATCTTCAGTCTGCTCAAGGGCCGCGCGCGCATCGTCCGGAACCACCACATCCCGGCTGGACATTTTTTCAAGCCGCTGCCGCAGGCGCTGCAACGGTGTGCGCAGATCATGTGCGATGTCGTTGGATATCTGAACCTGGCTTTCAACAAGGTTCTCCAGCTGCTCCAGCGTGCTGTTAATACTGCCCGAGACTCGGGACAGATCGTCATTCGATGCCTCATCTATCGGAATGCGTGCGGCCAACTGACCTTCTGCGACCTTTTTCATGGTGCCCGAAATCGCTTCGATCCGCTGCTCGGTAAGACGGCCGACCCAGACTCCTACAAATGAACCCAATCCCATAATGAGGATGAATCCGGAAATGAGGCTGATTCCCAATGCTTCAAGAACTTCCGCGATAACGTGATTTCCAGTGCCTTGAAGAAGCACATATTGACCAATTTGGTTTTGGGTGACCCAATACCCCGAAATCTCGTCGTCGTGGTCTCCGTCGATGGTCACCTTGTCAGCAGAAATGTAGCCCGTACGCTCTGACCCAACGATACGTTCGATATTCCCGGCCAAGACAGTGCCGTCGGGTCCCATTAACTGCAAAATCCGCGCATTCTCGAAATTGACCGCTGCCATGACATCAACACTCTTGGCGAGATCCTCTATGCCGTTCTCTTGAAAAATTTCGATCAGGATCTCTGTGTCCGAGACCATTTGGTCGTGGAGCCAGTTGCGCACCTCGTAGTTCGAAAACCAATAGGCTCCGACGAAAATTACGGCGGACAGGACGGAATAGAGAAACGCGAACTGAAGTGACAGCCGTAGTGATGTGCGCCCTAACCTAAGCATGCATGCTGTACCCGGATCCTCGGACGGTATGGATCAGCTGGCGATCAAAGGATTTGTCGATTTTGTTTCTAAGCCGCGAAATGTGAGTTTCAACCACATTGGTTTTTGGATCGAAGTGAAAATCCCACACGCCTTCGAGCAGCATCGTGCGTGTCACGACGCGTTCGGCATTCCTCATGAGATAGACGAGGAGCCGAAACTCACGGGGCTGGACCGCGATCGGCTCCCCTGCCCTGACCACGGTATGTTTGATCAGATCGACTTCCAGATCGGCAAGTTGCAGTTTCGTCTCTTCGGCCTGCATCGGGGGCCTGCGTGCCAGTGCCGTGAGGCGGGCAGAAAGTTCCGAGAACGCGAAGGGCTTTACGAGATAATCGTCCGCGCCCGCTTCCAACCCGTCGACGCGGTCGTTGATTCCACCCATGGCGCTGAGGAAAATGATGGGTGTCGCCACGTCGGCGCTCCGGATCGACTTGACCAAAGACAACCCATCGAGACCGGGCAACATCCGGTCGATGACCATGACGTCAAAATCACTGTCCAGCGCGCTGAGGAACCCGGCTTTTCCATCGGCGGCGTGTTCGAACACATGCCCCAGCTCGCGCAGGCTTGAGCAGATGTAATCTGCTGTTTCTTGGTCATCTTCAACGATCAGGACGCGCATTCTGCTCACTCTCCAATTCTAGCCTTAGATTACGCGCAAAATTAACGACGCGCTATGGGCGCAACATTACCAATCCGTATAGACGCGACCACCCAAAGGTCAGATCGGGCATCTTAATCATCTGCTTGAAGCTTCAAGGGGCAGACATGGTTACGCTCGACACAAATATTCCAATTCAATCCAGCACGTCCGGTATCCGGGATCCTTTCAGACTTTCGCTGACTGATCGCCGTTTTCTCATCGCGGCTCTTTGCGCGCTGCTGGTCGTTCGCGTCCTGTTCATGCTGTGGCTGCCTTTCACGGACACGACAGAGGCGCGATACGCCGAGATCGCACGAAAAATGCTCGAGACGGGCGATTGGATCACGCCCCAGTTTGACTACGGCGTGCCATTCTGGGGCAAGCCGCCTCTGCACACGTGGTTGTCGGCCCTTGGCATGCAGGTATTCGGTATCAATGGATTCGGTGCGCGGATCTTCATATTCCTCTCGGGACTGACAGTCGTCGGCCTCACAGGTTCATTCATGAGCCGGCACATGGGTCGCGATCACGCACTCGTCGCGATGGTCGTGCTTTTCTCGTCGATCCTGTTCTTTGGTGCATCTGCCTTTGTCATGACCGATATGGTCATGGCTCTTGGAACGACGCTTAGCATGGTCGCCTTTTTCAACTGCGTCGCGTCTAGATCAGGAAGCCGCGCATGGGGCTATCTGTTCTTTGTTGGCCTTGCCATCGGCATGCTGGCGAAAGGCCCGGTAGCCGCCGTCTTGACGCTGATGCCGATCGGATTGTGGGTGTTGATCGAACGGCGATGGTCCCTCTTGTCGGCGCTGCCCTGGCTTGCCGGAACGGTACTGTTTCTGACGCTGACCTTGCCTTGGTACATCGCTGCCGAGCTGAAGACGCCGGGTTTCTTGCACTACTTCATCATCGGCGAGCATTTCGAGAGGTTCACTGTCTCTGGCTGGCAGGGTGATCTTTACGGATCAGGGCATGCGCGAGCCAAGGGTCTTATCTGGCTTCATTGGCTGGGCGCGTTCTTGCCCTGGACCTTGTTTGCGGGTTGGCTGCTTCTGCGTGCACGCAGCATCGCTGCCGACGTCAGAGATGACCGGCGCGGCTGGCACAGCTATCTGCTTCTTTGGTCTGTTGCGCCGATGTTGCTTTTCACCCCGGCAGCCAACATTCTCGCGGCCTACGTCTTGCCCGGATTGCCAGCGGCAGTGCTATTGCTCGTGTCCCTTTGGGGATCGGTTCACGGATCACCGGTAAAGGCGATCAAGACTCTGTTCGCTCTCGCGGTTAGCACCGCAACAGCATTGTTCCTCACCCTCACCATTATGGCGCACGTCGCCCCGGACGCGCTGAACCTTAAATCACAAGATGCATTGGTCACGCAGGCCGCTCGGATCGATCCGGATATGAGGCTGACCTATTGGGGCGGTCGCAGCTACTCTGCGGAATTCTATACCAATGGCGAAGCGCAGGCGATCTCTGACCCTGACGTGCTCAGCGCGCTGTCCTTGAATGAGGTGAGGGACGCCGTCGCAGTCCGGCCCGATGCTCTGACAGATGTCACGGCGATCTTGGGTAACAGCTTCTCAAACGCCGGAAAATTCGGTCGCAATTTCCTTCTTGTCGAAGCGATAGCCGCAGGAGAAAAGCCATGAAACTCGCCACAGTGCCATCCCGCGACATTGAAGCGGTCTCGATGCCATTGAATGTGCCAGAGCTTTCCTTTGTCATCCCGGCTTTTAATGAGGAAGCCAATATCACCGAAACGATCCGACGCGTCGATGAAGAAGCGCGAAAACTCGTCTCATCTCATGAGATCATCATCGTGGACGACGGCAGCACGGATCGAACTTTTGAAAGCGCCAAAGCCACGGCGGGCGGTGTGCCGCTGCGGGTTCTGCGGCTCTCACGCAATTTTGGCAAGGAGCAGGCGATCATGGCCGGGCTTGAAGCTTCCATGGGCGACGGGGTCGTCATTCTGGATGCGGACTTGCAAGAACCGCTCTGCCATCTCGCTACCATGATGCAGCATCGAACCGAGGGTTTCGAGGTTGTCTATGCCGTCCGTGCGCATCGGCTGGACGAGCCATATCTGAAACGCCTGTTCACAAGGCTTTTCTACAAGCTGCTGAACCTCGGCACCGAGGCTGATATACCAGCGGACGCGCGCGATTTCCGACTGATGGATCGTCGGGTGGTGGACGCGCTGTGCAACCTGCCTGAGCGCAACCGTTTCATGAAAGGCCTCTATGGCTGGGTCGGCTTTCGCTCTAAGGCAATACCGATTGAGCTTGAACAACGGTCCGGTGGCACATCCAAATTCGGGTTTCGTGGCCTCCTGAAGCTCGGCCTCACCGGCATGACATCGTTCACAAGCTGGCCATTGCGTGTCTGGACCCTGATCGGCATGAGCGTTGCCGCTTTGTCGATCATGTATGGCCTTTGGATTGCCGCCAAAACGATGATCTTCGGCATCGACGTGCCGGGTTGGTCCACGCTCGCTGTCGCGGTCTTCCTGCTGGGCGGCGTTCAACTCATATCTATCGGCGTGCTCGGCGAGTACCTGGCCCGAGTCTTCACAGAGGTCAAAGGCCGCCCGGGATTCATCGTCGCCGAAACCCACAGTCTGAGAAAGGATGGTAGATAATGTTCAATCAGTTCCTGCGGTTCGGCATCGTCGGGGCGTTGGCTACCCTGGTTCATATGCTGATAGGTGCAACTCTCATTCATTCTGGTTTGCCCGCTTTGGCAGCCAACCCGTTCTCGTTTCTTATCGCTTTTGCGGTCAGCTTCATGGGACATTATGGATTCTCGTTTTCGGACCAAGAAAAGGATGTGCATACGTCGTTAAAGCGCTTCGCGTTGGTGGCATGTGCTGGCTTCGCTGTGAACGAGGTGCTTCTGGCCATACTGATCTGGACAGCCGCCTTGCCGGACATCGCGGCGTTGATCCTGTCTACAGGCGTGGCTGCAATTATCACGTTCTTTGCTAGCCGAAACTGGGCATTCCGCAAGCTGACCAAAGACCCTGCACCGACAATAAATCTTGGCCAGTAAAGCCTGCCTGAAAGGTGAGCACATCGTAACCGACCGAGGACAAAGCCATGGGATATCTAGCTACGACCTGGCAATTCTGGGCGCTGCTGGCCGCCCTCTTTGCGGCCCTTACAGCGGTCTTCGCCAAGCTCGGGGTTTCGACGATAGACCCCGACCTCGCGACGTTTCTGCGCACGCTTGTCATCGTCTTGTTGCTGGGCCTCATCGTTCTTTGGAAACGTAGTTCCGCGGACGTGACAACGCTCACTCCTCATGGTGTGATGTTCCTTGTGCTTTCCGGTCTCGCAACCGGCGCGTCCTGGTTGTGCTACTTTCGCGCATTGCACCTAGGTGACGCGTCAAAAGTCGCACCGGTGGACAAGCTGAGCGTTGTCTTTGTTGCAGTCATTGCCGCGATCTTTCTGGGTGAGCATTTGTCGGTTTCGGGATGGGCAGGCGTCGGGCTGATCGCGACAGGCTCCATCTTGGTCGCCCTCAGTTAAAGAAAACGGAAATCTGGCCCGTCTCGGCTAGATTTCGAGCAAGTTTTTCCGCCGCATTTCCATGATGGTCAGGTAGATCACGGCCAAATCGATGGCTGTAAGGACCAGCAGCATCGTTCCGCCTACCAAAAACCACTCGAAAATCTGGTACACTACGAAGGCCACGAGGACGACAATGGCCGCATAGTCCGCCCAACGCGCTCCAGACAGAAGCGCGGCCACAACTGCCACATGCAAGGCGCCATGCGCCGAAAAATAGATCGTGTAAAAAGACAGATCCGCCGTTGGAGCCATACCAGCCAGCGAGATGATCTTTGTCGCGAGAAAGTCCTTTGGATCTTGAGAGAGCTCTGCCCTGAAAATCCATTCAGCAAAACTGGGCAGTTGCTGCGTCACACCGAACATGATCGCGCCCGCGGTAGCAAGCTGGACGAGGCCGAGGAGCCCTTTTGCAATGATCGTGAGCAGGAACAGCTGGTGAGAGATCTCGTTCTTGTCTGGATTTGCAGTGCGCAATTGAGTTCTCCGGTCTGTATCTGGGATGCTCTGACTTCAGAGCATGCTTCTGGTGCCTTATCCGCTCTTTTTCACGCTCGGATTCCGCTTGAAGCGGTATCACCAATATTCGTCGCAAAAAAGGGCCCGCTTTCGTTTCCGGAAGCGGGCCAGTCGAGGCAGGTTGCGGTTGAGCGGTGATCTATTCGGGGATGCGCTCCAGTCCATCCTTGGAACGGGTCATGTACATGACAGTCGCACCGATCGCCGCAAAGAAGATCAGGCTGGTAACAATCGTCCCCAGACCAAGACCACCGTCCGCGGCAGGTTGCGACAGGAAGTCCCCGAACGACGCGCCCATGGGTCGGGTTACGATGTAGGCCAGCCAGAAAGCCAAAATGCCATTCATCTTGCCGGTGTAGTACAGCCCTGCAATGACCGCGATCACAGCGGCATACATGATCCCTGAAAGAAGGAAACCGGCGCCCAGACCTTCAGCCAGTTGGTCGCCTGCGGAGGTGCCAAGTGCAAAGGTGAACAGGATCGCGAGCCAGTAGAAGGCTTCACGCCGGAACGTGTAGATCGAATGGATTGAAAGCGTTTTTTCGACCGCGTACCAGATCGCAAATGTCGCGGCGAGTGCTGCGGCAAACATGAGCGTGATCGGGGTGAACGACCAACCCAGGTTGTCGATGAAATTGTCCGTTATCAGTGTGCCGACAACACTGACCAGCACAACGGTCAACCAGTAGATCCACGGCACGTACTTGTGTTGTTGGAATTGGAAGACGAGAGCGATGGCAAGGAAGACGGACATAATCAACGACGTGTTGGTCAGGCCCATGCCGAGGCTGCCCGCAATCAGGTCAGCGGCAGTTTCGCCTACGGTGACGGCCAGCAGTTTTACCAGCCAGAAGTCCCATGTTACCTGTGGAACGCGGTTGTAGATTGTCTCGCCGGTTCTCGGGTCGGTCATTGAGTGTGCGTTTCCGTCACTCACGTGTAGTGCAGAGGTATGTGCCATTGGATCGGATCCTTTCATAAGGGCATCAAATCCGAAGTCAGCATCTCACCTCCTTTGACCCCAACTTTGCCGCACACAATGCGGACCAGCCGGGGCGGTTTGGTGCCGAATTCGATAAGATCGCTTATGCCAGACCTCTTGTTACCGTGACCTTCGGTGCAGAATACCATTTGGTAAGGATTGGGATTTGCTGGTGCAGTTCTAGCTGGGTTTTGAAGCGGGACTGGACCCCACGAACGGTTTTGTTGTTCGACTCCAAAAAAATGTTCAATTCACACGCAATTTATGGTGTCTCCCCGCTGACTCTTTCAAGGGCAAATCTGCAAGCCACGGCGTCACAAATAGAAGCGCAATAACGGGAAGGTTACAGTGATCTTACCCAAGCATTACCAATCATTAATGTTGATTCCTAGCAAAGTGCGAATTAGTAAAAAGTTAAACATATACAGCCCCTTAAAGCCTCTCCACATACCTTAAACCCCATTGCGATTGAAATTCTACGGCCTCGGAACGGGTGTGCGAAAAGTCACGTCTTGTAGGTGGTTTTTCTGATCGATATCTGAATTGTGTCGGGTCATTTAATGTCCGGCCAATCAAAGTGAGGTGAGCTAAACGAAAATGATCGGAATTTTGGCCGCGTTGGCCAGTTTCGGCTTCCTGCAAGCGTGCGCAACGACACCACAGCAATAAAAGCAGGTCGGCTGCGTCGGACCGACAGTAACTGGCGCTGCTCTTGGTGGGCTTCTGGGCAATCAGCTTGGTGGCGGATCGGGCAAGGAAATCCTGACCGCTGGCGGAGCTGTCGCAGGTGGCCTGGCAGGGAATAACGCTGCTGGGTGCTAGTCGACGCGGGCTGTATCTAGGCCGATGCCGAATTGAGCGGGGTCGAAAGTTCGAATTTATTGGCCCTGCTTCATTCGCCTACAGAGCGGTCTAGACCGACAAAGCCTGCTGGCCTTGCGGAGCGGGGTCATCCTCCGCTGCTTCCGCCGCGGCCGCGTTTGCGTCAACTCCATGGGAGGTAACTGTTACGCTTCGCTTCGCAAACTCAATTCCATTCTCAGCGAACGCCTGTTGCAGACGGCGCAGCATTTCGCGGCGCATGACAAATTGCTCACCTGGAACGGCCATGAACTTCAACCGGACCATCAGTCCGAACAAATCAACGTCGTCGATGCCCTGAAATTTCAACGGCTCGAGGATGTAAGGCCCAAAGTCGTCTTCCTCCATAATAGAGGCTGAGACCTGCTTCACGATCTTTTTCACTCTCAGTACATCCGTATCGAGGGGAAGCTGAAACTGAAACTTCACGATCACCCAGTCCCGGCTGTAGTTCGTTATCGAAGGGACAGCACCATATGGAATCGTGTGCAACGCGCCACGATGATGGCGCACCTGCATGGATCGCAGCGACAGACGCTCGACCGTGCCACGCAGGTTTCCAACTTCGACATACTCCCCGATGCGAAACGCATCATCGATGACATAGAAGATACCAGCGAGAATATCCTTGAGAAGGCTCTGGGCACCAAGCCCGATGACAAGACCAACGACCCCGGCACCCGCAAGCATCGGGCCCAGATCGACACCAGATTGTGACAAGGCAATCAGCCCGGCCAGCAAGATCAGCGCGCCCCAAAGGACACCCTGCACAAGCGATATGACACTGATGGCCCTGGACGCTTTGGCCGGTCGACCGGATGCAACAGAGGCCGTTTCGCTTTCTTTCGTGAGCTGCCGCTTCAGCAACGCAGAAAACGCAATGATGCCCGTCCCACCGATAATCAGGACCAAAAGCACCTTTGTCAGTGGCGTCAGCACTTTGGTCTGGCTGTCCAGCAACAGGTCGCCGAACTGATATTCGAGACCTGCAACGGCGAGTAGTACAACAAAGAGTGCAGTCCAGCGTGTCCATCGCCCCATAGCCCAACGTACCCAATTCGACAGGCGCTTAGACTGCCGACGAAAATACTCATGGCCAAAAGTTTGATCTGACCTTCTCGGGACAAACTATCACCTGGCTATGATATTGGCCAAGAAAACGTCGAACCTTACCAAAAGGTAATTTACGGGCAATGGGCAGCACTTGGCTCAATGATAGAGGCCATCCCAATCCCCAGGGCATGAACCCAGTATTTCATTGGAGCCAGTTGTGACCTCATCCACAAAATATACGCTGAACAAGATCGCCGAAGTGACAATCTTTTTCTGGATCATCAAAATCATTGCAACAACCTTGGGCGAGATGTCGGGCGACATGCTCGCGCAGACGCTTAATCTAGGCTACGTCGTTGGCCTCGCAATCACGGGCACCCTCCTAGTGACCGTTTTGATCTTTCAGATCCGCGCCGAACGCTACAATCCTGCCCTGTTCTGGGCAGCGATTGTCGGAACGACCATGGTCGGGACGGAGATTTCCGACATGATGGACAGGACATTTGGCCTTGGATACGTTTGGGGGTCGGTGATCCTGACCGCGGGACTTCTTGCCACGCTGTTTGTTTGGTACAAACGCGATGGCAACCTGAGCGTTGATCCGATTATCCGGAAAGACGCTGAAATCACTTTCTGGATCGCGGTTCTGTTTTCGAACAGCTTGGGCACCGCTTTCGGTGACTTCCTCGTCGATGTGGTAAACCTCAGCTATATCCAAGGGGCAATGGTCACTATGGGCGTCATCGCGGTGGTGCTTGTGTTGCACTACACGAAGGCCATGAACGATATCGCGCTGTTCTGGATCGCATTCGTCTTCACCCGCCCCTTCGGCGCTACATTCGGCGATTTGCTGACCAAACCGCTGGACAAAGGTGGTCTGGATCTTGGCACTCATTGGGCATCGCTCGTCTCATTGGTTCTGATTATCGGATTTGTGTACCTGTCACACAAATCCGATCAGAAACGACAAGCGGCTTAAAGGTTGGGCAGCCGGTGCAATCTTTGCCTGCGCTGGTTCACAGTTGGCTTTTCGATGTTCCTGAAATCCAAGATGACCAAGCCGCGCTTAATCTGGGTCTTCACCCCACTGTTTATAGCGGGGATGTTGGCGGCCAACCTGCACCTTGGTGTGCCAGGAGGTGAACTTGCAAACAGCGATCTGGAAAAGTTCGGTGTCAGCCTCGCCAGCCTGAAGGACGGCGATTGGATTCGCCTGCTGACAGGTTCATTCCTTTCCCACGATGTCGACATGCTGATCCGCCAGCTGCTCCTAGCCGCCTTTGCAATTGGGTGGTTCGAATGGCGACACGGGCCTTTGCGCACCGCGGCAATGTTCTTTTTCCTTGATGTACTGGGCACGCTCTTGCTCATGTTCGGAATTCTCTTAGTGCTGGAATTCTTGGAATTGGAAGGTTTTACCGGCCTTCACAGCACATTCGACGTCGGCATGTCCACTGGTGGGTTCGGCTTGATCGGCGCTAGCCTATACTATGTCCGCTGGCGAGGATGGGTGTTGTTGGCAGGAATCGTTGCGCTCGTCATCAAAGCGTTGGTTTCCCCTGAGCCGATTGCAGACATGGCGCACCTTCTCATGCTTCCTTTGGGCTTTATGGTCGAACGGACAATCTCTCGTTTTGACATCCGCAGGGCAGGAGTCATTGAATGACCCATTTCGAATTTCTGGCACAGACTATCGATGTCTCGCTTCTCAAGCTAAGGTCAAACTCAGATGTGAATAAACTCAATTGGCAGTTGGATATGAAGAGTTGCGATCAATGTGCGGAGGCATTCAAGTGATAGGCACGGCACCGAAACTGCCATGGCTTTGGATGTTGGCCACGTTGGTCGGCGGCGCACTATTCGTCCCCGATCTGGCATTCGCCGACACCTCGTTCTGGACCCCAAAAGGTCCGGTAGCAGCGGAGCAGAAGGCGCATTTTATTCGGGTTACCCTGCTGACAATGATTGCCGTGCTTCCGGTGCTTATCTTGGTCCCCTTGATGCTTTGGCGCTACCGCTACCGAAATACCAAGGCAAAGTTCGCACCAGATTGGGAATATTCCGGCCCGCTCGATCTGCTCATGTGGGGCGTGCCGATCATCATCGTCACGCTGTTGTCGATCCAGCTTTGGCACAGCGTTAAAAGGCTCGACCCTTATCGACCTGCTGATGCCTCGGACGCGACACTGCATGTGCAGGTCGTTGGCCTCGACTGGAAATGGCTGTTCATCTACCCCGAGCTGCTTTGAACAGTGCTCAGGCGCAACTCGCGCAGGCCCGCTCCGCGCTGGTTTCTAATCGCGACGCATTGACGACCGCGCAGGCACAGCTTGCGACCGCCTCAGTCAACTTGAACCATACCAAATTGATCGCACCCGCAGACGGCTGGGTCGCCAACATCAGCCTGCGCGAGGGCGCAACAGTCGCTGCCTATCAGCCTCTGTTTTCGGTCGTCGAAGCCAATGAATGGTGGATCGATGCAAACTTCAAAGAGACGGACATAGTAAGGCTTGCCGCCGGGCAACCCGTAACTGTCACCATCGACATGCTGCCGGGCCAGCAGCTCCAGGGTAACATTGCGTCCCTTGGGATCGGCTCTGGTTCAACTTTTTCCCTTCTCCCGGCCGAAAACGCCTCTGGCAACTGGGTCAAGGTCACTCAACGATTTCCCGTCCGCATCAGCCTTGATCCGGGCACGCTACAACTGAGGGCCGGTGCCAGCGCGACCGTGACTGTGGATACGACACAGTCACCGGCATCGACTGCGGGACAATGACAGACACCACCCAGCCAGTTCCTGAGACTCCGGCGGCAACTGCCAGTGCGGTGCGCGTCACAATCGTGATTGCAGTCGTCCTGAGCGCGGTGCTAGAGGTCCTCGACAGCACGATCATCAATGTTGCCCTTCCACACATCAAGTCGGCCTTCGGGACAACCAGCGACCAGACCACATGGATTCTGACAAGCTATATCGTCGCGGCCGTGATTGTCATGCCCCTAACAGGCTTCATGGCACGGCGGTTCGGCAGACGACGCCTGATCCTGACGGCGATCATCGGATTTACAATCTTTTCAACGCTCTGCGGCTTTTCCTGGAGCTTGGGCAGTATGGTTGGGTTTCGACTTGGCCAAGGCGTATTTGGCGCATTTCTGATCCCGTTACCACAGTCGATCCTTTTTGATGCTTTCTCACGTGAGAAACGGGGACAGGCAATGGCCATGTTCGGGCTTGGTGTGGTGGTGGCACCCGTCCTTGGGCCCACCATCGGCGCATTGCTGACGGACTATTTTTCTTGGCGGATGGTGTTCTTCGTGAACCTGCCGATCGCGGCGATGGCATTTTTGATGCTTGCGGGCGAACTGCCTAGAGATGATCCGGAAAAACTGCGTATCGACTGGAAAGGCCTGCTCCTGATGGCTCTGGGGATCGGAGCGCTTTAGTTCGTTCTTGATCAGGGCGAGAGCAAGGATTGGCTCTCTTCCCACGTCATTCAGGTCGGCTTGATCGTCGCTGTTTGTGGTGGGACCTGGTTTCTCATTCGTGGGCTAAGTGTGCGAGATAATATCATAGATTTACGCCTGTTCGCTGACCGCAATTATGCCGCGGCAAGCCTTACCATGGCTGGTTTTTCCGTAGCGATGTTCGGGGGTATCGCGATCCTGCCGCTGTTCGTGCAAGGCCTGCTGGGGTACCCTGTCGTAGAAGCGGGATACCTCTTCATTCCGCGCGGGCTTGCGGCAGGTTTTTCCATGGTGCTGACGGGGACCGTGTTGGTGAACCGTTTCGATCCGCGTCTTCTTGCTGCAATCGGGCTTGTCCTGACTGCTACGAGCAACTTCCAAACCGGTGCACTCAATCTAAATGCCGACTTCTGGCAGCTCGCCTGGCCGGGCGTCATCGGCGGGCTTGGGATGGGGCTGGTGTTTGTTCCCATG
>JGI24724J26744_10001668_pt1 | contig 15129 bp, 11 predicted proteins | sample Cruoilmetagenom7_FD_26744 | JGI IMG/M metagenome (IMG submission 26744)
CGTCTGGCGGAAAGCCTTAAGGCAATGGCCGAGGTCTATGGCAACCGCCCTGCTGCGATGTGCAGGGAGCTAACCAAGAAATTCGAAGAGGTTCGGCGCGGTAGCTTGTTGGAGCTGGCGGCATATTACAATGACGCCCCCACACCCAAAGGTGAAGCCGTGGTCGTGGTGGGGGCGCCGCTTAAAGCGGTGGCCACCCCTGAGGCTATAGACGCCGCGCTGATCCAGGCGCTAAAGCACAGCCGCGTAAAAGACGCCGCCGCCGAAGTGGCCGCTGCCTTTGATTTGCCGCGCAAGCCGCTTTACCAACGGGCGCTTGAGCTGGGGCGGGCATGAGCCGGGGCAGCACNGCCTTTCATAACGGAATGGCCGCCGAAGATGCTGTTGCGCGCAAGTATGAAGCAATCGGTGGTCAGGTTTTGGCGCGGCGCTGGAAGGTGCCCGAAGGAGAGATTGACCTCATTATAGAGCTTGGTGGCGTGATTGTTTTTGTTGAGGTGAAAGCGCNCAAAAATATGGCCGCGGCGCTGGGCGCATTACAGCCAGCACAACAGGCGCGGCTGCTTGCCTGTGCCGAGCAATACCTCGCGACCAACGCCAATTTAAATGCGACCTGTCGGTTTGATTTGGCGGCGGTCGACCAGAGCGGGTGTATTGAAATTATCGAAAACGCCCTAGGGTGAAAACAACACAAAATTTAAGTATAAACGTCTGTATTTTTCAACCAATTCACGACAAATTTCACGATGTTGAAAAAAACTAATAAAAAACAGACAGTTACGCGTTAACCATTTGTTAATGTTTAATTGACTATTTCGGCGAAATCGCAGACTTAGGAGAAGCGCGCCCGCCGTCACGGGCGCGCTTCATTTAAATGGTATTGGAGTTTGTAATGTTGTTTTCTACCAGCAATAAGTTTGGCTATTTTGCCTGCGCATTTGTTTCTGCCGTGGCTATTTCTAACGCAAGCGCAGGCTATGCGCAGTCGACATCCAGCGTCGGGAGTGACTCGGACTACCTTGTAGCCTTGACGACTATGTCGGCAGATATGGACCTAAATGGTTTGGCTAGCCAAACGCATGAACCCACAACCGTTACTGTGCCACAGCTTCCGGCCGTGGCGAGCAGCGCGGCTATAGTTTTCTGCGAAACTTTGCAGCTGCAAGCAGAAGATTCGGGCCACCGGATTGAGATGTTTGGGGATGATAGCGCGCTCTCAGACAGTGAACTTGCCGCGCTTTCAAAATGTATGGATCAAGACTCTGGGTTGGTTGTGAGCTATTTGATGCCCACGTCTTAAGGCGCTTAGGAAAACTTGTCTTTAAGCCGCTGGATCGGTGAGCGAGAGTCCTCTTTGACGCCTGAAACGGGCGTTGAGGCGGGCTTTTTCTTTTGCGCGCCGGTGGACGGCCGGGGCGGGGTGAGCCGTAACGCGATCGCGTTGAGGAACTTTGGGCCTTCATCCGCTGCCAGATGGCCAATACCGTCTTCTATCCCGCGCAGCAAGTCATCCAGCCAATTGGCCTCTGCCTTGGCAAAATCATGCAGCACATAGCGCGCAACTTTGTCTTTGTGCCCGGGGTGGCCGATGCCAAGACGGACACGGTGATACTCAGGCCCGATATGCTGATGCAGCGAGCGCAAGCCGTTATGCCCCGCATGCCCCCCGCCGGTTTTAAGCCGCACCTTGCCGGGCGCAAGGTCTAGCTCGTCATGAAAAACAGTGATGTCAGCTGGCGTGAGCTTGTAGAACCGCATGGCTTCGCCCACCGACTGGCCAGAGAGGTTCATGAAGGTGGCTGGTTTAAGCAAGATGACTTTTTCACGGCCAATCCGGCCCTCAGAAACCAGCCCTTGAAACTTAGATTTCCAAGGCCCAAATCCGGTTTCGGAAATGCGGTCGACCACCATAAAGCCAATATTGTGCCTGTTATGGCTATACTTTGCGCCGGGGTTGCCAAGGCCTACAAATAATTTCATGGCGGTCTCCAGTTTTAACCCTCAGAGCGAATATAATGCAGTATGGCAACTAATAGGGCAAAACCAGCCGGTTAATCAAGCATCCATGCATAGGGTGTTTTGGCCAAAACTGTGGAAACTTCATCAAAATTCGCGATGGCTTTTGAAAGATCATTATTGGCCGGTTTTCACAAATTCAGGCTTTAACGTCTCAAGGCTTTGTAGCCCAGTGACGCGCCGGATACCCATGACAGCATTGTCAGAAAGATTCCCGCTTGCACCAAACAAATCATCATAAGACGCTGACCTAGATAAATAAGGTGTGAACCCAAAGCCGCCGTCTAATATAGCCCAACTGATGAGGCGGATACTCTCGTATTCTAAAGCCTAATCTGTTCCAAATACTCTGACGACGCACAGTAACCACCAAGGTTGGTATTGGGTACGTCTTCATAGGACATATCTGACAGTATAGATAATTCGTATATTGTGGCCATCTTAATTAGCTCCTTGTTCAAAATAATTCTGGTCAAAAGTGAGCAACCGTATTCCAGCCCGCCCAGCATTGTTTAGGTGATCTTCCTCTGAAAAAACTAAACGCCACAGTGAAAATTTAGGCATGGGTCTGATGTATTGATAAGAAAAGCTAAAAGGGTGTCCATCTCGGTCTAGGCCATTTCCAACAAAGCAAGTTCGGTACTTATAGATTAAAAAAATCTTGTCNGTTTTACAGTGCTGAAAGGCGCTATCGGACATTTCTAAACTTTCCACATTATATNGAGAGTTGATGTAGGCATCATTTTCTAGCAAAATTTTATTTGCCCAACCTGAAAAAAACCTATCTAAAATGATCAGTCCCAAAACTACAATTAACACCCTCACAAANTTGTTTTTCATTTCGAGGGTCCGAGCTCAAAAAAACAGTGCATTTCCGGAAGCTCACTATTGCTAAACCCAAGTTTCTTCACGCCCCCACCCCCTTCGGTAATCCCCCCAATTGGATGAGAAATGGGGGGATCGAGTGTTCAGCTATGTGAACACTTAAGACACAGTATCCCTTAAAATACAAGGGTTATGAGTGATTATGAGCAGGAGTAATGGTGCCAGGAGAAGACTCGTTAATCATTGGTAACTATTTGACAATTATATTTATGAATACAATCGTTGATCCAAAGTACCCATATCAATACCCGCAAAGATCAATTCATGCAGAAGTTCGAGTCTTGATCTATTCAATCAAAAATACCCGGCTGATGCGTCGGGTTCAATTGTTTTTGTGAGATTTCTAAAACCAGATAAGGCGTGAAAACTTTCACAACAATTTAGTCTGCCATCGCTGGTTTTTTGAATTGGCAACTCGATGGTTTCCAGTCATATTTCCTTTATGACATTTGGCGTACTCATTCATCGGACTGATTCAATATATGATGACGTGCCATCTGCACAGTATCAGTTTCCAAAGCAATACCTATCTCGCGCTCAACAGTGTGTTGGCGATTGGATCGTTTATCTCGAACCTAGCAAGGTGAAAAGAACCAAGGGCTACTTCGCTGTGGCTAAAGTCCAGGAAATCATTCCCGATTCAAGAAACGCTAAGATGCACTTGGCAATAATTGAACCTGGGACATATCTGGATTTTGGTGATCCTGTTCCCTTTCGCGATGCGAATGAACTGGTGGAACAAGGTCTATTGAATGACCAAGGTAATATTTCCGGCCGAGCACAGGCGGCGGTTCGACCACTTTCTCCATCGGATTTTTCTCGGATTGTTGAGCTTGGTCTTGGATGTGATGAAGGAATTCTGCCTAGAATTGACCTACAAGATCAAGAGCGCGGGTTCTCTGAACCACAAGCCGTATTCGAACATATGCCTGCGAGAGAGCGTGCCAATCAATTGACCAATCGCGTTGTGCGTGATCGAAATTTTCGGAAAAGCATTCTCCGGGCTTATGGCGAACGTTGCGCTATCACAGGATTGCGGCTGATTAATGGTGGCGGTCGAGCAGAAGTCGAGGCAGCGCATATAAAACCTGTCAAACATAACGGGCCTGACATTGTCAGTAACGGTATTGCACTATCTGGCACAGCTCATTGGATGTTTGATCGTGGGTTGGTTGGCTTGTCAGACGATCTCTCGATTCTTGTCTCCCGACAAGCCAATGATCCAGACGCTGTTAGATCTATGATTAACCAAACAGGCATGCTCATAGCACCGGAACGACCCGCAAATCGACCGAGGGTAGAATTTTTAACTTGGCATCGGGACAATTGCTTCAAGCATTAGCGGTCAATCGCTATCCTTCGACTTTCACTTCAAATGCTGCAGTGCGACTCGCCAATTCAAGCATTCTTCGAAATTTTGTATCGAAGGGCGGTTAGTGGCTTGTGCTGATTTAGGGGAGCTAACGGTAAATAAATTAGCTCCCCCACAAAAATTTGAAATGTTTAACGATAGATCACGCCATGCTCGGAATAGGCGTCCAATAGCATCTTAGTGTATTCGTGAGTGTTTGAAGTGAACTCGCCCATCTCAGGCCACGCAAAAGGAAAGGTTCCAAGTGAAATTTCCTGTTCCACTTCTACCCCCAAAAGCTCAGCTACTGCCAAAGCCTGAGTGGGCTCTTTGCCTTCAGGCCATAAGTATTCGTCGAAGGTAATATAGACGACCTCATAATCGATAAGACTGATCTCGGCCAACATGGCCCCCAACCGCTCACTGGTATTGGTTGCTTCTTCCAACAAGGCACAGCGGATCAACGTGGAAATATTTTCCTCATTCAATTTGAGCGTCAGCCTTGTTTCAACCACTTGAACATTCGGCTTCAGGCGTTCACCATATTCTGGACTTTTGACAGGGTGGGTTTCACATTCATCTGACCCATAGGATACGGCGTGTATATGCAATGGATTGGCGCCGCAACCTGGGCAATGCCAGAGGTTCTGTGCGATCTGTGGCCCGGCGATTTCTGCATCGCAGTCCCAACAGTACCATTTGTCAGATACGTCCTTCTCAATCGGATGACGAACCCTGCCATCGGCGTCTGGTTTGGTGGATCTTCGAGACCAATCCATAGACATGCGAGCTCGGATTTTTTGACTGTGTGCCAGGGCAATATCAATCACCTGATTCAGAAACTTAGGATTTGTGACCGGACTTGTCTCGGCGTATCGTTCGTCGATCTCAACAAGGGGGGCAGCAAGTGGTGCTTCTGGTATGCGAACCGTCCACCCCTTGCCACTGACCATCGCATCACCGAGAAAATTACTGATTTGAAAGCTATGCTCGCCAATTCTACCTTCTTCATCCTGCTCCATATTGTCATCTGAATCGGGATCAATCTCAGTTCCATTCTCCGTTTTTTTTTGGAAATTTATGCCAACAAAGGCTTCGATCTTTGCAAGCTCGTTATCACTCGGAAACCAATCGCTCTTGCTTGCGCCCTTAAGGGCGTTCCAGTGAGAAAAGCCAAGTTCTTTCGCGATCATGCCTTGTGATTGGTTAAGTGCCAGCCTGTTCGCCCGCGCGTGACGTTTGGCAAAAATCTTCAGCTTTTGGATTTTGTATTCGATTGTCATGTGCCATCTCCTAATGGGATCTGACTAGGTGCCCGCTGCTAATCGTTCTGTGCCAGCGGCGCAGAGGTTTGCAAAATTAAAATAAAGAACGCTGCGTTGCTTTGCATGGCGGGCACACCGGCCTGCGTGAAGGCCAAGCTCAACCTAGGCCTGTCTCAGTATGATGTCAACGGCCCTTCAAGGACATTTGGGACATCGTCAATAGATGCGCTCAGCGTTCCCCTAATTGGGGAATCGCCACAACCTCTAAGAGCATTCTCACCTACGAGGGTAAAGCACGCACTGGGAGCAAATTTAGTCGGCGGCTTACGACACAAACTATATGCCGGAATCCCAGTGTTTTGGCTTTAGAATGTAAGTTTCTGGCGTTTCCTGCCCGATAAGTCTTTTCTTACGGGTACGGTTTCGGTCATTGATTGCAGATTTCCTTGCTCTTCTAAACAAAGGTGCGTAGTGACGCCACCGGCTGCTGGTCGGTGGTTGGGAGCCCACACGCGCGTCCAAAGAGGTCTTCGCAACCATTAAGCACCGCCAGAACTCTTCCGATGTGGGTGCGTCCCACATGCGATCAACCCATTGCCGCGCCCAAAGGGCATTCTCATGTTCAGACACCGCATGCTTTGCCGCTTGGCCTGCAATTCCCTTATGGCCGATATGCTTGCTTATCACCTCAGCGAAGTCATCAGAATGGATCGAGTAGCCCGCAATCGTAACTGCGTATGCTTGATTCAACCCATCTTCACTCGACGCAAGTTGTAGAACCATCGACTTGATGAAGTCGGCGGCACCGAAGCGCTCGGCTGCGAGCACTTCCCGAGCAAGGATCACATCATTTTCAGAACTAAGTATCCTCTGCTGCCATAATGTTTCCATTAGCCCAGATTTTTCACTTCCCCAAATCGCTTGATGTTCAAGCGTTAAGTCGTCTCCCAAGGCCTGCGTGACGAAACCCTGTGATGATGAAGCCCGCGAGAGCAGCTCTACAGCGCGATCAGGAGCTTGCGCAGAAATCAGGTTTGCCACCGCGAAAGCTATGTTCTTGAGCCAAACAAACTGAGAACTTTCTGCCTGATCCAAAATCTCAACAAGTTCACTTAGCAGCGTCGGCACTTCATCAACAAGACGCCGGAGGCCTTCTATGTTGATTTGTTGAATCAGCAGCCGTGCATCTGACCCTTTCAGTTCCTCAAAAAACGCCTTCGCCACTGCATTAAGTCTGTTCTGCTTTTCATCGAAATCATCATCGTTTCCCAGAACCTCCTTCAGGCTCCGTTGCTTGGGAAAACGCTCGCCGCCTCGGTCAGTCTCTTCGATGGATATGAAGGGGAACGGAGCCGGTTCAAATTTTGAAAGTCTTAAATCTGCCGGGGGTGACTGAATTTTGCGCGCAGCCGTAATCCCTCCGCGAAGCCGCTGCACAAAGCAATCCGCCAATGGCTCAATTAAAACTTTTCCGAGCCTGTCGGCCACCGCAAACCATGTCTTTTGGCTGATACGCTTCAGAAGGTCGTCGACTGACATTTCATCGCGCACGCATGCCTCAACTAGCAACATCGAACCAAACCAGCCCTCATAGGTTTTATCGTTTGCCGAGGCTGCATTCCAGTTGCTGTGCGTGTGTGCTTGTCGAACCCTATCCAAACCGCTTAACGTCGCCAACTCATAGGCAACGGAGCGAAGATTGGAAGACGTCCCTTGAGAACACTTTAGTACTAGGTCTTCGAGTTCCGCATTTATTTGCGTTTGCCCGTGAAGCGCAACCGCAAGAGCACCATATGCTGCGTCTTCATCGTTTCGTTGGAGTGCGTCCCGAAGTACCGCAACAATTTCTTCTGTCGCCTGGGGCTTCAGGCATGGAATGAGTGAAAGCAGGTAATCTGGCCCGAAATCCTTGCCTGTCATGCATCTGAGTTGTTCGCCTGCTGAAATTTGTCCGGCGGCGTAGTAGAGCGTAAACATACGGCAAATTGATCGATCTTGTTCGGGCAGACTCTCAAAAGCAACGCTTTCTTCCATCCTCCTAATCACGTTCGCCGCCAAGTCAGAATCGACTAATGGTAGGTGCTCCTCACAGTTCAAAATTACCTGCCGCAAGGGGAATCCTGTTCTTGTCAGCAGACCCGCCAGTATGCTTCGGGTTTTTTTGACAGCAGATTCTCGTTCAAATCGACAGGCAACAGGAAGAAAATCAGAAAATTTGTGGTCTTCAAATCCGACGCTCATCGTCTGGAGAAGTGTGTCTGGATCAAGAGCAACAAATTGTTGCAACCCATTTTCCATATCCACAGGTCGTTTGGCGGCAGGCATTGCCACGCGTACTTGTCGCCATTCATCAGGCGATGGAGATTCGAAGCGAGGCCAGTCTGATCGAAGCCCGTCCGCCAGCCTGCTCGCCTCCGCAGCGTCATCCTGGTTCCCAGTTGCATAGAGCATTCGAACTACAGTCCACTGACCACCCTGCGATGTATCCTTCGCGTGGAGTGGCTCAATTGCTTGTTGAAAAGCGTTTCTAGTCGCGGTGCGATCCACGCGATTGAAGGTCGTAAGTTGCTGAAATGCTTTTCGTGCAGAATGAATGTTTCTGTCCAACGCAAACGCCAAACCCATCGCAACAAAGGTATTGGCGAAGCTCACCAAAGAGCGACCAGCCAGTAATCGAAGAGCCAGCGTAAACAACTCATCAGGCTCGCTCGGCATTTCGGTCATTCGTTCCAGAAGCTGCTTTTCGAACAAGGAGAGATTTACCAATTCTTCGTTGATCTCAGCCGCCTTTTCCTTAACCCGCGCTTCGTAATCAGCGTCACTTTGTTTGTGATAGCGGTTGGCCTGCTTAACGGGGTCTTTATTGTAACAGTGAAGCCACTGGTTGATGGCGACTTCCGCTGCGTGCCACCCTGACTCCGACGCCGCGACCAAGAACACGGCGTGGAAAAACCAATCGTGATTGATTCGCCGTGTTCTTTCGAGACACAGTACTTTGAGGGTGTCGAAAAGCGCCTCGGGCTGATGCTTGACGATCTCGACGAACTCCTCAAAGCGTTGGTCACTTACATTTTGGAGATCTGCAAAAGCATCCAAAAGAACTGAAAAAATCGCAGCATCAAAACGGAGATCGTCAAGAGCACAAATCAGTAGAGAAGCAAAGAGCACGTCGGCGGTTCGGTCCAACGCATTGATTGGCTCGATGAGCTGAGTTACCCGGTCGGCCAAATCGCGCTTCACTGAAAGAGTTTGCCAAAGCTGGTCGACTAGCGTGAACCCAAGAGCGAGGGTCAAGCCCTCGTCACGTAGTTCATATAGGTCGCCTGGTCCAGCGAGTGGTCGAAAAAACCTGGTCTCGATCACGGCGGTGGAGTCTGCATTAAAGTTTTGAGTTTGTTCGTTCGATGACCCTTTCACACGCTCCAACACCTTTGTTGCGTGCTCGCTGAGGCGTTTGGTTAAGTCCACAAAGGTCTCGTTTTCGTAGTTTTCAAGCTGCGACGCGCGAAGGTGCTCCATCAACAACCTGTCTGTGGTCAATCCTTTCCATGCAATGGCTTCCCGATGCGGCAGAGTTGCTATCGCGACGGCGAGCAACCTCGGGTTTTGGAGTGTTTGAAGCGTTTGTTGGTCGAGCCAGTCAAGAGCGATCCCATTGTGCTCAAGAAGTTTGTCGCGCTCTGTGCAAGACCATTCAGGAACCTCGACGGTCTTCGGATTGAATGCCAAACCACGTTTAATTGCCTTGTGCCAAAAGTACGGTCTGACGGTTACGACCATCCGACCTCCAATTTCCGCCATCCGGGACTGGAAGCCATTGAGTAGTCGATCCCACCGAAGATTTTGCCGCTGATTTAGACCATCGACGACGACCAACAAAGGGGTAAGCGGTGTTTGGGTTCTCCATGCCCCAAGTCGGTGCTTCCACCTAAGTTTATGGGTGTCATCGGCTACTTCGCCCGTTTGCTTAATCAGAATATCGATCAAGAAATCATCAAGGCCATCGACAGAAACACCGTCGAGCTGCTCTGCGCTGATGAATAGCGCCAAGCCTTCTGCGTCGGAACATAATTGTGCAGAGAGCCAGGATTTCCCGTGCCCCTCGTCCCCCAATAGGATGACTTCTTTGCCAGCCTTAAGTTCATCTGAGATGTGCCCACGTAGCTTATCACGCATTGACGGGAAGGTTTCATCCTGCCGAACGGCAAGCCCTTGTCCGAGACGTTCCCTAGCGCGGTGTGTAGAGCCAAACGTTTGCTCTCGCCACTCGGTATTCAAATCGACTGCCTTTTTAAGAGCAAGTTTCGAGACATTAAGGTTGGACTTGAGGCGCTGGAGGAGACTTTCAAATTCTGGATGGCTTGAGATAGACGAGAATGCCGTTTTTAAATCTCCAATGCTAAGCTTTTTCTGTTTTGTTTTCTCATCGTAGTTTTCAACGATGAAGTCGATGGCCATATCACCTGCGGCAACCACCACTATAGCGAGGAGCGGTAGCGGGGCGACCGTCCAATCTAGAATAAGGGTGGAGATGGCGCGTTGGTCTCCATCCTCTTCAACATCCTTTGCGAGCTGCGTCCTGACCTCTGTCGTTGCACCGAGAACCCACAAACGATCCGCAGCATCCTTTTTCCGGGCTAAATCCGCTATTTTGGTCAAGACTTCATTTCTGTGAATGTCGCCTGAGTATCGCTTAGCTTCAAAACAGACGGAATCAATAGGCAATGCTGCGTCGCCATCAATTCCTCCTTGCAATCCACTTGCAGCAAGGCGAAACGGAATGCCTGTCATTTTGGTCAGCGCAATACGAAGAAGCCCTTCAAAGCCGTCGGATCCCACAGCTTTCAAAGATATTAGCCCAGACTTGATAGTTGCCAAACTCTCCTCAAACTCAGGGGTTAAGCTATTACTCATAGTCGATCAGCCTTCGGTCATTCTTCATTTTGAGTTTGTGCTCCAGTCGTCAATCCACTCCACCTAATTGCTCCAAGATACCTTGCCAGTCACTCGGCAGCTCCGAACTTAAAGCTTTTGCGGCAACCCGCAATAGTGTTCTCAAGGCGCCAGGCTTGAAAATGCGAAGGTGCGCGATAGCTTCGTTCAGCTGCGGCACGACGATGTAGGGTTGCGAAAGCAGAAACCGCTGTCTTTCAACCACATAAGCCCAATCTTCCGCAATCGCTTTGAGCACTGCATGGGACGTTCCAACACCGGTACCGCTGGAAACAGCGCAAGCGGCTAGGTTGAGGTGATATTGGATCAAGCTAACCGGATGAAGAGGCTCTACTTCTTTTTCTAGTAGGTAAGAAATGACTTGCATCGCGTTGTCGGAGGGCTGAGCTACTTCTCCAGTCAACGCGTTTCGCAGTTTTGAGAAAAGTGTTCCATCATCACCCAGTCGGTCGATTAGGATTTCAAGGACTCGGATTGGGAGTTTTAGATCCTCAGAAACTTCCTGCCGTTGCCTGAACGCGACGAGAGCAATTAGTTGCCCCAGAACGGAGCGCATCGGCTCTGATGCGACGCCTTCTAGCGTGATGCCGCCTCCATTTTGAATCGGCAATGTCGTTCCGGCTGTTGCACCAGATTTCTTGCTAGAGACAATTAAAAAAGCTGCTGCAACGTTAAGGATTGCGGTCGCAATTGTTTCCGGCTGCTTCGACTCGACCGCAAGATCGAATTCTGCGCCAACGAGAAAAAGGTGAAAGCTAGGTGTTGTCTTTGACCAATCAATTGGAAAATCCAGTGTTGAAAGACCGTTGCGGTAGGCCGAAATCAACAAGAGCAGTTTTACGTCGTCAAATGATCCGCGATCCACACGATGTTCATCTGTGAATTCATCGTCCAGAGCACTCATAGCTCCAGGCGAAAGCGGTGGCGGAAGGTCACCCTGCGGGGCTTGTGTCGATCGGTCAATCCACCCAACAAGCCACCGCACTTTAACATGTAGCATACACGCCGCATCGCTCGCGCTTGGATCGATGCGGCTAGTATGTTCGAGTACGGAAGCCAGTTCGATCAGTGTGCTTGTGCGTGCTCCTATCCACCAGGAACAGATTGCGGCTTCAGCGCGCAACGCGATTTTGTGGCACTTGAGGTCGAGCATGCCTTCAATCAACTCATCACCAGCGTTTGCAGCTTGAAGAAAGAGGGCATGAGCGTCATGAAAGTCGCCAAGCTCGGCGGCGGCGACGGCTTCCTCCTTCAAGACGTAGAGTTGCTCTACGGAAGAACGATAATCGAGCTCGGGCTTTAAAGCGCTCAAGATTGTACGTGCCTTTTCGTAGTCCCCGGAGTGTCCAAGCACCTTCGCCTTTTGTCGTAGGAGCGTTGAATTCTCTGGGTAGATCTCCAACGCTTGGTTGACAATATCGAGTGCCCGGGTCCGATCTTTTTGCATCTCATCCCATAGAATTGATTGGGCAATGATACATTGGTGAGCCAAAGAATACTCTGCCCAAGAACGAGCTTGAGCCTCCATGTTTTCATACGCCGCGATCGCGCTCTCGACCGTCAGTTTACCCGCGAACCAGGCGTTGGCCCAGGCAGCCTGGATGTAGAGATCATACGTTCTGGAATAAGTCCTCAGCTGTTCGATCCAGCGTCGACGAACCTCATCACCCAAACCATCCAAGGCGTGAAAGAACTCTTGGAGATCATCGGGTGTTTCGATCGTTTGAAGCCCATTGGTGAGGAGGAAGCCTGGCACTTCTGCTACCTCACCAAACTCTGTCTTGAGATCGGCTACGGCGCGCCCCTCAGACATCTCTACAAGCAGTGGATCGATCTTTGCGGCTTCATCATATTCAATCAACCAAGCCATCCTGGTGCCCCAATCGAGCTTGCCCCCTCTAGCGAAGAGAATCTTGGATAGCGCCAAGATGTGCATCCCTCGCCTGGCTTCTTCGTCATCAAGCAATTGGCACTCGCGCAAAGCGGATTCCGCAACGTCTTGGAATATTCGCTCATCACGATTGATGGCCGCTACGTCTATTTGCAAAAGCCGAAAAAAGACTGAGGCGATGGGTTCTTCTGAAAACACCAAACGATCAGTCCTCATAAACACGATTGAACTGAGTTTCGAGGCCAAGGCCGCGCTTTCTTCTTCGCTCTGGTTCGCTAATGTTTTGAAAAAGTGTGGAAAGAACCAAGCTTGCTGGCCGAGAACCGCGTTCCAAACCACCACATCGAGCGCTTCAAATGGAATGGGGCCGTTCCGAATCGTTCCAATGACCACGCTCGCTTGGACGGCTTTTATCGTCTCCTTACTGAGATCCTCATTCAAACCGTAGAGCAGTGGCGATAGCCTGAAAAAGCCGCCAGACCCTGGCGCAGGCTCAATCCATGGACCGATGAGAAAGTCTAGGCTTACGGAAGGGTCTGGGATATCTGGGTCAACTGAAGCGGCAGCGATTGCCATCGAACGGTCAAACCTGAGTAAGATGCATGCTAAGCGCTTAAGAAGCGCACGACCGTCCTCGGTAGCTTCCCTGAGAAGGCGGCGACGCGCCTCTGATCGGGTAAGACTGACCGCCTCGCTTGCCGTTCCAAAGATGTCCTCTGTCAGGGCTGACTCCGGCCAAGACCTGAAAGCCAAGGACGCCACTTTTGCCGCTGAAAGCTGTGGATGACCTAAACCGGCTGCAACATGGATAAAGTGTGACCAAGCCTCAGCCACATCAGCAGGCGCGGCAGCGATCCGGGCCATCTCGTTAATGTCGGTTTGCTCAAAATATGGCGCATCGATTATCGCTTCTTGTTGCAAACCAAATCTTGAAGTTAGTGCAGGCGAAGGGACTTGTGCCGACGTCAGAATAACATGGACCCGCTTGTTCTTGAGCCATTTCAGCAGCATGGAAAAGCGTAAGGTGTGCTCTGACAGTAAATCAGGTTTAACATCGTCAAGAATGACACCAACCGTTCCCTCAGTCAGTGTAACATCAGTGTAGACGCGACCCAGCCGATTAAAGATCTCGATTGGCTGGTCTTGATTTCGGAAATCAACCAAGAGCCATGTACCGCCGACATAATTGGCAGTTTGGTGAGCCAGTGTACTTTTTCCGGTTCCGCTAGCTCCATTCAGCCAAAGGTAGTCGCCACTTCGCAGTTGAGACGCCAACGAAAGAACTAGAGAACCCCGGGTTGCACAAATGCCAGGCAACGGTAAGCTTGCGAGAAGTGAGGTCCAACTCGCCAGATGCCACTGGGCTTCATGGCCGGGCTGTCCAGGTCGTACAGCCTCGTGAAGCAAACTGTTAAGATCGGTCGCCGTAAGGCGACGGAGGCTGGTTTCGGAATTTGAGGCTGTTTCGAGAATCCTTTGGATTACCATTGGTGCGGCGTTAGCAGAGAAACTTTCCGGCAAACCTAGTGCTGAAAGGCGACTTGTTAAAAGCGCAGTCAGCATTGCGGTGCGTTCGGGCCCGGCCTCCTGCGACATTCTCCACTCTATTCGACTAACAAGCTTTGCAGAGAATTCGCTTTGACTAGTTTCTGTCTCAAGCCAATCGCGCAGTGGACTGGGTTCCAATATGGTTTTCAAGGCATTCCAAAGAGGCGTTGGGTCCGCCCCTGCCTGCACTTGAACCCAGTAGTCTATTCCGGTTTTGTTGCCGGGAAATTTGCAGCTTGTTTCTTTTCCGGCAGGCATGTTGGTAAGCAGTACCATTGAGATTGAAGGGTCGGACCCCTCGCTGCTAGCAGACCAAAAATTAGCAAGGGTTTCCCGTGTTTTCTTGCTTGCGAGAGTAAGGCGGCGATCTGTCGAAGAGTGCGTGACCTGTGTAAGCCTCGTATTTCCGGCTTCCGATTGGACGTCGAAATCTTCAGCAATTTCAACTAACAGCGTCTCTGAAAGCCCTAGCTCCAGCCAAGCGATAGCAGTCTCAAGAAACTGATATCGGTAAGCACGAATTACGGCGTCGGCTTGGCGTTTTGGATCATAAGGCGGGAATGATGTGGACAAGAAACGTGGCTTTCAACTGATTGGCTATGCTCCATTCGAACAATTCAGGCGCTGCTATATCAAACTTAGTTCCTGAGGGTTGGGTGCGCAAACAGAAAGTCAACGACCAGTAGTAAGCCTTGACCTATCCAGCGACCCAGCAGTCAATGTCCGGAATCGTTTGAAGACCATCGCAGATTTGCACCTGCAGCGAATGACAGCTTTCCGCAGCCCTTCTCAGACAAATTTCTCACGCCCTCACTGAAAACCCTTTCGTCTGTCGCCCCTCAACCATCAACTGTATGAGCATCTCATAATTCGGAAGGTTAACCAGATCCCGTGGCAAAATGGATGGTGTGGCCAGATGCTTTGCGAATAGCGGTGCATCATTTGCGCCCAACCGAAAGCAAATCAGCGTTCCCACATTTCCTATTACGGCCGCCAAAACTGAAGTGTCAGCCTGCGCGCTATACTGCCCGGCCAGGACCATCCCTAGACCGTATTTGCGCAGTTCCGAAAGCATGTCGGCAAACGCGTTCGTGGAAAAGGAATGAAATTCATCGACGTAGAGAGACCTCAGCATAAGGCCCACTTTTGATGCAGACTGTATCGCGTCAGGCGGTTATTTCCATCTAAATCAGATATGTGCAGTTTTTTACGGTTGGATA
>JGI24724J26744_10001669_pt1 | contig 15124 bp, 13 predicted proteins | sample Cruoilmetagenom7_FD_26744 | JGI IMG/M metagenome (IMG submission 26744)
GCAGGTAAGTCGACGCTTCTTAAAGCTTCGCTGGGCATATTGGCGCCATTGGCAGGCACCGCTACCGTTTATGGCAAGCCGGTTGACCAACAACGTCACCGCATCGCCTATGTGCCGCAACGCGCCAGTGTGGATTGGGACTTTCCAACCCGAGTAGTCGATGTGGTGCTGATGGGACTTTACCCGCAGTTGGGCCTGCTTGGACGGATCCGACCTGTCCACCGCGCCCGCGCCGCCGATTGTCTTGCCCGCGTTGGTATGGAGGATTTCGCAACGCGTCAGATCGGGCAGCTTTCTGGTGGGCAGCAGCAGCGTGTCTTTCTGGCCCGTGCCTTGGCGCAGGATGCGGATTTATACCTGTTGGATGAACCCTTTGCCGGGGTCGATGCGGCGACGGAAAAGGCGATCATCGCGGTGCTTAAATCCCTGCGCGATGCGGGCAAGACGGTAGTGGCCGTGCATCACGACCTGTCGACCGTACCGGAGTATTTCGACAACGTGTTTTTAATCAACACCCACCGCGTGGCCGAAGGCCCGGTGGCAGAAGTCTTCCAAGCCCATCATTTGCAAGACGCCTATGGCGGGCGCTTGGCCGGGGCGCAGATGGATGCGTTGAAACTGTCATGATGTGGGACGCACTGCTGCTGCAATTGGGCTATAATGCCACCCTGGTTACGCTTGGCGCCACGCTATTGGGCATGGCGGCGGGGGTTGGTGGCACATTCCTGTTCCTGCGCAAACGCGCGTTGGTGAGCGACGCGATCTCTCATGCGACGCTGCCGGGGGTGGCCTTGGCCTTTATGGTGATGGTGGCACTTGGCGGAGATGGGCGCAATTTGATTGGCTTGCTGACAGGCGCGGCGATCTCGGCGGCGGCGGGGCTGTTGCTGGTCTCGTGGCTCAGCAACCGGACGCGCTTGGCCGAGGACGCGGCGATTGGCGCTGTGTTGTCGGTCTTCTTCGGCTTCGGGATTGTGCTGCTGACCGTGATCCAAACCATGAGCGCCGGCCGCCAAGCGGGGCTGGAAGGTTTCCTCTTGGGTTCTACCGCCGGAATGCTGCGCAATGATGCACTGATCATTGCCGTGGCGGCGGCGTTGACGCTGGCCTTGGTCCTGCTGCTGCGGCGCCCGCTGACATTGGCTTCATTCGACCCTGAGTATGGCACTGCCATTGGCCAGAACGTGCCGCGCACTGATCTGGCAATGATGGGGTTGGTGCTGGCGGTGACGGTGGTGGGGCTCAAGATCGTTGGCCTGATCCTAATCGTCGCTTTGCTGATTATTCCGCCCGTCACAGCGCGGTTCTGGAGCGAGCGGACCGACCATGTGGTGTTGATCTCCGGCCTTTTGGGCGGGATCGCGGCCTATATCGGCGCGGCGCTGTCGGCCGCGTTGCCGAACCTGCCGACGGGGCCGATCATCGTGCTTGTGGGATTTGCCCTTTTCGCGCTGTCGCTTTTGCTGGCACCGGGGCGGGGTGCGCTCTCGGCGCTGCTGCGCCACCAAAGGTATCAACGGCGCGTGCATCTGCGGCAAGGGCTTCTGGCGCTGGCGCATGGGCAACCGATCTATGAGCAACTGACCCTGCGACTGCTGCGCAGCGAAGGTTATGCTTTGCCAGATGGGGTGGCGACACAAGCCGGACGCGGCCGCGCGGCCAAGGCATTGCGGGATGAGACACGCTGGCAGGTGATCCGAAGCGATCCGGCCTATGAGGTTGCGGCCCAACAATATGACGGTTTGACACCCATTGAAACCGTGCTGACCGCCGACCAAATTCGCGAAATTGACAGCCGCATCGATATGCGCAGTGGGGTGATGGCATGAATGGTTCCGAGTTCGTCCCGCTGTCGCTGGTGCCTATGCTCACGGGCATTTTTGTCGCCGTGGCCTGTGCGCTGCCGGGCAATTTCCTCGTGCTGCGTCGCCAAGCCTTGATCGGGGATGCGATCAGCCACGTTGTGTTGCCGGGCATCGTCGTGGCCTTTTTGCTGACCGGGGTGGTCAGTACTTGGCCCATGCTGCTTGGCGCTGCCGGGGCGGCGGTCGTTGCTGTGATGGCAATCGAAGGGGTGCGACGCCTCGGCAGGATCGAGTCCGGCGCAGCGATGGGCGTCATCTTTACCGCCATGTTCGCCGGCGGGGTGCTGCTTTTGGAGCAGTCAGATACCAGCAGTGTGCATTTGGATGTCGAACATGCGCTTTATGGCAACCTCGAGAGCCTAATCTGGCTTGATGCAATCGGATGGGGGTCGCTTTTCGACACCGAGGCCTTGGCCACAATACCGGTTGAGTTGCCACGCATGGCCCTGACCTTGGTTGGCGTCGCTCTGTTCATTGCGCTGTTTTGGCGACCGCTTAAGATCAGCACTTTTGATGAGGGTTTTGCCCGTACCATCGGGATGAAAACCGGCCCGCTTGGCCTTGCTTTGGTGATCGTCGCGGCCATCGCAGCGGTTGCGGCGTTTGACGCTGTCGGCAGCATTATCGTCATCGCCATGTTTATCTGCCCGCCCGCAGCTGCGCGGATGATGACAAACCAGCTTGAGCATCAAATTGCGTGGTCCGTTCTTTTTGCCACCATCGCGGCGGTGCTGGGCTATGTTCTGGCGGGCTATGGGCCCCTTTGGATTGGCATGCGGGACTCGGTATCGGCAGCGGGAATGATTGCCACCGTGTCAGGGCTTATCCTTGGACTTGCAGCGCTCTTTGGTCCGCATCGACATCGGGGCGCGGCGGCCCCTGCGACTTAAGCGAATCGTAACGATTCGTTTTTTCGGCTTCTGATTCGCTTTTGCTTTGACCTGTGATTCGCTCTGGGTCTATACAGGGTGCAACCTCCCCCGGAGAACACTTGTACCCGGGTCGCCCGCCGCTCTGATAAGACCGGAATAACAAAAGCACCAGTGCGCCGAGTAGACGACCCATGAGCGGATCGCCCCAGCATTGGAGGCGGTCCGCTGACTTATCCCAGCCCCTCTGATAAGCGTTCATCACGCCCCATTCGCATCTGGCAGAATCGGCGCAGCCCATGCTAGGTTTTGCGGTATGGCCACACCGAACCCCAATATAAGCGAAAATCGCCCCGTTATCCGCCAGTTGGATGATTCCGCGATCAACCGCATTGCCGCAGGCGAGGTGGTCGAACGTCCGGCCTCTGCCGTGAAGGAACTGGTTGAAAATGCCATCGACGCGGGGGCGCGGCGGATCACGGTGGAATACGCCGACGGCGGCAAGACGATGATCCGCGTCACCGACGATGGCTGCGGCATCGCACCCGACGATCTGTCACTGGCCCTGTCGCGCCATGCGACCTCCAAGATCGATGGGTCGGACCTGCTGAACATCCACACCTTTGGCTTTCGCGGCGAAGCGTTGCCGTCGCTCGGTGCGGTGGGGCGTTTGACCATCACCAGCCGGGCCAGCGGCTATGACGGCGCNGAGATNACCGTCGACGGTGGCCGCATGGGCGAGGTGCGGCCCGCCGCACTCAACAGCGGCACCATCGTCACCCTGCGCGATCTGTTCTTCGCCACGCCAGCGCGGCTCAAGTTCCTGCGCACCGACCGGGCCGAAGCGCAGGCCATTGGCGATGTTATCAAACGGCTCGCCATGGCCGAACCCTTCGTGCGCTTCGTGCTGCGCGATGTCTCGGGCGAGGGCAAAGGCCGCGATGTCTTCCGCGCCGAGGCCGAGCAGGGGGACCTGTTCGAGGCGTTGCATGGCCGTTTGGCGCAGGTCTTGGGCCGCGAGTTTGCCGAGAATGCGCTGCCCATTGATGCGATGCGCGAGGGGCTGCACCTGACCGGTTTTGCCGCCCTGCCGACCTATTCGCGTGGCTCTGCGGTGGCGCAGTACCTTTTCGTCAATGGCCGCCCAGTGCGGGACAAACTGCTGACCGGGGCGCTGCGGGGGGCTTATTTCGATTTCCTCAGCCGAGACCGCCATCCGGCGGCGGCGCTTTTTGTCGAATGTCCACCGACCTTGGTAGATGTGAACGTCCACCCGGCCAAATCCGAGGTCCGCTTCCGCGATCCGGGGCTGGCCCGTGGGCTGATCGTTTCGGCCCTGCGCCATGCGCTGGCCGAAGCCGGACACCGTGCGTCGACCACCGTGGCACAAGCGACCTTGGGCGCGATGCAGCCCGAACCGCAGGGCGCGCGGGTTTATCAGATGGACCGCACCGGGATGGACCGCCCCAGCCCCGCCGCACGCGAAGCCGCCTATCAGGCGCAGGCGCCGGGCTTTACCGAGACGGCTGGCGTTTGGGGGCGGGTCGAGGGCACGCCGATCTCCGATGCCCCGGCTGCCGAAGCGGCGTCCGAGACGCCAGCGCCGGACTACCCCCTCGGCACGGCCCGTGGGCAGGTGCATGAGAATTACATCATCGCGCAGACCGCCAATGGCATGGTCATCGTGGACCAACACGCCGCGCATGAGCGCTTGGTCTATGAAAAGCTGAAACGCCAAATGAACGACAACGGCGTCGCCGCGCAGGCGCTGCTGATCCCCGAGATTGTCGAGCTTTCCGCCAATGACTGTGCGCGGTTGCTGGAGCTTGCCGACGACCTTGCGAAGCTGGGCCTTGGCGTTGAGGCCTTCGGCGGCAGCGCCATCGCCGTGCGCGAAACGCCCGCCATCCTCGGCACGGTAAACGCCCGCGCGCTGATCCTCGATGTGCTGGATGAGTTGGCCGACAGCGACAGCAGCAACATCGTGCAGGCCAAGATCGACGCGATCCTGAGCCGCGTGGCCTGTCATGGCTCGATCCGCTCAGGCCGCTGGATGCGCGCCGAAGAGATGAACGCCCTGCTGCGCGAGATGGAGGCGACCCCCCATTCCGGCCAGTGCAACCACGGGCGGCCCACCTACGTCGAGCTTAAACTGGCTGACATCGAACGACTATTTGGAAGGACTTAAGTTGCCGTACTATCGAGATATTGAGCGACGCAACCCGACTCGGCAAATACCTAACTGCCAAACGAATGTTTGGCACAATGATGGGCAAGCGGAAGTCGTCATCAGAATGGACAGAGCCGCCGCTGAGGCTCTGCTGGACGAAGTGATACGAACAGGTGCAAACGTTTCAGGCGAACTCTCTTGGTCTGGCGGAGAGCTAAGAGTCGATGTCTTTGCAGCCAGAATGGTAACGACAGACCACACCGCCGCCCCGGGGCAAGATCAAATACATAAGGCACTGGTTGATCTCCTTGGAATACGTTCACATCCGTGAGTACCATTGCAGACAATGAATACATCTGGAACGATCCTTTGCTGCTTGCAGGTATGGCAGCTAGTTTAGCGCTGTTCTTGATCGTCATCCTGCTCATCATGGCGGTCCGTGCTGCTGGCCGCTCGGCCCGTGTGGCCGCCCCTTTGGCGCAGCAGATGCGCATCCTTGGCGGCCATGTGCAGCAGTTGGGGCAGGGGCAAGAGCAGCTGCGCGGCGGGTTGCAGATGGTCTCGGACACACAGACGAACACTCAAGCGCAGATGATGCAGAGCATGGAGGCGCGGCTGGCACACGTGCAGCAGCAGATGCAAGACCGCTTGGCCGACAACGCCGCCCGCTCGGCCCGCTCGTTGGCGGAGATGCAGCAGCGCATGACCGAGACGCTGCACGGCTCGTCGAAACGCACGACGACCAGTCTGACGCAGCTACAAGAACGGCTCGCCTCCATCGACAAGGCGCAGGACAATATCACCAAACTCTCGGGCGATGTGCTGTCGCTGCAAGACATCCTGAGCAACAAGCAGACACGCGGCTCCTTCGGTGAAATCCAGTTGCGTGATATCGTGTCGAAAGCGCTGCCGAGTGACAGTTATTCGCTGCAAGCCACGCTCAGCAACGGCAAACGGCCCGATTGTCTGATCCACCTGCCCAATCCGCCGGGGCCGATTGTGATCGACAGTAAATTCCCGCTGGAAGCCTATGAGGCGCTGCGCCGGGCCAAGACCGAAGCTGAGACCCGCGCCGCCGCCCAGCAGATGAAAACCGCCGTGCGGGTGCATCTGAACGCAATTGCTGACAAGTACATTCTGGAGGGCGAGACCGCCGAGGGCGCGTTGATGTTCCTGCCCTCTGAGGCCGTCTACGCCGAGCTTCACGCGAACTTCCCCGAACTCGTCCGCGAAGGCTTTGAAAAGCGCGTCTGGATCGTTAGCCCGACCACCTGCATGGCCACGCTCAACACCATGCGCGCGATCCTGAAAGATGCGCGGATGCGCGAACAGGCAGGCGCGATCCGCCGCGAATTGGGCAACCTCAACAAGGATGTCGAGCGGTTGGCCATGCGGGTCGGCAACCTCGACCGCCACTTTGGCCAAGCGCGTCGGGATGTCGAAGAGATCAAGGTCAGCAGCGAGAAAGCCGCCAAACGCGCAGGCCGTCTGCATAATTTCGACTTCGAAGAACTGGCCGAAGAGCAAAGTGAGGCTATTGTTCCCCTAAGGACACCCGAAGGGAACGGCTAAATGAACGACGTGGATATTACCGGCATGACGCTGGAGGCGATGCAGACGCGGGCGGCCGCTCTGCGCAACGATATCCTCCAGACGCCGGTGGTTCCGCTTTTCTCTTCGATGGTGAGCGATGTGCTGGACGGGGCTCATGTCGCGCTCAAGCTGGAGTGTTTCCAGCATACGGGCACGTTCAAAGCCCGTGGGGCGCTATCGGTGGCGCGCAGTCTTGACGATGACACCCGTGGGCGGGGCATCACAGCGGCAAGTGCGGGCAACCATGCCATCGCTGCCGGTTGGGCCGCCGCCAAACTGGGCATCAGCGCCAAAGTCGTGATGCAGGACAACGCTAACCCTTTCCGCGTCGACCTCGCCCGTGCCACCGGGGCCGAGGTGATTATGAAACCGCCGGGGGCCGAGACCTTTGCCGAAGCCGAGCGCTTGGTGCGCGAGGAGGGGCGGATCTTTATCCATCCATTCGAGGGGTTGCACACGTCGCTCGGCACCGCCGGGGTGGGGTTGGAGCTGATGGCGCAGGTGGCCGATCTGGATGCGGTTGTGGTCTCTGTCGGTGGCGGCGGGCTGATCAGCGGCGTGGCCGCAGCGGTCAAGGCGGTCAATCCGGCGTGCCGGGTGTATGGCGTGGAGCCCGAGGGCGCGGACAGCATGTCACAAAGCCTTGCCGCCGGGGCACCGGTGACCCTCGACAAGGTCGATACCATCGCCGACAGCCTCGGGCCGCCAATGGCATTGCCCTTTGGCCATGCGCTCTGTGCTGTTTATGTCGATGACGTGGTGACGGTGAGTGATGACGCGATCTGCGCCGGAATGGTGGTGCTGCAACAGGCCGCAAAACTGGCGGTGGAGCCTGCCGCCGGGGCTGCGATGGCCGGGGCGCTTGGGCCGTTGCGCGGGCATTTGGCCGGGCGGCGCGTGGGGCTGATTGTCTGCGGTGCGAATATCGACACCGATAGCTATCTGACCCAATTGGCGCGGGGTCAGGCTGCTTTGCCCGATCTGCTGTCCTAGCGATCCTCCCGCCTCTCTTCGCCTGCGCCTGCCGCGCCCGCGACTTCCCAAAAAAAATCTACCACCCGCTGCAACTTTGGCCTCGCTTGGCCCGTGTGTGAACCAGACTTTCCGACCTCGGACCAAGATAGGACAACGCCTCGATGCCATTTGAAGCCATGATTGACATGATCCAGCCCCGCAAAGTCGCCGTGATTGGCGGCGGCATTTCCGGCATGGGGGCGGCGCATATGCTGGCGCCGACAGACAAAGTGACGCTGTTTGAATCGGGCGCACGGATCGGGGGCCATGCGCGGACGGTGATCGCTGGCAAGAACGGCGACCAGCCCGTCGATACCGGGTTCATCGTGTTCAACTATGCCAATTATCCGCATCTCGCGGCGCTGTTCGAAGAGTTGGACGTGCCGGTGGTGAAATCGAATATGAGCTTCGGTGCGTCCATTGACGGCGGACGGTTGGAATATGCGCTGACCAACTTCAACGCGGTCTTTGCCCAAAAGCGCAATATGTTCAGCCCCCCGTTTCTGCGGATGCTGCGCGACATTGTGCATTTCAATAAGAACGCGCTGGAGGTGTCCCGCGACACGTCGCTGACCATTGGGGCGTTTCTCGACCGGCTCGGCACTGGTAGCTACTTCCGCGACTTCTACCTGTCGCCGCTGTCGGGCGCGATCTGGTCCACGCCCACGGAAAAGATCATGGATTTCCCGGCCCATGCGATGGTCAACTTCTTTGAGAACCACGCGCTGCTCAACTACACGGGCCAGCATCAGTGGTACACGGTCGAGGGCGGCTCGCGGCAATATGTCGACCGTCTGGAGGCCGCTTTGCGCGCGAATGGCGTGGCTCTGCGGGTGAACACCCCGGTGCAGGCCGTGCGCCGCACGCCGCAGGGGGCCGAGGTCCGTGCTTGGGGCGGTGAATGGGAGAACTTTGACGAGGTGATCTTTGCCACCCATTCCGATGACACGCTGGCGATGTTGGCCGATCCGACAGAGGCCGAGCAAAGCGCCTTGGGCGCGATCCGCTATCAGCCGAATGACATTGTGCTGCACGCGGATGAAAGCATCATGCCCAAGCGCCGCTCTACCTGGGCCTCATGGGTCTATACCGAGGATCGGCAGCAAAAGTCGGACCGGATCGACCTGACCTATTGGATGAACTCCTTGCAGCCGATCCCCGAAAGCGACCCGCATTTCGTGACGCTCAACACCAAGCGCACGATCCGCGAGGAGCTAATTTATGATCAGGTGACCCTGCGCCATCCGGTCTATGACCTCGGCGCGCTGGCCGCGCAGGAAGATGTGCGCGCCTTTAACGGGGATCACAACACATGGTTCTGTGGCGCATGGATGCGGCATGGGTTCCATGAGGATGGCCTGTCGAGCGCTGTCGATGTTGTCGAGCGGATGCGAACCCGGCGGGCGGCGCCACTGGCGGCAGAGTGACGGCGAGGGTCGATCATATCCGGGGGCAGACCTTTCACGGGCGCAAAGGTGCCGTGGAGAACCGCTTCCGCTATTCGGTCGACTATGTGCTCTGCGATGCCGAGGCGACGGAGCTTGCCACGCCTGCGCTTTTCATGCGCAATGGGCCGGGGCTGATCAGCCTGCAAGACAGCGACCACGGCGGCGCTCCGGGGCAGGGGCGCGGGGCGGTTTGGGTGCGCGAGGTGCTTGCCGCGCACCAGATTGACGGCGTCGCCCGGATCGATCTTTTGGCGCAGCCCCGTGTGCTGGGCTATGTCTTTAACCCGGTGAGTTTCTGGCTTTGCTACAACGGGGGCGACGCGCTGATCGCCGTAATTGCCGAGGTGACCAACACCTATGGCGACCGCCATTCCTATCTGTGCCATCACACCGATTTGAGGCCCATCACGCCCGAGGATCGGCTCAAGGCGGCCAAACTGATGCATGTTTCGCCCTTTCAGGACGTGTCGGGCGGGTATGTCTTTCGCTTTGAAATCACCGCAAAACGTATTGGCATTTGGATCGACTTCACAGATGGCGACAACGGTTTAATCGCGACACTCACCGGGCCACGCGCAGCGCTGACGAACGGCGGTATTCTGTGGTCTCTCCTGCGCCGCCCCTTTGGTGCGCGGCGGGTTCTGGCGTTGATCCATTGGCAGGCGCTGAAGCTCTGGCTGAAACGCGCTGGTTTTCGTGCCCGGCCAGAAGCGCCAAATGTTGAAGTCTCGCGCGACAACCCACATGGGGCAGGCGGCAGATGAGTGCCCGGACCAACCGATTGCCAGCTTACGCGCTCTTTGCGGCGCTGCTGGCGGCGGCTGGTTTGCCGATCTACATTCATGCACCGAAATTTTACGTTGATGAATATGGGGTGTCGCTGACGGCTCTTGGCTCGGTGCTATTCGGCCTGCGGCTGTTCGACGTGGTGCAAGACCCGGCGCTCGGCTGGCTGTCTGAAAAGCTGCGGGCGCGGCGCGGGGTGGCGGTGGCGGGGGCAAGCGCCCTCATGGCATTTGCAATGCTTGGACTGTTTGCCGTGACCGCCCCTGTGAACCCTGTGCTGTGGTTCGCCCTAATGCTGACGCTGGTGTTTTCTTGTTTCAGCTTTCTCACCATCTGTTTCTATGCCCAAGGCGTGGCCAAAGCCGATGCGCTGCCGAGCGCGGGCCATTTGACTTTGGCGCGCTGGCGCGAAACGGGCGCGCTTTTGGGGGTCTGTGCGGCATCAGTGGCCCCGCTGCTGCTGGGGGTCGCGCTGGACCGGCCGTTTGCAGGCTTTGCCGTAGGTTTTGCTTTTCTGGCCCTAGTTGCCACCCTGACGATGCGCGGTGAATGGCGGCCTCGGGGCGTGCCACTGGCCAGTGGTTTCGGCATCGTGGTGAAGGATTCTCAGGCGCGTCTGCTGTTGCTGATCGCGCTGGTCAATGCCGCACCAGTGGCCGTAACCTCGACTTTATTTCTGTTTTACGTCGAACTGGCGCTGGACGCGCCGGGCTTTGAGGGGCCGCTTTTGCTGCTGTTTTTCCTAGCCGCAGCAGGGGCCGCGCCGCTTTGGGGGATGCTGGCCGAACGCTATGGCGCGCGGCGGGTCTTGCTTGCGGCGATGTGTTTGGGGATTGTGGCTTTCGGCGGGGCTTTGCTGCTTGGGCCGGGCGATGTGGCGTTGTTCGCGCTGGTCTGCGTGGCATCGGGCGCGGTGCTGGGTGCGGATCTCACCCTGTTGCCTGCGATGTTTGCGACTAGAATGGCGCAGATCGCACCATCGGCTGCCGAAGGCTTTGGCTTGTGGTCTTTCGTCTCAAAACTCACCTTGGCTTTCGCCGCCATCGCCCTACTTCCGGCGCTAGAGGCTGCGGGATTGAACGCCACCAGCGCGGGCAGTAACCCAGAAGCGATCACTCTGTTGATCTGGTTCTACGCTGGTGTACCTTGCGCCCTGAAACTGTTGGCCATTGCCCTGCTGGCCCGCGCGAAACAATTGGAGCACCCGTGACTGAACCGTTGATATTCGTCGCTCTTGGGCTTGGGTTGGGCATCTTGTTGACCCTCCTGCGCCGACGGTTTGCAGAGTTTCATGGGCAGTCCCCGAATGACTATATCGATGCTTTTCCTCAGTTCGATCTGCGTCTGCATCTGCGCGATAAAATGATCTGCGAAGGCGTAATATTTGGCCCGATGGGACGGGTGACAAGCAGCTTTACCGCCATTTTTGATGTCAGCTGGGAAGGCGATGTCGCCACGGTGGCAGAAACCTTTCGCTACAATGACGGGTCGCGGCAAAATCGCGAGTGGACGATAGTATTGGGCAAAGACGGCCATTTCACCAGCACGGCCCCCGATGTTGTGGGCGAAGGTCAGGGCGTTCAGGCCGGGCCAGCCTTGCAATTGCGCTACCGCATCAGGCTCCCCAAGGAGCTTGGTAGCCATGTGCTGAACACAGTGGATTGGATGTACATCACGCCCGATGGAACCATCGTGAACCGCAGTCAGTTTCGTAAGTTCGGCGTGAAGGTGGCGGAACTGGTCGCCACCTTGCGGCCTGAGGAGGAACGATGAAAGATTGGCAAGGAAAGACTTATTGGCTGGTCGGTGCCAGCGACGGGCTTGGCGCAGCTCTGGCGCATAAACTAAGCCGTTGTGGGGCCGAGGTGATCCTGTCGGCTCGCTCCGAAGACAAGCTCGCTGCACTGGTCGCGGAGCTGCCGGGCCGGGCGCGCTACCGCGTGATGGATGTCACCGATGAAGCAGATGTCGCTGCGGCGGCGGCAGAGATTGGTGAGGTCGACGGGCTGGTTTACCTTGCCGGCGCCTATTGGCCATTTGGTGCGCAGGAATGGCAGGCCGATCATGGGGTTACGATGGCGGATGTGAACTTCACCGGCTTGATGCGGGTGCTAGGCCATGTGGTGCCTAAAATGGTCGTGCGTGATCAAGGGCATATCGTTATCACCTCTAGCCTGACGGCCTATCGCGGGCTGCCCGGCTCCATCGGCTATACGGCTTCCAAAGCGGCGACCCTGTCCTTGGCGGAATGCATGCATGCCGATTTACGCAAGACCGGGGTGCAGGTTCAGGTTATCAATCCGGGCTTTATCAAGACCCAGTTGACCGAAAAGAATGACTTTAAAATGCCGTTCCTGATGGAGCCGGAAAAGGCTGCGCATGAGGTCTACGAGCATATGTGCAGCGACAGCTTTAAGCGTGACTTCCCCTACGGCTTCTCGCTGCTGTTCCGTCTCGGGCGTTTTCTGCCAGACTGGCTGTACTACCGCCTGTTTTCTTAGTCAGACATCGGCAACGTGCCGCGCAAATAGGGCGCGCGCACGCTGCCAGACCGGATTGTCAGCCTCGGGCAACGCGAGCAACGTGTCGAGCAGTTGACCGGCAAAATCCTCTGAACTTTCAAGCGGCAGCATGGACGGCAGATTGTCGATCGCCATGACGTCTAGCGGGGGGCTGTCATGCACCCGCAGGGCCGGGGCATCCCATGTTGTGGCGCGGTCATAGACCTGCACCGGATTGAACGCGCTGTCGGGATCGCAGGCGATATCCCCAATCACCCGCAACGCGCGGTCGGCCTGCGGTGCATTGGGGCGGACAAAGGGCGGGGTATCGGCATTGGCGAGAATGCAATTAAAGAAATAGGCATGGTCGAGGATTTCAGGAAAGGGTCCGCCGTGGGCGGTCTCGGCCAAGTCCCAACCCGTGACGGGGATGCTCATCGCCGCGCAAAGATCGGAAGCGCCCCGTCCCACACGGCCCATAGCCCCGATGACCAAAGCGCGGTCAGCGTCTGCGTTCACCTGCGCCAGTTCCTCGGCCAATGCAGTCTTTAGCGCCTCTGCGTTTGGGTAGGGCTGGACTGGGCCGCAAACCTCGCCGCGCAGTTGCGCAATGCGGCATTTCACGGCCACCGCAGCCCCGGCGAACCCCGCCCAATATCCAAAGGCAGCCACCCGGCGGCCTGTATCATCGGTCAGGTATTCCAGATCCAGCAAACTGCCCCCGCCCGCCTTGAAGCGCTTTAGCAGCTTTCGCCCGGCGGATTGACCCTTATAGGCATGACCGAACATGATGTGGGTATGCGGCAGCGGGCTATCGTCGTCGGGCAGTTCCTTCAGGCCAAAGATCACAGCATCGCGCGGCGCATCAGGCCAGCTGTGGGCGGGCACAATCTCGCAGCCTGCCTGCGCATAGGCGGCAGTGTGGATCACCCTGCTGTCGCTTTCCTCAACGCTGACTTTCAGTCCCGCACCGATCAGCGCCGCCGCCCCTTCGGGGGTCAGTCCACTGCGTGTCTCATTGGCGCGCTGCTCGGCGCGGAGCCATAGGTGCATCACCGAAGCATCCTTTTTTCGCGGATGGTCTTCACGCTGGCGCGGTCTTCCATACGGGCAACAAAGGCATCGAAACGCGGATAATCGGAGAGGGTCACGCCATCGCCCTCAAGCCAGCTGGAGACGGTAAACAGATAGGGATCCGCCAGCGAAAGCCTATCTCCCAGAACAAAATCGCCGCGCAAGCAATGGTCTTCGACATAGCGCGCGCATTCGGCCATCGTTTGCGGTACTTTCGCCTTCATGTCCTCACAGCTGGACGGTTGATCGGCCCAGCGGCTGCCGCGCAGTTTGTGAGCATGGGCAACATGCATGGTAGAGGCGAGGTAGTACATGACGCCGCGCATATGCGCCGCCGCTTCGGGATCGGAGGGGACCAATCCGGCATCGGGCGCCACTGCGGCGATGTAGTCAAGCAACGCGCCCGTTTCGGTCAGCACCGCACCGCTTTCAGTCGCCAAAGCAGGCACCCGCCCTTTGGGATTGATCGCCAGATAGTCTGGTTTGGTCTGCGCCGCGTTTTTGAAATCGACTTTAATCGCCTCATAGGGCAGCCCAGCTTCTTCTAATGTAAGGGCAACGGCAACGGAAATGGTGCCGGGCGCGTAAAAGAGTTTCAGCATGAGGATGCCTTTCTGAATAGGTTTAAATATGGGTCTGGGCAATGCGGCGTTCGGGTCTGTCAAGATGCGGCACGGCGTTGAACAACACCGGCGACCAGTGGCCGCCTATTGGAAAAAGCCGGTGCATCGATGTGTGCATGATCGCCAGCGCAAGCCGCGACATCGCGGGAATACCCACCCCCATCGCCTGTGCCATCGCCAGTGAGATCAATCCACCCGACGTCACCACCAGTGCCGGGCCTTCGCCCTCGGCAATCTCGGCCAAAGCCGACTGCACGCGGGTCTCAAATGCCTCGTAGGTTTCGGGCGTGTCAGCCAGTTTGCCGGTCTTCCAGTAGTCAAAAACCTGCGGCAGGTGGTGTACAAATTCGCCTTCTTGGGGGAAGGGAACCTCGTGTTGTTGCTCCATCAGGTTGGCGAGAGTAAAATACTCCAACTCGTTCAACCGCGCGTCGCGGATCGGCTCTAATCCGGTGTTCATCGCCTCGGCGGTCTCAATATGTCGGGTCAGCGTGCCGGTATAAAGCCGCGTGTGATAGCTTTCGCTTTCGCGCAGATGCTCGCCCAACCAAGCGGCCTGTTCATGACCCAGCGGGCTGAGTTGGTCATAGCTCAACTCATCTTTGGCCGTCGAATTAGCTTGGCCGTGGCGGATCAGGGTGATGTGGGACATGCGGGTTCTTTCACTGTTCGCCACAGTGATAGGACAGCTTGGCAAACCATTCAAATGCAATGCGGTTGGGCGGCGTTTCTTGAGCCCGGCATGTCGGGAATGGCCCCTGACAGCACAGGCATTCTGCTTATAGTTTCACCCAGTAACAGCGGGGAGGCTGCGATGACTGGCACGATCACATTCACGCTCGACGGGCAAACCGTAGAAGCCGATGCAGGCATGACGATCTGGGAAGTAGCCAACGGCCGCGGCCTCAAGATCCCCCATCTGTGCCACAAACCCGCCCCCGGTTACCGCCCCGACGGCAATTGCCGCGCCTGTATGGTCGAGATTGAGGGCGAGCGCGTCTTGGCGGCCTCCTGCATCCGCGAGCCTGCTGAGGGCATGGTCGTCACCACCAACAACGCCCGGGCAGAAAGCGCCCGCAAGATGGTGATGGAACTGCTGCTGACGGACCAGCCCGCCGAGGATGTGGCGCATGACAAATCCAGCCATATGCGCGATATGGCGGCGTTAAGCGGGGTTGAGG
>JGI24724J26744_10001674_pt1 | contig 15101 bp, 29 predicted proteins | sample Cruoilmetagenom7_FD_26744 | JGI IMG/M metagenome (IMG submission 26744)
GCGGGTTTTTGGCCAGTTCGATTTGTCCGAGAAGGAAGCGAATAACGCTGTTTTGCCCTTCACGAATATAGGCCCAGTCGGAAGGCGAAAGCGCAACTTCGCCTTCCACCAAAGACCCGGAAACGCGCATCAATGGCGCGCCTTGGGTCAGGCCATACAGACGATCCATCAGGTCAATCCCCTGCGGTGTTTCGAAAACTGCATGAACCAATCGCGCCAGTTCCATTTGGCCTTGGAACGCTTCATCCATCATCTTTTGGTTTTCTTTTATTCCGCCATCTTCCGGAACGTTCAAAGCGCCCGAAAGCCAATCGAACGCTTGGTTTTTGTCTACCATTTCAGATCACCTTATGCGGCCATGGGGGGTTGTTGGCCTTGCTGTTGCTGTTGTTGTGGCATAACACCACCATCCCCCCCAACAGGGGGTTGCCCCGTTGCCTGCGCGGCCTGAATTTGCCCCGCCTGTTCCTGCATCTTTTCCCGTTCTTCAACGGTTCGCATCAATTCTGGGACCATGCCCAGCTTCGCGCCCACCCATGCACCAAAGTCTTCTATCTTGAAATTCAGCCCAACGGCTTCTTCGCCAGCAGCTTCTTTCGTGATCTGCATAGAATTCCGGGCGGCTTCCACCTCACGAATTGATTGGCCCTGAACCAGTGGCGATGCAAACTTCACATCAATTTCACCATTGTTCAGCTTAATCTTTCGACCAGCTTCAACAGGGATAACGCCTTGTTCGGCAAGAACTGCGATGCTTGATTCCAGCATCGGAACAATCCCTTCCTTCAATATCCTGGCGAACGGTGCGCCAAGGGATTGTTGAAGTTCTTTCATCCGTTCAACAAGCTCTGTGGCGGTTCTAACCCCTTCGGAAACATCAGGCATCCCATCATTCAGCATTATCTGATGAATGGAATTGACAAGATCACGAATGACAAGATCGGCAAGGTTAACATCACCAGCAACAGGAAGCGGCGCGATAGAAGCACCAGCAGGCCCGCCGGTTGTGCGAACCGGGATTGTGGCGCCGGGAAAAACCCGAACGTTGTTCGCATTCACCACGCCATCATTTTTGACCATGAACACGCCGCCGATGGCCAAAGCTGCATGGCGCAACAGGTATGCTTTGATGGCTGAAAGAACCCTTGCATCAGGCAAGGCCTGCATCACAAGCGAACGCCCCTGAACTTCTTCAGCAGCCTTGTTCCAGCGCGCAATCACCCAAGGGCAGATCTGATAGGACCGTTCAACAATCCTCTTTTCTTCCTTGGATTTCAGGCCCGCCGTGACGATCACGTCATAGAACCATTCTTTGTCCTTAAACGAATAATAGCACACATCAATCAAATCAATTTCAGCGTCTTCTTTCCGTTCGTCTTCCGAGATAGCGAACTTCGAATCTGGCCAGGTTTGTTCAACAAGGCTGATCCTCATTTTGTGCATACGCGAAATCAGGTCAATCTTGCCAAGCGCGCCTTCACGAAGGGCAACATGCGATTGCGAAACGGTCTGATAGACAACCGGATTGTCTTCATCACCGCCCATCACCATCATGCAAGCCGTGCCAGCTACAACCAATTCCAACAGCCATTCAGAAATTGAAAGATCAAAATTGCTGAAGCTAATGGAAGTGAATATCACCTGTTGAAGCGCATACAGGTCACGCCGGGCTTGTTCTTGATCGGTGGTTTGAACAAAGGCACCAGGCAAAAAAGAAGCCCACTGATGGCCGATGGGGAAAAGCTCATATTGGATTCTGTTGGTGATCTTGATGGCGTCATTCTGAAGGGTGCTGTCAAACACGCGACGGGAATTCTTATCTTTCCCCTTTTCACCAGAAGAACCTTGCGGCTTGCCAGTTCCGTTTGAATGGTAGGTGTTTCGGTCAGGAAGGGCGTATTCAAACGCTTCCTTGATTAGATCATCAAAGTGGGATTTCGCATTCCATGCCTTGTCTGATGCTTCTTTGACAGTTTCGACATTCAAGCGCGCCATTCATTTTCCAGAACTTAACCAAGTGTTTCTTTGACAACGCCCTGAGCGCCCCGGCGTGAAAACAACCCGCCACCTTTGCGGGTCGAATCAATCAGGCGATTTCTGGCTCCAATCTCACGCGCTTCATTGGCCGTTTGGTCTTCAACCGATTGCGATTGTCGCCTTTGGGCTTGCAGCATTGCTGAGCTTGGCCCCGGAGTTTTCACCTTGAACAGCTTCGCCATCAACTTTGTCCCTTGTGATCAGTTCACCGCCGTTTAGCAAAAGCCACCTTGCAAAATGTTGCGGGGTCCAAACATACCAAGCCCCAATTCCACAGATCGCCTTTAGCATCGACACGCAAGTAAGAATTCCCCTTGGAACGTAATCGGGAAGCCCCCTGCGGTCAACGTAATATTTTATCACGCATTTTGCGCCCTGTTCCAACGCATGATTGGCAACGTCTTCGGCTGGCATAAACAGCACGTCAATGGAAACGTGATTTGTTCGGGGATCAATCACAACACAAGACCTTCCCGCCTTTAGCCCAACTTCATGGTTGTATGCTGGGACGATCACGAAACAGTGACGCCATCCCCGCTTTGTGAACAACCGCCAGAAGCGCCGATGCTCTGCACCCTGGAAAACAACCCAAGCCGTGAAGCGTTCATTTGACAAACCGATGTTCATATCCCAAGCACCCACATCCAAAACTTAGCACAAACGGCAATAACGCCGGTCATTGTGAAAACTGGAATCGACAAATATCCAAGATCAATTATCCGTTCTTTGAAGCCGACCCATATCCAACGCCGATAAATCCGAATTCTTTCCCGTGAAGAAATCATCTGTTCAAATCTCCCTTAACAATCCCTCTGTCTGTATTGTCTGTATTGTCTGTCTGTATTGTCTGTATTGTATACTATGTTGGTCATCAGTCTGGTCATCAGTCTGGTCATCAGTCCTATATTTTAGATCATCAGAAAAAAATGCTCTGGTTATCAAGAAAACACAACAATATTCACTTTTTTCACAATGGTCAGAAAACATCGAAATCCACCCTACTTGACCCCTGATTTCCCCAATGTTGACCACCACCATTCAGGGGATCAAAGTCAGATTCAGCATTCCCACCTTGGGCATCAATTGCGGCAACAGGAAGGGCGAAAGTAAGCGCCCCAGCATCGGCCAAATTGGGCGACCGGATGCCCTTAGATCGCATCCATATTTTAGACATAAGTTGGCGTCTTTGTTGGCTGTCTGTTGGCGAAATAACTGAAGCCAGAAGGTCAGCCTGAAGATCATCATCATCGGGAATATTTGCGCCCCCAACGTCTTCAAGCCAATCCTTCTGTGTCCAATGCATTTCAGCCCGCCTGTTTTTGTATAGCTCAGGGTTTAGGGCTGCTTCCCCAAAATTCACTGGTGACACGATGCCTTGTGCATCGGGGAATTCAAGCAATCTATCCATGATCCCAGCACCCAAACCGCCAACATCTATGAACACTTTTAGCGGGCGCTCTTTCTTGATAATCCGAAGGATCAAAGCCGCGATCTGCATTGTGTTCATCTTTGTGAACTTTTGCGGATTGAACATTCTGCGGCCACGCCGCCGGATGATGGCAGTTGGGTCGCCCCCCTCACCTTCGCCGCCTGGATCAACGCCAATGATCAGTTGCCCGCTGCTGGTAACATCAGACTTCCTGGCCTTCAGGACAAACTTGCGTTTGACCAGGCTGTTGCCCGCTGCTGATGACTGGAACGCTTCATCAGGTGTTGCAGGATATTCTTGCTTGAAAAGGAAATACCCATCTTCCCCACCACCCAATTCAATGATCTTCATTCGCCGCCAGAACATTTGTTGTTCAGTCAGTCCATAGGCTTCCTGATATTCGCCTTCTGTTGGTTCCCCGTCCGGAACGGATTCAGCATCATAGGACACCTGAAAATCGTCGGGCAACGTCCGTCGATATTCGCTTTGCCAGAACCACGGAACAAAGATTGCGATGAAGTCAGACTGCTTGCGCTCTGCCATCACCCATTGTTTGTGAAAAACGTTCCCGACCCCGTTGGCGGTGCTTTCCAAAATGACCTCTGTTCCAACCGCCAGCGGCACCGCCTGAAGCATCCCGCCAAGGTGTTCTTCGGCCTTTTCCCAGAAAGCAACCTCTGATCCGTGAACATTGGTAAGCGTGGCCGACCGGCCAGCCCCCTTTGCCCCAGCAGTTGCAACCTGGTATCGGCTATCCAGCTTATCAAAAACCAGTTCCCTGGCGTTGTCCTTGCCTACATAGGGCCTGACATGCACCGGGGCATTCTGGTGATACCGATCCACCATGCCAAACAGATTGTCCGTCGCTTCCTTACTGTGCGTAAGAATATATGTTTTCTCACCCTGGTTCTGCGTGGTCTTCCAATAGAACCGCCCTTCTGTGTAGGTGCTGGCGCCTTGCTGCCGACCCTTCAGGATGATGGCCCGAACATAGCCAAGCCGTTCCCGCTGTTCCTCGATTTTATCGTGAATATGTTTCTGCGCAGCATTCATGTTGAACGGAACGATTCCAACTTTTCCCTTGTGATCGGGCTTGGTCAATATCTTCAGGCAACGCGGGGCGTAATAATCGAAATCAGACTTTAGCCGCGCCCGAACAGCCCTCACGCGCTTCGGGTTAACTTGGTTCATTTGATCCAGCCTTTTTTGATTGCTTCGACCTGATAGGCGCGCAGATTATAGAAAATGATGCAGGCCGTTCTGTTCCACCCACCAAGCTTCCAAAGCCGTGCAAGGTCATTGTGATGATCTGCATAGCATTTATTGGCATCCGCCACTGATCGGCAACCCCGCATGAATTCGCTCAGTTGGTCAACCAGAATCCTATCAGCTTCAGAAACCACCGCTTCAGGATGTGGATCACGCTTCTTACCCATCGGCAGACAGGCAGGCAGCAATTTGCCTGAGGCTGCGCCCGATCAAAGCTTCAGGGACAAGCACAGGTTCAGAACGCCACCTTTTGCTTCCACCCTCTGGCCTGTCACGGGGGGGCTTATCACCATGATAGATGCACGGTGACCATTCACCAAAAGGGTTCAGTTCTTCAACAAACCACTGCATCAGAAGAACCTTTCAAACAGGATCTGGGCAACAAAAACCAGGTGAAGCACAAGCGCACAGGCTAAAATGATACCTTCAATTTTCATGTTATTCATCATCATCATCATCCAATGAAGCAACCCAATCTTCGTGGCTAAGTTCTTCAGTGGCAACGTGTGCTTCAACCGTTGCAAGCTTGGGCAGGCGATAGGGCAAAAGAAGCTTGGCCGCTTCAAATTGGCGCTCTGTTATTGCGTTGTTACCATCTTTGCCGTGCATCACCCGAACGACCAGTTCTTCAGGCGATGGGCGATCCTCAGAACCGTCAAACATGGCTGAAAATGTGCTGGATGCTTCCTTCTTGCGGTCACTGATCCCCTTTGACATCGCTCGTTTCCTTTCGATTTCACCAATTTGAGCTATTACGCATTTATGCACATACATGGTAAAAATATGTGATATTGTGCGCAAATAGCTTAAGCCCCCCCTAAAACGCCCACTTGCTCTGAACGTTTTGGGGTTGGGTTATTGTTGTTTTTCAACCCTTTTAGCGGCACCTTGTTCAGTCTTCCTTCAAGATATGCGCGCCTGACTTCATCAGGATCAACCCCGGCCATGCTGCAAACCATGACAAACCCTTTGCCCCCATTCAATATCCAGTTGTTAGCCGTATCTTTTGCAAGGCGGGCCGGGGTTGAATTGTCTTCTGATTTTGCATCAGTAACGGCCTGAAAAATGACTTGCGCCCAGAGAGATTTGCACCCCATCACGCGCGCCCGGCTTTTGTTGGTGCGCCAATGTCAACTTTGACAAGGGCTTTTGCGTCTGCCAAGGCTACCCCTAAAGCTGCATCATGTAGGTGCTTAATTACTTCTGTTACATTTCTTTTGTCTTCGTCATCAAAACCATCGTCGCATTTCGCGAAAGCGCCGCGAACGAATGACCCGATCATGCATCCCAGCGCACTGATCATTTCTGGCGCATCAACATTCATGTTTTGGCTGGTGTATAAAAGCCGGATCATTTCGAGATATACGGGGTCCGTCATTTTAAAAATGGTTTCGTTTTGTGACGGGTTGTCTGAATGCGCTTCAAGCAGCGACTTACGCACCTTTTCGACCACCTTTTCAACGTTAAAATGTTTCATTTTATTGGACCTTTCCACGGTGTTGCATTTTGTGTTTGATGTTTGGGTTTTCGCCTATCAAATCGGGGTTCCGAACCTTGAAGTGATGCCATATCTTGATGATCATTATGCGCTCACGTTTCCCCAGGGCTTCCCAGGGCATTCCATGAACAATTCCGGACGGAAGAAAATTCGGATCTTTGGCATCTTTGGAAGCGAAAACGCCCCCGGCCCCATTGTCTGCCCCACCAACGGGCTTCGCCTGGCGCATAAGCTCTTTTTGCATTTGGACGCGCCCAATCGCTTCCCACCATTCCGCAGCGGTTTTAACTGCTTCGGAAATTTTCATCCCGGTATCAAGTCGCTGATCTTCATCCATGATCGCCAAGATTGTTTCATTGGTTGGTTGAATTATCGGGCTTTCTTGAATGGCTGCTGGCACGTCAAATTGCATGATTGATCCGCAGTCGCATTGGAAGCTTTCTTGGAAAGGGACTGACTTCTTGTCTGTCTCAAACCAAGCGCCACAATCTACACATTTGTTTTGAATAACTGTGTCAGTTTCCCGCTGTTTTTGAAACAATTCGGATGCTTCATGGGTCAGCGGTTTTAGCTCTTTTTCGCCTGTCATTCCAACCATCCCTTTACAATTTCAACGACAACTTCAATAAATACCAAGCAAAAAATAAGGTGGATTAGGCCCGCTGCAACGCCATCCTTTTCCACCGTTTCCATTACTTGATTTGAGAAATGCAATGGAACGGCTGCAAGGGCAGCGTTGCAAACGAACCTAATCATCTTATTCGCTGGCCGGTGATTCAGGCCCTTCAGGCCCTTCAGGCGCGCCCGAATCCCCGAAATCGAATGATCCGACGCGGGCCGCAACGTCAGTAGTCAAAGAAAATCCAAGTTCTTTTGCAGTTTCTTTCAGGGTTTCCAGTTTTTTTGCTGCCTTCCCAACGGATGAAAAGTCACCCGCATCAACGGGAAGGGCTAAGTCCATGCGAACGCGCATTGCTGTTGATCGTGTCATATTCAGTTTTTCCTTTTGGTTGATTTGCCGATGGTGATTCCTTCCGCTGCTAGCACTTCCATCGGCGTTTTGTTGCCGTGCTTGTCGCGGAATTCTTTGCGGGCTTTAGCCCTTTCTTCCTGTTCCTGGCGGGAACTTTCCCGCCGTTTGTGTTCCTGAATCATGGACTTGGCTATTGCTTGTGCGGCGCGAATTTCGCCCATGATGGCTTCACATTGCGCATTCAATTCTGACCTTGTTGGGATGAATTGTGATTTCAAGGTTAGGTTATCGACCGCCTTTGCCCCAACGTGTGCCGGGAAGTTAATCAGCACCGAAACAATGGCCCGTGAATAGATTTCAGGCGCTTCAATGTTGTGTCGCGGGTATGATCCCAACAGAACTTCAGCGGCGCGCTTTGCCTGTTCGATTTCGGCAGGCTTTGCTGCATCTTCCAGACCATGAATCAACGGCATAAGCTCCGAAACTGGTATCAACTCCATGAATTCAGGCCTTGATTTGCGCTGCTTCAAAATGCTGGTGACTGTGTTGATATTTAAATTCAGCCGCGCAGGAAGTAAAATTTTATTTTCCATGATTATATATCCCTGATTGCGCTCATTACTTCAGAAGCTTTCCGCCCTTCGCTGCGGTATGGTGGATAAGATCTTTCCATGATCTTAACCAAACTTTTTTCTTGAAGCATGAAGTCAAATGTTGCCTTCCAATCCTTGTTTGGCACCCGACCAGACAGGAAGTCACTGTCAGCCACATTCATCAAGGCACCGTTCCAACCATCTATGCCGCCGACCTGCTTCAACCGATCTTTTAGCTTTTTGCGCCTAGAATCAGAAAGTATCTGGACGCGGGCAAGCCCTTCAGTTTTGGCCAGGTCATTCCATAGATCAACCGCCGCCTTGGCATCATCAACTTTGTTTCCTTCTGATGGGACCAATTCAAACTGTTCCCCCACACCCCCTTGTGTGTCTTGTATTGTCTGTCTGTCTGTATTGTCTGTCTGTATACTACGTTGGTCATCAGAAAATTCCTTACTGATGATCAGATTAATTTCAGAAGTTTTTTTGCCTGCAAACTTCAATTCACGCCTGCGCCTGGATATTGCCGCCCCCCTTTGCCGTGCTGAAATCCGTGTGACGCTATCGCGCAAACGCCCTTCGGTTGAGTGAACTAAAACACCGTTTTTTGTGATTGTGACTTTCTCTAATTCAACCAGAACCGCCAAGGCATCGCGGTATTCTTCGACTGAAACTTTGCAGCGCATGGAGTTTCTTTTTTCGGAACCGCTAACAATTGGATCAGCTTTCACATAGGCAAACATGCAAAGCCTGAAAAAAACAAACTCTGTTTGCTGATCCATTTCGGCAGTTCCGGCCACCCATCTAGCCGGTTCCCAAGGAATCCAGTCTGGCTTTATTTGCTTTCCTGTCATTCAAGTCACCTTCTGGGAAGCCGTTCAGTCAAATAATCTAAATCGGTTGATGATGCCCCGCCGCCGCCGTGAGCTTCGCGATATGTGCGGCGCTCCTTAACTAAGGACACCCGAATCATTTCTGTCAAAATCTGACCTGGGGGCTTTCCATGGACATCGCATATCCAAGACAGAACTTCCTGATCACGAAGCGGTAGCAAGGTTAACATCGCTCCGGCCAGCCGCTTTTGCGCTTGAATTTCAGCAGCTTTTTTCGAAGCGCGCTTGTCACGCGCGGCACTATCAGCCGCGCGTTCCATGTCGGAAGAATCTTCACCCATCGGTTTTACCGCCAGAAGAAGTTTGGTCATTGTCAAACATGTCGGTTTGAGCCGACACCGGCAGGCCGATTGCTTCCCGAACAATGTCATAAGCAATGTCAAACCCTTCGCGCTTGTCAGGGTCCATGTTCATATAGGTCATTGCCATATCCAAAGCCTTTTTGTGGATGCCCTTGGCAACCAGATCGGCCTTGATTGATGCAATTTCTTCATTGGCCCCGGTTCGGATTTCCTTTTGCTTTTCAATCCGATTGACGCCATTTCGAACATCTTCCTTCAACTTTGAAATGTTCGAGCCTGCATGTTTAAGCCCGGCAGTTTCTTCCTTAGCTGGTTTAATATTTCCCATGGAACTTCCTTTCAGGATGTTAGTTTTACTGGCTTGCCCATTGCAGCCATCCACTTCAGTTTTAGCGCGGCAACATCGGTCAGCGCGCCCTTGAAGTCTTCAATCACTTGTTCACCGTCGCGGGTATAAGTGAAGTCAGCGACATACCTGGCGACCTTTGCGCCAACAGTTCTGTTGTTCAAGGATGTTGCGGCCATCAGGTCAAAGCTTACTTGCCGTTCAAGATCGCTTATTACCCCCTGACCCTCCATCAAAAGAAGGGTTGCCCATCGGCCAGCTTCCCCCGTGCTATCAAAAGATGTGAAGGCCAACCCCCCACACAATCTATCCATGCAACGTTCGGGCTTTCGTCCAGGTGGATGCTGGATGCCACATGATTTACAGACATAGACCCGCACCGCCACGCGGCCAGCATGGCTTCCGGAAACCCGCTTGAATGAAGACAGATTCCGCCCCTTCCATTTGGAATTAGCCATCGGCTGTTTCCGATGTGTTGGTTCTGGCCTTTTGAAGATACATCACGATCATTGCATTTTTCGCAATTCCGAATTTATATGCTTCTTCGACAAGCCAAACATCCAAATCTTTCGGAAGCCGCAAGGTCATAGTAGATTTGTCGTTGTGTTTTGTCATTTTCTCCAGTCCTTTGCACCCTATATGGTATCTTTATTTTATCAAAAAGATACTTACAAGACATTTTTTTAGTTGCAAACTTGGGTTTGTGAAATTAGATGTAAACCACAAACGCCGGGAAAAGGAAAAAAAATGGTAACCGCAACATACGAAAACGAAGACTTGGAAATAACATTTCGCGGGGGGCTGGAGCGTTGTGACTATGGCGTTCCCCGCTCACCGACTTGGAATGAGGTGGTTGATGTTGAGGTTGAGCAAGTTCAGATCATGGGCTTTGACGTAGACCCGAAGGTTTTGCCGAAAGAGCTGATAAACGAAATGATGAAACACACTGATGATCTGGAATTTTCCTGAACAACGGCCAATAGAAAGGTATTTAACATGTCAACCGAACTCTCGATTTTCCCCCACAGAAATATGGAAAGAGGGGGGCTGCAATTCAGCTCGACCTCTAAGTTTGACCGGACGAAAAACAGCGTGACACTGTCTTTTCTCTCAAGGACCTACAGTGGTGATGATCACGAAACCGAAATTACACCGTTTTTCCTAAATGACGTTGACGCCGAAATCCTCACAACCTTTGGGCAGCTTGACGATGAACGCCGGGCCGCGCTGATCCCGACGATTCGGGCCTTGATGGCGGATCAGGAAGGTGAAGCATGAAAATCGACGTGAATGTGAACAACGCTTGGGCGCTGAAATGCCGTGACAGGTTGTCCATCAAGCACATTGAGGGCCAAGCCTGCGTTGTGTGTGGCAAGCGCGTCATTGAACATGCGGGCAACATTTCCGATGCGCAAAAGAAGGCCCAAGCGTGGCTGCGCGTTCGCAGCATCATCGCCCATATGCCCGCGCAAGATGAAAGGGAAAGAGCATGATTGTCCACTGCGTTCCGGAAGATACCGTTGGTGCCTATATCGCGCCGGAAGGGTGCAAAAGGGTGAATGCCATTAGCTGCCCCAAGCTCACCTCGCTAACCCTCCCCGAGGGGTGCAAGTGGGTGGAGTCCTACAACTGCCCCTTGCTTGCCTCGCTCACCGTCCCGAATGGTTGCGAGGTGGTGGATGCCATCAACTGCCCCGCGCTTGCCTCGCTCACCGTCCCGAATGGTTGCGAGGTGGTGGATGCCATCAACTGCCCCGCGCTAACATCGCTCACCGTCTCGAAGGGGTGCGAGGTGGTGAATGTCTATGACTGCGCCTTTCTGACTTCAATCGCCATCTCGAATGGTTGCAAGACGGTGAATGTCTATAGCTGCCCCAACCTCCCCTGCCTCTACCGCGACAATCGAGGCTATGTGCTACTTGAGGCCCATGGTCGCTACTACGCCGGGTGCCGGGCATTCACCGCAAAGCAGGCCATCCGCCATTGGGGCGCGAAGTGCTATCCGGATCAGGAGCGCGGCGCTGCGTTTGTCGAGGCGGTCCGGAAAAACGAAAGGGAAAGAACATGACCGACGAATCCACAACCGAAAAAAGGGATGAATTACTGCCTGACGGAATCCATTTGGGCCTTTCGCTTGAAGCGTATTTGGCCGACCCGGCGCTTGGGTCTTCTGACCTGAAAAACCTGCTGATCAGCCCGCTAAAATATTGGGTTAACAGCCACCTAAATCCAAACCGGACCCCCAGCAAAAGCACCCCCGCCAAACAACTTGGGACGCTGATCCATGAAGTTGTTCTGGAAAACACCGACAAGATTTTTGTCGCGAAGCCGGAAGGCATGTCATTCGCCACCAAAGAAGGCAAGGCGTGGCGACAGACCCGGCTTGATGATGGTGCAGAGATTATAACAGCGGATGAAAACCGAACGCTCGCATCAATTATTGAGGCTTGTCGCCGGTCAGGCGTGACAGAAATGATCAACGGTTCAATCCCCGAGGTTACCTATATCTGGACACACGAAAGCGGCCACCGCTGCAAAATCCGGCTTGATGCCTTGAAGGGCGACATGGCCTTTGATCTGAAAACCTTTGCGAACCAAATGGATAAAGACCTTGGAACCTGCATCGCCTACGCGACCGGCAACCTTCGCTATCACATTAGCGCGGTGTGGTATCGCACGGGGATTGACCATATGCGCGCTGCCATCGACGGGGGGAAGGTCAATATCCAGTTTCACGCTGATTCTGCTAACAAAATAGAAGAATTTGAAGAAATATTGTCTGAAATCAAGGATGGCGCTGAAAGCCACTTTGCGCACTGGTATATTTACCTGGAAAAAGACGGGGTGCCAAATGTGATCCCGCGCCAGTTTGTAAGGAACAGCCGCGACGGTCAGCCAGACAATGAATATTGGAAATCGGCGCAAAGAGGGGTGGATTATGCAACCTGCATTTTCGCCGAACATATGGCCGAATTTGAACCTGGCGAAATGTGGGTCAGACCTACACACTGGAAATCATTCACTGATGAAGAATTGGGCGCGGCGCGATCAATCTTTGATTGGGAATCATAGGAAAAGAGGAATAAACATGTTTGAAGTTATAGACGCCAAGCGCGAAAGCGCACCGATCACCGCCGCATTTATTGGTGGTTCAGGGTCAGGCAAAACCTATTCCGCCCTTCTGTTCGCGCGCGGCCTTGTTGGTCCTGACGGGGAAATAGTCGTTATCGACAGCGAAGGCGGGCGCGCAAATATCTATGCCGATGATCCGGATATAGGCGGTTTCAAGCGGATTGATATGGTTGAACCCTACACGTCAGACAGGTTCCTTGATGCGTTCAGATCCGCCGTTGCCTATGGTGCCGACGCCGTTATCATCGACACGGCCAGCCATGAACATGAAGGATTCCTTGAATTTGCTGACAAAGAGGAAGCCCGCCTGACAGGGCGCGGGGTTAGCCGGAATAAATGGATCAAGCCCAAGGCAGGCCGGAAACGCTTCTATTCCGCGATCAGTTCAAGCCATGCCCATGTTATCGTTACCATCCGCCTAAACCGAATTGTTGATATGACAAGCAAACCGGCCAAGGAAATTATGAAGCCGGAATGTGACAAAGACCTGCCCTACAGAATGGACCTATCGGTTGAACTTCGACCGGATCACACGACGAAAGTGATTAAGGTGCCTAAGCCGCTGATTGGGATTGTGGATGATGGTGTTTTGATCACAAAGGAACACGGCCAGCGCCTTGCGTCTGATGTTGACCTGCATGAAAAACCAAACATGGATCTTATTGAAGCCATGACCCGGCTGGAAAGTGAAGCCTATGCGGGCAGCGAAAGTCTGAAAGCCGCATGGAAAGAGGAATGGAAAAAGGCTGGCCCTGATGGCGATATAAAGGCGGTCACACCACGCCGCGCCGAAATGCAAAAGCACCTTGAAAGGCTGAAGAATATAGCCGCAGATGCAGAGGACAAAACCCGCCCCGGTGTTGGTGAATTTGGCGACATGCCAAACGACCAGAGGGGCGATGACACGGGCGATGGCAGCTTTACAACGGGGGGGCGAACATGAAGTGCGAAACCCACCGTGCGAACTTTCCACGCGGCATGATTGAATGCCCTTATTGTAGCGTCAGACTGAAACCAGGTCGGCAAATTCAGCAGCATCTTGTTACCATACACAACCTGACCACCCGTCAGGCTCATATGGTTTCTAATCCCAATGACAACCAAGCCAAAAAGCATCATCGCTTGCCACGCGCACCAAGGAAAGAGCCGCCGCCGCCTGAATTTTACCCCATAGATGATGGCGACATGCCAAACGAGCAGGGGGATGAAGGCGCGGGCGATGGTGGATTCACAACGGGGGAAGGGAAATGAAAGATGCAACGCATCGCGCCTTACCCATTAACCCAACCGATCAAATGGTTGAAGCTGCATATCCTCTTTTGTCTAGCATGGCATCCGGAACGCCACCCAGAGACAAAAGAATAATCAGGGCTATATGGGCAGAAATGCTGCACCATTCACCAAAACCAATAATCCAAGGGCTTACCAAAAATCAGGCCAAGGTTCATCAATTTATTGAACTTTACATTGCGCGGCATCAGCTTTCCCCGACCTATCAGGAAATTTGTGATGGGTGTGGCTTGTATAGCAAAAGCGAAGCCTTCGCCACTGTTAGTTCACTGGTGCGCAAGAAGGTTCTAAAGCGCCGTGAGAAGGGGCAACCGCGCAGCATAGTCCTTTTGATGCCGACAGGCCTAAAGCCAAAAAGAAACTTTATTTTTGCGCGTGGGGTGACGCCCAGGCTGCGGGGTCCAAAGAATGGCACATGACCACCGAACAAGGTGTTGCGTTGATTGTGGCGCTGAATTTCAGCCCGTGCGCAGGGATGCAGAATATTGCTCTGCAACTTGCCGCATTCAATTCAATAAGCGCCGATCCCTGCGCGGCCAAGTCCTTTATGATTTGATGATGATCAACCGCAATGAGCGCAAGCTTGCGAAAAAAGCAAAGGTTTGGTTTTTGATCACACGATTATGCATGTATTGGCGCGATCAAGACAATTCTGAACGCGGGGGGCGGCGTTCATGGCGCAGGCCTTCGAAGGTTCTGGAAGCAACCGCATGGGCCAGATCAACAGTGGTGGATAGAAAATGAAACGCATGAAAAACCCGTTTGGGGCCGACAATATCACTCGGTCAGAAAAGAAGCGCCGGGCCGAAGAAAAGGACCGCTTGGAGCAGATCGCAATCGCGCTTGCTATGATCAAGGATGTGGTCCCTACGCTGCCCTATGGGGTGGCGCTGGTGGCGTTTGCCGACGCCGTGGTCAACCACCCACAAGCGACTGCGGCGGCAACCATGGTCACGGCCAACACGCTGGCGAGACACGCCGATAATTTGGATAGGGCAGAGAGGGAAAGAACATGACACTCCGCTGCGTTCCGAAAGATACCGTTGGGGCATATGCCGCGCAGGAAGGGTGTGAGGTGGTGAGTGCCGTCAACTGCCTCGCGCTAACATCGCTCACCATCCCGAAGGGTTGCAGGCGGGTGGAGGTCTATAACTGCCCCGCGCTCACCTCGCTCACCGTCCCGAAGGGGTGCAAGCAGGTGGATGTCTATAAATGCCCCGCTCTGACCTCGCTAACCACCCCAAAGGGGTGCGAGTGGGTGGAGGTCTACAACTGCGCCACCCTGACCACGCTCACCATCCCCGAGGGGTGCAAGAGGGGGAATGTCCAGAACTGCGCC
>JGI24724J26744_10001677_pt1 | contig 15088 bp, 11 predicted proteins | sample Cruoilmetagenom7_FD_26744 | JGI IMG/M metagenome (IMG submission 26744)
GAGGTGACAAGCACATGAAAGAACCGAAGACCGAACAAGGCATCACTAAAGAGAAGAACGATAAAGACTTTGTGAGAAGTATTATAGCTGAAGATCTGAAGACAAACAAGAACGAGGGTCGTGTCGTGACCCGGTTTCCACCGGAGCCGAACGGCTATCTGCATATCGGACATGCAAAGTCTATATACCTTAACTTTGGTATCGCCTCGGAGAATGAGGGGGGTATCTCCCACTTGCGGTTCGATGATACCAATCCAATAAAGGAGGAGGCCGAGTACGAGGAATCGATCAGGTCGGATATCCGATGGCTTGGATTCGACTGGGGTGATCATCTGTACTATACATCCAATTATTTTGAGAAGCTATATGACTATGCTTTGCAATTGATCAACGACGGTAAGGCGTACGTCTGCAGTTTAACCGCAGAGGAGATCAGACAATACCGTGGCACCTTGACCGAGCCTGGCATGGATAGTCCGTATCGTAATCGTGGTGTTGAAGAAAACTTGGACTTGTTCAAGCGTATGCGAGCAGGAGAGTTCGAGGAGGGGAGGCACGTACTTCGAGCAAAGATCGACATGAAGTCTCCGAATTTGAACATGCGGGATCCTACCCTCTATCGTATTCTCCATGTTTCACATCACAGAACTGGCAACAAGTGGTGTATCTATCCCATGTATGACTTCGGCCATTGCATTTCGGATTCCATCGAGGGGATCACACATTCTATCTGTACACTGGAATTTGAAGATCATCGCCCCCTGTATGACTGGATTCTTGACGAATTGAACGTCGATTGCCATCCTAAACAGATCGAATTCGCCCGCCTAAATCTCAGCCACACGGTTATGAGTAAGCGAAAGCTTCTCGAACTGGTAGAAAAGCGACATGTCACCGGATGGGACGATCCACGGATGCCTACACTGGCTGGTTTAAGAAGGCGTGGCTACACACCGGAGTCAATACGAAACTTTTGTAAGCGCATTGGCGTAGCCAAAAGGGACAGTATCATTGATATAGCACTGNTAGAGAATAGCATCCGGGAAGATTTGAATAAAAAGGCTCCCCGTGTTATGGGTGTACTGCATCCACTTCGTGTGGTTATTGAGAACTATCCGGAAACCCAGGTTGAAGAGATAGAGGCTATAAACAACCCTGAGGATCCCTCTATGGGGTCAAGGAAGGTCCCTTTTTCACGCGTGCTGTATGTCGAACGAGAGGATTTTCGTGAGGACCCACCGAAAAAGTTTTACCGGTTGGCGCCCGGGCGTGAAGTACGGCTAAGATATGCCTATTATATTACATGTGTAAGTGTGATTAAAGATAAGAAGACCGGAGAGGTAGTGGAGCTGCGTTGTACATATGATCCGGAAACAAGGGGTGGCTCGGCCCCTGATGGACGGAAGGTCAAAGCAACGTTGCACTGGGTTCCCGATGCTCAATCGCTTGAAGTCGAAGTACGTTTGTATGATAACCTCTTCCTGAAGGTAAACCCAAGCGAAGAAAAAGACGGTCTTGATTTTAAAGCCCATTTGAATCCTGATTCCTTGAAAACATTAACATCGTGCAGGGTTGAACCAAGCCTGGGCGCCGCTGAACCTGGAAGTAGATACCAGTTCGAGAGGCAGGGTTATTTCTGTGTTGATTATGTTGATTCTGCTCCTGGCGCACCGGTTTTTAACCGGACTGTCTCCTTACGTGACTCATGGGCAAAGATCGAGAAGGCCCAAGAGAAAAAGTAATAATATTGAGAAGTCACTATTTACGAATCTTTTTAGCCTTCGTAATAAACGGTCCAGATCCTCTTTTTCTTCCTTAAAAGCAGGAAAAGAATATTTCCGCTTTCATTAAACAGAAGAGTCACAAAGAAAATTTGTCGAGAATCTGGGAGATAGAGCCCCCCCCACTAATCCGCAATGAGCCATAATACGTTATAACCCCCGAAGAATTTTTGATTTGGTTAACTTCAAACTTGATCTGATTACCGTTGGTACACATTTTGCATGTTCAAATCAATAAGGGTACTGCGCTCAAGTTTAAGCAAGATGTCTGGAAACTTCTCATTGGATTTGTCCAAAGTCCAATAAAAATTTCTGTATATGGAAATCTATACGGCATAAGTCAGTTGCCCGTAGTCATTGAGAAGTTACGATGGAATAAAATGATATGGTTTTTACAAGTAGGATTTCACACAAGATATGGGCAAGCATTTCAATNTTAATCATTGCATATGTCGTAATCAGTCTGATGTCTCTTNATTTTAAAGCAAGAATGCAGGAGGAACTAACCACCGTAGGATTATCTTTTGAAAAGGCNNCAAAAAACGGACAAAACCTTATTGTAGCNCTTAATAAACAGATGAAACTCTATCAGGATGCTGTGCTAGTCACTGAAGAATCATTATTGGAAGAAGCAGATACATATTCTTCAACTATCGTCAATATTCTAAGCAGATTAGAACATCTTAAATATAACAGGCCGGAAACAATAACAGGTATATTAACTTTAAAAAAAACAATTGTAATGCTTCAAAGGGACATAAAACTAGTATATATAGCGTTGATAAAGGGTAATGATTCTGAAGATATATATCAAAAAAGCATGCAGCTTGCAGAAAAAAGAAATAAGATTTTATCAGATTCTAAAGAAATGATTGGATTAGTATCACAGGACTTTTCAAAAGAAATAAACAATATCGGAATGAAAATGAAAAAAAAACGGAAGATAGAGCTTATCATTATCTTATCTTTATTAATAATAGGACTATTTATTATTTCGGTTCTGATTAAAAAATTCGTTACAGAACCGATTGCTCAGATGACTTTAGCTGCACTAAATATGGCAAAAGGCGATTATGATTTTGACATTTCGTATAGTTCCGGTGATGAAATCGGCCTTCTGGCAGACTCAATAAGAACCATGACAAACGAAAATAAAAAAAAGATAGATCTAGCTCTAGCGATTGCAAACGGTGATTTATCTGGTGAATTGGATGTAATATCAGAAAAAGATATATTAGGTTTCACTGTTCAGACGATGGTTAAAAAATTAAGACAGATGATTCAAGAGCTGCAAGAAGCCAAGGAGAAAGCCGAAGCAGCCAATATCGCCAAAAGTGAATTTCTTGCTAATATGAGTCATGAAATTCGCACTCCTTTAAATGGAATTATCGGTATGACAGAGTTAGCATTAGATTCAAAACTTGATACTAATCAGAAAAAAATTCTTGACACAATCAACATGGAGGCTGGAGTACTTCTTAATGTTATCAATGATGTTCTAGATTTTTCAAAGATAGAAGCGAATAAGATGGAACTTGAATATATTCCTTTTAATATAAGGTACTTGGTTGAAGACTTAGCCAATAGTATAGCCTTCAAAACTGACCAGAATAATGTGGAGATTATTTCATATGTTACTCCAAACATTCCTGATCGTTTTATAGGTGATCCAGGTAGGCTAAGGCAGATACTAACCAACCTTGCAGGCAATGCAGTTAAATTTACCAGTACAGGTGAAATACTTATTAAAGGTGAAATGATTGAAGAGATGGAAGATAAGGTTGTAATCCGTTTTATTGTTAGAGACACAGGTATCGGAATACCAAAAGATATGCAGGCAACAATATTTGATAGTTTTACTCAAGCAGACGGATCAACAACCAGGGAATATGGGGGCACCGGTTTGGGAACCACAATATCCAAAAAACTTGTGGAAATGATGGGAGGAAAAATTGGTGTAGAAAGTGAAGTAGGAAAGGGGTCCACATTCTGGTTTACTGTGATTTTAACAAAGGCAAAAGAAAAAACCTCTCGAAAAAATAATTTGATAGGTGAAGATGAAATTAAAGATTTCAAAGTCTTGGTCGTAGACGACAATATAGTAAACCTTAACATATTAAGGGAACAGCTTAAACATTGGAATTGGGAGTCAGTGGTAGCTTCAAGCGGCAAAGAAGCCCTATCTATTCTAAAGACGTCTGTTTCTTCCAATGAAACCTTTAACCTTATTTTATTAGATTATCAAATGCCTGGGATGACCGGATTCGATGTGGCTGTGGAGATAAAAAACAGTGACACTCATAATGAGATACCTATAATTCTATTTACCTCTGTTGGAATGATTGGTGACAGTATTAGTTGCAGAGAAATAGGGATAGATGGATATTTGACAAAACCTATCAAGCGAGATGATTTGCATAAGATGATAATAGAGATTTTGGGTCTTTCCGGGAAAAGAAAATCTAAAACAGCCTCTCAACTCGTTACCAAACATGCAATAGCAGAAAACCATAAAAAGGGTGAAATACTTTTAGTTGAGGATTATCCTACAAACCAAACCTTAGCTATGAGATACTTGAAAAGTGCCGGATGGAATGTAGATCTTGCAGAGAACGGTCAACAGGCGGTTGAAGCATATCAACAGAGAAAGTACGANGTAATACTGATGGACATTCAAATGCCTGTAATGGATGGATATACAGCCGTTTCAATAATCCGTGATTTAGAATCGGAACTTTCAATCAAAACCCCGATTATTGCCATGACAGCGCACGCTATAGCCGGATATCGACAAAAGTGCATTGACGCAGGGATGGATGATTATATTACGAAGCCATTAAGAAAGGTAACACTCTTGAATNCGGTTGAAAAATGGATTATGATAAAAGCTGAAACATTAGCTGACAGAGGAAATGCAGAGGAATATGGTGAAAATAAAACTAAGCTGGCAAAAGATGAAGATCCTATACATTACGAAAAAATCCTGGAGGAGTTTGAAGGTGATAAAGAGTTTTTGATAGAGATTCTTGAGGGTTTTCTAAAAAATGTTAAGGTTCAGCTATCAACTATACATCAAGCCATTACCGTCGGTGACTCGGAGTTNGTCATGCAAGAAGCGCATTCTATTAAGGGTGGTGCGGCAAATATAATTGCAGACCGTCTTTCAAAAGCTGCTTTTGATCTTGAACTCCTTGGAAAATCTGGCGAATTAGAAAATAGTATTGAATTTTTCGAGAAATTAGAAAAAGAATATTATCNTTTAGAAAAATATGCACGTATAAATATTCAAACCTAAGGGACGGNGCCGAAATAACTATTTAAATTTATAAGGTGCTTTTCATGAAGATACTTATAGCTGATGATGAATTTGTAAGCCGTAAAAAGATGGAGAGATTGATTCAAAGTTTAGGTCATGAAACATTTGTAGCTATAGATGGAAAAGAGGCATGGGAGATATGGAAAAATAATGGAATCAGGATTGTTATAACAGATTGGGCCATGCCTGAGATGAATGGTTTGGAATTATGCACAAAAATTAGAGATGCTGAAGGAAGCCAATATACCTATATTTTAATGGTAACCGCAAAAGAAGAGATTCAGGATGTTGTCACTGGTATTAAAGCTGGTGCTGATGATTTTATTACAAAACCATTCGCAAAAGAAGAGTTGAGTGTAAGACTTATGGCAGGAGAAAGGATATTAACTTTTGAAACGAGGGATATAGTTATCTTTTCCCTGGCAAAACTGGCAGAGTCGCGTGACCCTGAGACAGGCAACCACTTGGAACGTATACGTTTTTACTCAAAAACACTTGCTGAAACTGTTGCGAAACTCAATAGCCCTCATCCTGAAATTGACAAGCTTTTTATCGATAATATTTTTCTTACCAGTCCACTTCACGATATAGGCAAAATAGGTATCCCTGACTATGTATTGCTTAAACCGGGACGATTTGATGAAAAAGAATTTAAAATAATGCAAACACATAGTAAAATCGGATATGACACACTTAATGAAGCACTGACAAAATATCCAAAAGCAGACTACCTAAAAATGAGTGCGGAAATTGCCCATTATCATCATGAAAAATTTGATGGCACAGGTTATCCTAACAGTCTTAAAGGGGAGGAGATTCCTCTTGCTGCACGTATAGTGGCGTTAGCAGATGTGTATGATGCACTTGTTAACAAAAGAGTGTATAAAAAAGCCTTTGTCCATGACATGGCAAAATCAATAATCATTAAAGATAAAGGTACACATTTTGACCCCTTAATAGTCGATGCCTTTTTATCTTGCGAAGATAAATTTATTGAAATCTATAATCTATTTAAGTTTTAAATCTTATCATCCTTGAGTGTCTTTTACCTCCTTAACTTTTTTTCTTTTTCAACCCTTAATTTTAACCATCTATCAGCGTTCCTTGCGGATCGCTTTCCATACTGAAATGGAGACAATTAGGCTTACCATGTTCCGCTGATTCTACACGATGGGTTAGGGATGGGGACGATATTTTTTTGACTCGCCAAAAATTGGAAAAATTTCTTCAAGGCTACCCTAAGTTCATCAGGTGTAGTAGAGTCCCATACCTTTCGTTTCCACCATTTTTTGAAATGAGTATTTACCATTCCTTTTGTTATTTCCTCAATACATTCCGCATCAGTTTGTCTACAGATGAAATCGATAAACAAGTCAACAATGGATGTGTGCTTACGAACAGTTCTATCAGACAACTTGATTGATAAATATTCCTCAAATTCTTGATTGAGACTTATGAGGTACTTACGAAATGGTTCCCTCTTTTCTTCTGCCTCGTTCAATATTTGAAGATACTCATCCAGCTTATCACCTGGTATCATAACTTTCCCAGTGTATACTTTTGCCATGTCATTTCCTTTAAATAACCTGCTGGAACATACGGCGCACTGTATTTCAAGATTTAATAAAAACGTATTGCGAGCACTAAAAAATAAAATTCACCAATCGCTGTTCCAGGCAGGTTGATTTTTTTATACCTTTTAAATTTTTTCATGTCCATACAATGGCAAGAATTGTGGTAAAAAAGGCTGGTGACACAGGCTTCCAGCCTGTGAAAGGACACAGACAGGATGGCTGTGCCACTAAAAGTGTAAACTACTTTTTAGCTTCTGTAAAGGATGCCACGATTATTATACAATGCATTTCAAATCAGTTGCAATGGAAGGAAAATTCTTTAATATTTTTTTGTCATTAGTAACTAAATTACAATTGAGAACTTCGGCTAAAGCTACATATTCACAATCATAGGCGGTACATTTAGATGATTTAACTTTTTCCATAATTTTTAAAGAGTTTACAGAATATTCCGAATTTACTAATTGTTCTTCAGCATTAAATATTACATCCAATGCTTGTTCGTATGTTATAAGTTTTCTTCTATAAAATGATGAAACCACATTTCTAAATTCAGATTTCCATAAAGTTGAACTAACCCAATAACTATCCTTGTTTAGTAATTTTTCCGCCATTTCGGTAAAATCACTTGGCAGCCACAAATAGACAATAATATTTGTGTCTACAACGATCATTCCCTTCCCTCATTTTTGGCATCTTGGATTTCTGAATCTGAAAAGTGATGTTTTATTTTAGAACGGGTGATTTGTGCCTTTCTTAGTATAGAAGCAGAATCAATCTTTGAAACTTTTAGATATTTTTCTAAACAATAAATTATTTCGTTATTCAGGCTTCTATGGTTAAGTTTCGCAATATCCTTTAATTGTTTATGTATATCATCTGGTATATTTTTTACAGTTATTGCTTGCATAATATCCTCCCTTACTCATGCAACCATTGTGCAACCTTATTGGTTTTTTGTCAAGTTTTTTTTATTACAGCAATATTCTTTCAAAATGCCTCTGCTTTAGGCATCTGCTCAATCATTTTGTTCGGCTGTCTTGTTGTCTTGATTGTTAACACTTCATATATCCGGATCAATATCTAACTCTTCCTCCAACTGCCGCAATGTTTCTTCAAGAACAGGGAGTCGCTGCTTGTCCTTAGGGTCTTTGGAAGTTCTTTTAAGTTCTATTAACATCTTAAGATCAAGGACACGAATCGAATGACCTCTAAATTCAATTTCAACTGAATAATAAAAATGCGAAGAGTTTTGCAATATTCTCAGAAGATCGGGCATGTACAATGTCCACATCCATCGTTGTGACCGGTGCTCCTTGAACGACCGCAGCAAGGCCGCCGACAAGAATAAACTTAACATCTGCCTTTATGGATGCTCTTCCGCTATTACTTTGATTATGGGCCATGGGGCAATTCAGCAGTTAACAAGACTTGTCTTGGCTTTATTGATTTTCAAGGTGGGCAAGCACCTTAATTATTTCAGGGATAAGCCTGCATGCAAGATCCCTGCGGCTGCCTCCGCATAGGATAGTGATCAGCCTTCCAAAGCATACATCTTCAGCCAACTGCCTTATTTTAAGGGCAAGCATTGGATGTAACTCAGGTGTTAAACCCATATCGCCGTAATCACCTATGGTCCCGTCATACCCCCAGTTCCAGAATATGATTTCTGGTTTATGCTGCTTTATATATTTTTCAAATGCTTTCTCAGCAAGGTCAAGGTAATTTCTGTCTCCGATATTGTAGCGTACATGCATGTCAACATTGTTATTTTTTTCATGTGAACGTCCTGAACAGAAGCACAAATAAAGAGCATCTGGGTTGCTTTCAAATATATTCCAACTACCGTCTCCATGGTGTGCATCTGTATCAATCACCGCAAATTTATTTATATTGTAAGATTTTTTTATAATGTGCGCTGCTATTGCCGCTCCATTAAAATAGCATCCTCCTCCAAAAAAATTTCGCCCTGCATGATGGTCCCCGTAACCTGTAAATACGAAGGCATTTGTAATTTCCCCGGAACAAATTTTTAATGCAGATGAAACAGTTCCGGCAACAGAGTAAAGTGCGCCCTCATATNCGCCGGTTTGTTTNACCTGTTCTATCATCNTGGAAGAGTGGACTNCNTGTAATTCGGATAAAGGAACAGGGGGGATATCGTAGATGGAATCAGGGGGTGCGTCGTATAATGCATCACAATACATAACATTATCCTTATCAAGGATTCCGTCAAGTGCTGAAGGAAAATCTTTGAGTCTTTCACCATGCTGATAATGAAAAAAAATACCTGTGGATTTGTATGTCATATTAGTCGTTTTCCTTTTCAANTTAACAGAATTGGGGGCAAACCTATAGATGAAGGTATATAATTCGTCCCCGTCCCTTATGTTTGCGAAATGCAGAAAGGTCAAGGTTTCCACAGCGCATCACGTAGCCCGGATATTCGCTCAGCACGTCGCGANACCGCATCATGAAAGACACTCTCATTTCCCCATATTTCAACATTCTCTTTAGCCCTGGTAATACCTGTGTATATGAGTTCCCGAGTTAATACCGNAGAGTCCCTGTCCGATAAAAGCAAGAGCACAGTATTGAACTCTGACCCTTGGCTTTTATGTACCGTCATGGCATATACGGTTTCATGTTCAGGCAGTCTGAGAGGATGAAACCTTCTCATAGTGTTGTCTGCCGCCNGGAAGAANACGCGAAGATCATTGTTCACCGTCGGATCAGGAAGAACTATTCCGATATCTCCGTTAAAGAGTCGCATGTTATAGTCATTACTGGTAATCAGAATCGGTCGACCCCGGTACCACCTTGCCCCCGACTCTATAAGTTTTTCTTCCCTGAGTATTTGCTCCACCATAGAGTTTANGGAAACCACACCGTAAGGACCATCTCTTAAAGCACACAGAACCCTAAACCGCTCTAATAATTGAAAGGCCTCCCCTTGGCCAAGGGCACGTAAGTAACCTTTGAACCCTGGTATAATCAAGTCCCTGCAAGCACGTGCCAAAGCGCCGGGCTGCGGTATTTTTTTCCACTTAACGTCGTGAAATTCNTCGCTTTTAAGGAGGTTTAGTGCAAGATCACCATCCCCTGCATTTACCGCACGACTTACTGCACCTATACCACTATCACCTACAAAGCGATAGCTCTTTCGAAGTTGGATGATACAGTCCTGAATNCCTGTTTCATCTTGCCTGTTCCCACTTGTATGTATCGTGTATCCGGTAACCTTCTTGACNAATTCGCAAAAGCGTATTGAAAAGTGATGGGCATGGCCAGTGTCACATATATCCCCTAGCACAGCTCCAGCTTCCACCGAAGCGAGCTGGTCTTTATCCCCCAACAGTATCAGCCTTGTTTGCAAGGGAAGGGCCTGGACGAGCTTGGACATCAAAGCCAAGTCTACCATCGAAGCTTCGTCCACTATAACCGCATCAAAGGACAGGGGGTTTTCAGCATTATGCCTAAAATAGGGAGAGTCTGGAAGGCTCCCAAGGAGTCTATGTATAGTTGAAGCTTCCTCGGGTATTGCATCCTTGATGTTATCTGAACAATTGAGTTTCTTCTTTGCAAGTTTAATCGATTCTTGCAACTTGGCGGCCGCTTTTCCGGTGGGGGCAGCAAGGCCTACCCGAAGCTTTTCTGAGCCCGCCTGCTCCAAAAGTAAGACGATTATTTTTGCAACGGTTGTGGTCTTACCTGTTCCCGGACCTCCGGAAATAACACAGAAACGCTGCATCAACGCCATAAGGGCAGACACCTCCTGCCAGTCAATCTCTTCCTGCTCACGCGGGGAGAAAAGACCCCTTATTCTGTTTTGCAGCAGTGTTATGTCGACATATTTCCAGCTTTGATTAACGCGTCTCCTAATCAAATCCACCAGCTTCTCTTGATAGTCCCAGTAACGAAAGAGGTAAAGTCTGAACATATCATCGAGAATCAGAGGTTTATATTCGCCCGGGGCGCCAACTACGCTGCTTTCTCTTAGCTTACTGTGCCAGTCATCTAATGTCGGGCATACAAGAGGGTTACCCTCATTTCGTCCCTCTANCAATCTTTTTCCCTCCACACGGGAAAGGTCGAGGCAGATGTGACCCTCTCTCGTATAGCTGCTTACCAAGGCTGCTGCCAGGAATAGCTCCGGAAAATCCTTACCCGCAAGCCTCACCATAAACCTGGCAAAATGGATGTCAAGCCAGGAGGGAATTCCACTAGTATAGAAATGGTAGATATCTTCCTTTTTCATTGACTATATCGGATTAAAAAGAATAGAGCCCGTCCACGTTATCTTGTCTGGATGAAACTCGGCATCGATTTCCAACTCTTCCAGCAAGGCTATGATGGCGATCCCCAACGATTCGAGGGACGTCCTTGCCTTTTCTGGAAGGGGGCAGGGCTTCCCCACCTTGGCATAACACTCACCGCATAAGGCGCAGCTACCGCCTACCATACCCAAGACATCCTTGATACCCCTGCTGTTAAGAAAATCTTCCATCTGAAGTACTTTCCTGTGAAAATCTATTTTGCTTTCCTCGACCCCCTTTCGATCTCCCCTCACATCAACTTGTTTAGAATACTGAAAGAGTACGCCCCTCTTATATCTCGCAAGCCGTTCTTTTATCTCTCCTATGGATCCGATAAAAGGAGGACACATATAGTTCTTGCCGTAATTTCCGCACTTATCCTCACCACAAAGGTCTCTTATCCATTCCTCCGGAACGAGAACAGCCGGGTCTAACTCCTGAAAGGAAGCAAGCCCCAGTTCCTTTGCAAAGGGGATCAATTCATCAAATAATCTTTCCCTTCCTTTGTCCATAAACTCTTACCTCGTCAGATTGTGTCGTTTGACCTGGTTAGGGATGAGGCCGCCACTTCCCGCCTGAATCTTCGTCTTCCTTGACCTTGCAAAATCTATATCTCATTTCTGGACGGACCCTAGGTATTGGGACCAAGGCGGTGTCAAACCAATGGCCATTTGAAAAAGGTCTATGTCTCTCATAATGAAAACCTAAATACCATTCTTGCTGTCAGTAAGTCAAGGGTTACCCACTTGAAATAGCGAGAAACCCAAAAAGAGAGTGGTTCGAAGAACGAGATATCTAATTCAAGCCGGCAACCTGATTTATCCCGGACAACCCAACTGCACAGGTCGAAAAATTTCTAGCTTTATTTTCAAAGTATTAGCGGAAGAGCATCAAATCCCTCTATTTACATTTAAATACTGTTTATGGTAATATTATTTATGATATCCTAATTTTTGTTTTTTTTGGTATAATTCTTGCGGATAAATTCCAAGACCAAGATCAGAAATAGGAATCCAAGTATAATACACCAATACCGTTCGGCACGATAATTGCCATGCGATTTAGGCAAGAATTGGAAGTGAACTGTAACTATTTGATAAAAAAGATCTTCGCTATATGCAATCGCTTAAATCTATGATTTAATCATGCCTCTAATCTCTACCATAAAGGAGGAGGACTCATGATAAACTATAGCGACACAAATGTTTTGCCGAACGGTATTGATAATATACGGCAATCTATAGATTTTAAAAGGCCTATTTGTTGAAGGCACAAACCAGGAGAGGCCCCCACTATGCAAGATAATAATATGGACTTTGCCATATCGAGATTGGGTAAATGCCGTATCCCATCACCCATGTCTGGCGTACGCTTCATTAGCGATGATGAGTATGTACTATATCACGGAAACCTGAGGGATATTGATAATTTCAATAAGACGGGCAGGAAACCACTATCCTTTGAAGTGGCCGGGCCAAGAAATAAAATTTACTTCGACCCATCGAAGCTTAAGTGCGGAATCATAACCTGCGGGGGGCTTTGCCCCGGTCAAAATGACGTGATTCGAGCAATTGTGTTGAGCCTTTTCCACCATTACGGAGTGAAGACCGTGTTTGGTTTTCTCTACGGTTATGAAGGACTCACCTACAGGCATGGTCACACCCCCAAGGAACTTACTCCGCAGACCGTTGAGGACATCCATCAAAAGGGAGGGACCATCCTGGGTTCTTCTCGTGGGAATCAAGATGTTTCTGAGATGGTGGACACCTTGGAGCAGATGAATGTCGGACTCCTCTTTACCATTGGAGGAGATGGAACCCTGCGCGGCGTCCAAGCCATCGCCAAAGAGATCGAGGGGCGCAACCTGAAGATCGGGGTGATCGGCATTCCAAAGACCATAGACAACGACATCTCGTATGTACAACGTTCCTTCGGTTTCATGACTGCTATGTCTGAGGCGACTAAAGCTATCTATTCGGCGAACGTAGAAGCCGAAGGAGCGAGAAACGGCATTGGTCTGGTCAAGCTCATGGGCCGTCATTCCGGATTTATCGCTGCGTTTGCCACCCTTGCCAAAAGCGATGTCAACTTCTGTCTAGTGCCGGAGGTGTCCTTTACCCCCGAAGCCTTCCTCGAAGCCCTGAGGGAAAGGCTGGATGCAAGAAACCACGCTGTTATAGTAGTGGCGGAAGGTGCAGGACAAGACTTGTTGAGGGCGACGAAGGATCAGGATGCGTCGGGCAACGTCCGCCTTGGAGATATTGGTGCATTCCTGAAAGATCGTATAACAGCCTACTTCAAGAAAGTGGAGATAGAAATAACTCTGAAGTATATCGACCCCAGCTACATAATACGGAGTAGGCCTGCAAACCCTCCGGACTCTGCGTTTTGTCTAATGTTGGGTCACAATGCGGTACATGCGGGGATGGCAGGTCGGACGAACATGGTTGTGGGTGACTGGAGGGATGAATTCACCCACGTGCCGATATCCGAAGCTGTATCAAAGCGAAAACAAATCGATCCCTGGGATAAGCTATGGACTGGCGTCCTTTCAACCACAGGACAGCCAAGGGAGATGTACTAAGGTGAAAGCCATGACACTTCCTGGAAACAAAACCAAGATCGTCTGCACCATCGGTCCGGCATCCGAGTGTCTGGAGATAATCGAAAAAATGATCCGGGCCGGTATGAACGTTGCAAGACTCAATTTCTCGCACGGTGATTTTGAGAGACATAAGAAGGTGATCGAAAACATCCGGACTGCTGCCCGCGTAATGGGTAGACACGTGGCCATTATGGCAGATCTTCCTGGTCCAAAGATGCGTATCGGTAAACTGGCCGAGGAGGAGATTGCGCTAAAGCCAGGCAACTCGTTTACACTGACATTGGAAAATGTTATTGGTGACAGCCAATGTGTCTCGGCAAACTTTCCAAGCCTGCCCCACGCGGTAAAGCCGGAAGACATTTTATACCTCAATGACGGCTGCATCCAGATCCAAGTCACGAAGGTGGAGGGGAATGACGTCGTTTGCGAGGTTAAGGTGGGAGGAGAACTTCGCTCCTATAAAGGTCTTAACTTACCGGGCATTGACCTCGGCATAAGCGCGTTCACCGAGCATGATCACGAATGTCTGAAATTCGCCTTGGAACAAGGCGTGGACGCGGTAAGTCAATCTTTTGTGGAGAGGGCTACGGACATTGAATCTGTCCGAAAGGCTGCTAAAGCCTTAGGCCATAATCCGTTTATTATTGCCAAGATAGAACGGTCTAGGGCACTCGATAACCTGGATGGTATTCTCGAAGCCGCAGACTGCATTATGATTGCCCGTGGCGACCTAGGGGTAGAAATCCCTATAGAGAATATCGCTGTTGCTCAAAAACACTTGATGCACATGGCAAACCTCAAGGGCAAACCGGTGATTACGGCCACACAAATGCTGGAATCCATGATCGATTACCCGCGTCCCACTCGTGCGGAAGCCACGGATGTTGCTAACGCCATCCTTGATGGTACGGACTGTGTGATGCTTTCAGGGGAGTCGGCAATGGGAAAATATCCGGTGGAAGCAGTGAATATGCTCGCCAAAATCGCATCAGCGATTGAACCACACCGCTCCAGCTACCGTTTGAGAGATGCCTTGAAGACAGTCGACAGTGTCGGCAAAGGCAGTCTCACGGACCTGATTGCTTCAAGTGTCGAGGCCACTTTGGAACATGTTTCAGTAGCAGCCGTATTTGTCCCCACACGAAGCGGTACATCCGCAAGAAGCATAACGCGCTTTCGGCTTCCCGTATGGATAATTGCGGTAAGCTCAGAAGAAAATACGTGCCAAAGGCTGCAATTTTCCTATGGAGTATATCCAATGTATGAGCCCGATCACCCGGATGACTGGAATAGTTTCATCCGTAACTGTATGCAAAGGCACGCTCTGGAAGGGAACCTGGTGGTCCTCACCGAAGGACCTTCTTCTAAGCATCCGGAAGCAAATAATCGAATGGAACTCATTGACCTTGACCGCACATAGGGACGAGGCGAAATAACTTCCCCATTTGTGCATCTCATTTTCAGGCCATCTTTGCCCGATCTTCAAACACAAAATT
>JGI24724J26744_10001683_pt1 | contig 15045 bp, 14 predicted proteins | sample Cruoilmetagenom7_FD_26744 | JGI IMG/M metagenome (IMG submission 26744)
GCGCCACTGCGCCAAAACTGCCAGCCTGCCATAGGCAGACCCGCCGCTGGGGGCCACAATTCGCTGCGCCACTTCTTGCTGGAACATCAAGGTCAGGCTGGTCCACTGCGGCGGCCATTTTTCCCCGCCCAACCAGCGCACGAACAGCGCGGTCCCGACATTATATGGCAGGTTTGACAGCACCGCAAAGGGTTCGCCCATCAATTCATCATGGTCCATTTTCAGCGCATCACCCTCTATCACGCGCAATTGGCCGGGAAATGCATCCCCCAGTTCAGCAAGAGCGGGCAGGCAGCGAGAGTCCATTTCAACCGCGGTCACGCGCGCACCAGCGCGCAGCAATGCGCGGGTCAACCCGCCGGGGCCGGGGCCGATTTCGAGCACGGCCTTGCCCTTTAGATCCCCTGGTATTGCGGCAATCCGGCTGAGTAGATGTTCATCAAACAGGAAGTTTTGCCCCAATGCCTTGGACGCGGAAAGGCCGTGGCGGGCGATCACTTCGCGAAGTGGGGGTAAGTTTGCCACAATTGTCCAGCCTGAACCTGCCGAAGGGGGTGTCCTTCGTCTGTTTGCCTGCGCTAGTGGAAAATGCGGGCATTCGACAGGCCTAAGGCGCCCGGGCTTCTAATTTCGTGTCTTAATTTCTGCGCGCGGCGCATTCACCCGCCATTTTTATGGCCGCAATTGTCGCGCCCGGATCGGCGATATTCTTGCCCGCAATATCAAAAGCGGTTCCATGGTCAGGGCTGGTGCGGATGATGGGCAGGCCCAGTGTCACATTAACCCCAGCATCAAAATCAAGGGTCTTTAGCGGGATCAGCGCCTGATCGTGATACATGCAAATGGCTGCATCATAGCTTGTGCGGGCGCGGGCGGTGAAAAGGGCATCTGCTGGATGGGGGCCGGCGGCATCAATGCCGCGCGCGCGCAATGCGGCGATGGCCGGGGCAATGATCCGCGCTTCTTCATCCCCGAACTTGCCATCCTCTCCGCCATGAGGATTGAGGCCGGTAAAGGCGAGACGCGGATGTTTGATGCCAAAATCACGGCGCAGCGCAGCATCGGTAACCGCCGCCTTGCGGCAAATGAGGTCGATTGACAGCAATTGCGCCACTGATGCCAGCGCACAATGCACCGTTACCGGCACTGTGCGTAAATGCGGCCCGGCCAACATCATCACCGTATCTTGCGCAGCGATATTGCACGCTTGTGCCAGAAATTCGGTTTGCCCGGGATGATTAAATCCAACTTTACCGAGCAGGGATTTGGCGATGGGCCCAGTCATCACAGATGATGCCGCCCCTGATAACGCAAGCTGGGTCGCGTGTTCGAGCGAGGCAAGCGCAAGCATGGCGCCAGTGCGTGATGGCTGGCCCGGGCAATAATCCAGACCGGCCGCTTCATCATTGGCAAGGGGAAGCACAGGCAGACCTGTTTCGAAGGCCGTTGCGGCCTGATTGGGATTGGAAATCGGCACAATGGGCACATCCAAACCGCGCGAGGCGGCCGCCCCGGCAATGATCCGCGCGCCGCCCACGACAAAGAAGGTGGGCAGAGCTGCCAATTGGCGCTGCGCCCAGGCTTGCGCGGCAAGTTCGGGGCCTATGCCCGCCGGGTCACCCAGCGACAGGGCAATGGGGGATGGCAGGGCGCTGCTCAATTATACTCGATATAGGCATCGTTGCGCAGATCACGCAGATAACGCTGGGCGCGCTTGCTAATGCGTTCGTTTTCCAACTGTTCCATCATCTGTTCCAGCGTCGGACCAGTATCAGCGACAGGATCGTCTCTGCCGCACAGCATCAAAACGCGCACCCCATCGGAAACTGAACCAAATGGCGGGGTGGTTTCTCCCAATTGCAATTGCAACAAGGCGCTCTGTAATTGTTCAGGCAAGGAACGCACCAATATCTGGTCGTTTGCAACCACTTCTGCGCCGATTGATGCCGCCACTGCATCAGCATCGCCGCATCCGCGCATGGCCTGAACAGTGCGGGTGAATTCATCCACCCGGGCTGCCGCTGCCGCTTCGGTGACACCAGCGGTGAAGCTGATCGAAATTTGTTTGAGGCTGAGGCGAGCATCGCGCGGATCGGCCATCAAAATTTGGCGTTTGTCGATCAGATATAGAATTTCAAAACCGCCGGGGATTTCAAACGGGCCGACCAATTGCCCCGCCTGCATTTCACGGGCCACGATTTGCATCTGCACTGGCAATGTTTCCAGCCGCACAAAGCCAAGATCGCCGCCGACAACGGCGGTGGAAGCTTCTGAGAATTGCCGTGCATAGGCGACAAAACTGGCGCCCTTTTTCAATTGTTCGATAATACGTTGGCCGTTTTGCAGCACTGCATCACGCGTTTCCGGCGTTGCTGAAAGATAGATTTCACCAAGGCGGTATTCCTCAGTGCCGCGTGATGCCTCCATCCTGGCAAGCGATTCGCGAACCTCTTCTTCCGATACATTTACGAAAGGCGCAATTTCGCGGCGCAGCAGGCGCTGCCAGACCACTTCGCCTTCGATCTGACGTTTTAGCGAACCGGGCGAAGACCCAATACTGATCAGATAGGCATCCATCTTGGCCGTGTTCTGGCCAAAATTTGCGAAGCCAGCTGCGCATATCGCTGGTTGATTTCACTGCGTTCGGCCACAATTTCCTTTGCCGCGGCTTCTTGTATCTGCAAGGTTTCATCAATCAGGTTACGCAGCACCTGTTCGCGGACACGCTGAAGCTCCTCGTCGGAAATCTTGCTTTCTGAAGCTGCGACAAGCAGTGCAACGCGCTGGTCCACATCAGTTCCGGTGATGACCGATCCGTTGACCAAGGCGGTGGCCTTGCGCATGTTCGGATCGCTTTTGCCGGTCAGCGTCAGACTGTCAGGAATGTTGAGCGGGTCAGAAATTTGTCCGGCCCCTGCTTGGCCCTGTGCTTGCACAGCGATTGGGGCCGCCATCAGGCCAAAACTGGCAAATCCTGCGAGAAGCCTGGAAATTGTCATTTGAATCACACGTAAACTTCCGATTGCCGCGCGGTTTTTCGCGCCATGAACTGCCTTGTGTCTTGCCGCTTGCGGCTTAACCAAAGCTGAGTGTCTGCGCGAATAGCGGGTTTGTGGCCTTGTGCCAATCGCGGCTTTGCCGCTGTCCACCTATCCGCGCGCAGGTCTGCTATTCTACCGCGCGTTAACGAAAGCCCAGATTGCGCAGAGAGAGGTAAATCTGGAAGGTATTGCCGCGCTCTGCATCGCCCGAGGTGAGATAATCACGCCGCCATGTGAGCCCCATTTCCAGGCAATCATCCTGATAGGCAATGCCAAGACGTGTGCGGACCGGTTCGAAACCATCGGCAGTCAGGCTCGGGTCCTCGCTGCGGTCGGTGAGGTTGAGCACACCGGACCCGAAAATCGACCAATAGCGGGCAAAGGCCACCCTGGTTGCGAAACGCAATTCTTCGCGGTCTTGCAGATCTTCGACCAGGGCATCGACATCCCGGTTGAGTTTCAGATAGCCTATTTCAGCATAGGTGCGGCGCGAACCGATCGTGGCGTCCACTTCATTGCGCCGCAATTTCAGATTGTCTTTATCCAATCGGTAACGATGGGTGAATTTGACAAAATCCTTGAACCGCACCTCGGTCCGTCCGACAAAATCAGACACTCGTTCGCTCAGCCCGGTCCCATCCACCAATATGCTAGTGTCTCTTTCGAACCGGTAGGATTGGCCCAGCGTTGCTTTCACGCGCCAGTTCGGGCGCTGCAATTCCCAATCAAACCCGTAAGTCAAACGCACGCCATCTTCGACCCGGTCATATCCGGGGAAACGATTGAGCGCGAACAGATTGGAATCTTCCAGATCAATCGCGCGGGCATCTTCATTAGGCAAGGCCAGATTTCGGATAGAGGGGGATGCAACCAATTGGACCCGCGGGGTGAATACCTGCGTTCCGCCAAGGGCTTTGCCAACAAATGGCCATTTGATGTCGGCTGCGCCCATTGCAACGCCGCGTGTCTGCCAGCCTGGATTGCCCCGGTAAATCGCCGTTGCGGTCAGGCCATTATCGTTGCTGTGATACACATCCCCGCGGGCCAAAGCCGTGAGCGAGACGAGCTGCCCCATGCCGGTGACACGGCGCAAATTCCAGCGCGCGCCAGCAAAAGCACGCTGCGTATCCTGCCCGCGCGCGCGCGTTAGGCTGAGCGTGTTGAGTTGCCATTCAACCTGTCCGCCAGCCACCTTATTTGCCAGCCGGCGGCGATAATCCAGCACCGGCGCAACCACGGGAACCTGACCTTGATCCTGATTAAGACGCATGGTCTGGGTGGCCCAGCCAGCGAAAGAAAAATAGGAATTATCATCGATGCGTTCGACTTCTAAGGTGGAGCGTAAACGGTCATCGCGGCTGATATCATAGCGGCGCAGGAAGGTGCGATCGCTGGCGAGGCGCACCGAACCTGTCAGGCTCCATTCCGGGGTGAACTGGAATTTACCATTGGCCGCAATATAGCCGCGAATATCCCGCTGCGAGGCGGCTGTTCCCGTTGTGCCTGAAATGCGGCGGCTTTCTGTGCCGTATGCACGTATCTGATAAGCGCCCCTGCCGGTCAGATGGCGCCAATGGGCAGACGCCATCGGCGGCGCTTCGGTGAAAAGATAGGCGCCCAGCGTCAGGTCGCGATTGTCAGCCATGCGCCAGTAATAATCACCGTTGATTTCCACCCCGTTGGACTGCGAAATCCGCAGGTCGGGGATCAAAATGCCTGATACTGCCTTGCCATCGGTGCGGAATGCCAGGCCGGGCAGGGGCAGCAAGCGTGCGCCGAATAATTCCAAATAAGCCCCATGCAATTGCACGCGGTTTTCTTTGAAATTGTAGATCACCCTGTCTGCGGTGATCCGCCAGCTTGGTTTTTTGCTGCAGCCATCGGCGCCCTCGATCGAACAGGCGCTATAGGCAGCTTGGCTCAGCAAGATGGTGTCTGCGTCNTGGCTCATGCCGCTATTTGCAGCCAGCCGCCCCCCTTCGCGCAATGCCAGCAGCAGATTGTCCATCGCCCCGGTTTCGAACTTGTCCGTCAGCTCCAGTCGATCAGTATAAAGCTGGTTGCCTTCAGAATCGACAAAACGCACATTGCCGGTGGCAAGGATGGTTCCGGCTTTCCGGTCCCAAATCACCTCTTGTGCGGAGACCGATCGATCTTCGCTACGCAGCACCACATTCCCGCTGGCGGTAATTATATCCCGCTTCGCATCGTAACCAAGATTGTTGGATTCAAATGCGATTTCGCGCGGCTGTTTTGCCGGGGGCGTATCGGTTGCCGGCCCCTTATCAGCATCGCCATTCGCATCCGTAACTGGTGGCGGGGGTGCATCTGGGGGCGCGGCGCCAGCCTGCACCGGGGCCGATATGGGGTCTGCTTCAACATCCGTTGTAATAATCTGGGCCGGGGGGCTCTTATCTTGTGAAGTAGCGGGGTCTTGTGAAGTAGCGGGGCCTTGCGCTGCGGCGTCTTGGGCAGCGGCGGGCGATGCCGCGCACCATGCCAGCGCCATCGCGGCCATTACAGCTTTTGCGCTTTGCTCATGCCAGCGGGCGGCACGCGGCACGGTTGTTAATTCGGGCATCTGAACGGGGAGCATGGCTTGCCTATCGCACCGCCCGCGCCTAATCGCAATCGCCAACATCATGGGTTTGCCAACAAGCGCCCTTTCGCCGCCAACTATGCCCGTGCAGGCATCGCCTTTTGTGTTTTGGAGACTTCATGAAAATCCAATTTAGCCAGACTGCTCCCTCCGCCGCGCCGCTGGTGGCNTATATTGCCAACAAGGGGGCAATGCCTGCGGGCCTAGAGGCGTCGCTGGATAAAGGGGCCGCTGCTGCGCGTTTTAAGGGGANCGCCGGNCAATTGTTTGAAAGTTTCGTAGAGCGCGATGGCCAGGTGGTCAGGGTAACGATTGCNGGNGCAGGTGATCCTGATGGAAATGATCGCCGCGGGGCATTGGAAAAAGCTGGGGCGGCGCTGGCAGCGAAATATCTGACCTCTGGTGAAACCTCGTTGGTGCTGGATATGTCTAGTTCCGATTTTTCCGCATCNGCGGTTGCCTCGATATTAATGGGTCTGCAGCTGCGTAGCTGGCGCCATGATGCCTATCGCACGACATTAAAAGAAGAACAGAAGGTTTCCCTTGCCGCTGTAACGGTGGTGGGCGCGCCGGACGGGGCNGAAGCGCAGTGGGCTGATGCTGCGGCGGTGGCTGCCGGGGTGGAGTTTACCCGCGTTCTGGTTTCAGAGCCGGCGAACAAGGTGTTCCCGATCACCTTTGTTGAAAGATGCCAGAAAGAATTTGCCGGCACAGGCGCTGAAATCACAGTGCTCGACGTGCCTGAGATGGAGGCGCTGGGCATGGGCGCGCTATTGGGCGTGGGGCTTGGTTCAGAACAACCTTCGCGTTTGCTGGCNGTGCGCTGGAATGGGGGCGGTAGTGAAAAGCCGACCGTGTTTGTTGGCAAGGGCGTGACCTTTGATACCGGAGGTATCTCGCTCAAGCCCGGCCTGGGCATGGAAGATATGAAATGGGACATGGGCGGCGCGGGCGCGGTTGCAGGCGCAATGCTGGCATTGGCCAAGCGCAAGGCCAAGGCCAACGTAATTGGCGTGATGGGNCTGGTTGAAAATATGCCTGATGGCAAGGCGCAGCGCCCCGGCGATGTGGTTACCTCTATGTCGGGCCAGACNATCGAAGTAATTAACACCGATGCCGAAGGGCGGCTGGTATTGTGCGATGCGCTGCATTGGGCGCAAAAGGAATATTCGCCCGCAGCCATTATTGATTTTGCCACATTGACCGGTGCGATCATTATCTCGCTTGGCCATGAACATGGCGGATTATTTGCCAATGATGATGATCTGGCGGCGCAATTGACCGCAGCGGGCAAGGCCAGCGGTGATAAAATGTGGCGGCTGCCGCTGGCACCTGCATATGACAAGATGATCGAGAGCCCGATTGCCGATATTAAGAATGTTGGCCCGCGCGCGGCCGGTTCGATCACCGCAGCGCAATTCCTTCAGCGCTTTATCATAAATGGCACCCCCTGGGCGCATTGCGATATTGCCGGTATGGTATGGGCAGATAAGCCGGGTGCGACATGGGGTAAGGGCGCAACGGGTTTCGGCGTGCGCCTGATCGACCAATATGTGCGCGATAGTTTGGAAGGATGATCGGCTGATATGGCCCGCACATCGCATAAAGCTGAATTGCCCAGCAAAATTTGCCAGACGTGCGGGCAGCCGTTTTCGTGGCGTAAGAAATGGGCGCGCGAATGGGACAATGTCCGCTATTGCTCAGAACGCTGCCGGCGCTCGAAGAGCAGCACCGCCATCAGCGATGCCAATAAGAAAAACCCCACGATCTACTCGCCGGAGGAGTGATGCGCGTTGATTTCTATCAGCTAAGCCGCGATCCTGCCGAAATGGTTGTGCCCTTGCTCGCAGCTGCCAGCAAAAAGGCGGGGCAGCGTTTGCTGGTGGTGTCAGATGATGCCCAGCAATTGGGCCGCATCGACAAGGCGCTGTGGGAAATGGCGCCGGATGCCTTCCTTGCCCATGGAATTGCGGGCGCAGGCCATGATGAAGATCAACCGGCATTGCTGGCACATGATATTACATTCACCAATGCGGCGAAATTCATCATTCTTGCCGATGGAAAATGGCGTGAGGCTGCCAGCAAATTTGAACGCGCCTTCCTGCTGTTTGGGGATGACCGGCTGCAAGAAGCGCGCACCTGCTGGACTGCCTTGGGCAAGCAGGAAGGCGATGGCGAGGCAATTGAACGCCATTTTTGGAAACAGGATGGCGGCAAATGGCGAGAGATGGGCTAGATCGAACCGGTCCAAGCAGTTAGGTTCCCCTAACAGGAGATCGACTATGCAACGATTCGTCTTAGCGGCCAGCGCGGCCCTTCTGCTTAACGCCTGCGGCTCTGAAACATCCGGCAAATTCGAAACGGCGGATGGCGATGAAATCAATTATTCTGTTGAAACGGATGGCAGCAACACAACGTCCGTGACATCGGTGACAGGGCGGGACGGCACTATGACAATGCGGTCCGGCACGGATGCTGCGCTCAGCCTGCCTGCAGGTTTCACCCTTTATCCTGGCGCCACATTGCTGAGCAATACTGCGATCAACACGAATGACAATAAGGGTGCATTCGTGATCATGGAAAGCGGTGATGCGCCGGAGAAACTGCTCAGTTTCTATCGCAAACAAGCGCTGTCTGCCGGGGTTAAGTTTGAGATGGAGCTCATCACAGAGGATGGATTGACGATTTCAGGCCGCAGCAAAGGCGGAACGATCTTTTCATTCACCGCCAATGCAGAGGGCGGCGAGACCAATGCTCAGCTGACTTTGAGCCAAAGCATAGAATGAACGCATAAGGCTGTGATCACAGATTAATCACAGGCCTTGCGATACCAGCGCGGCGCGGCTAGGGGCGCGCGCGGAAGAATTACGCCCTATCGCGCCCCCTTCACTTAATGTATTTCAAGGAAATCCACATGGCGGTTACCCGCACTTTTTCGATCATCAAGCCTGATGCCACACGCCGCAATGTCACCGGCGCTGTTACCAAGATGCTGGAAGAAGCTGGCCTGCGCATCGTCGCATCCAAGCGTATCCAGATGAGCCGCGAACAGGCCGAAGGCTTTTACGCAGTGCATAATGAACGCCCTTTCTTTGGCGATCTGGTTGCATTCATGATCAGCGGCCCGGTGGTTGTGCAGGTGCTTGAAGGCGAAGACGCTATGCAGCGCAATCGCGATATTATGGGCGCCACCAACCCCAAAGACGCCGCCGCTGGCACAATCCGCGCTGAACTGGCCGAAAGCATCGAAGCCAATAGCGTGCATGGTTCCGACAGCGACGAAAATGCTGCGATCGAGATCGCTTACTTCTTTAAGCCAGAAGAAATCGTTGGCTAATTAATGCTCACTATTTGGCTGAATTTGGAAAGTTCAGCCAAATAGTGATACTCCTCCCTCATAGGCCGGGCTGCGGATTTTTTCGTATTATGTACTGGCCGCTCGTGGGGGGATTTATCATGTCGAGAATTCTAGCACTTCCGGTGGCATTGCTATGTTATGCCGCATTCTTTGCCAGCTTTGTCTATTTAATTGGTTTTGCTGCTGCCTTTGAACCATTGCCGAGCCATGTCGATAAGGGGTTATCAGCGCCATTTGGAATGGCGGTTTTAATCGATCTGGGGCTGNTTGCATTATTCGCATTGCANCACAGCATAATGGCGCGGCCCGCATTTAAGGCCAANTGGACAAAGATTGTTCCCGCTGCGCTGGAACGCAGTATCTATTGCCTGACAACTGCGATTGCACTGTTCGTATTGTTCAAATTTTGGCATCCGATCGAAGGCGTCGTGTGGTCGGTCAGTGATCCAAATTTGCGAATGGTCTTTTGGGGTGTGTTCTTCCTCGGCTGGGGCATTTTGTTCATCACGACTTGGCTTCTCAATCATTTCGAACTGTTCGGACTGGCTCAGGCATGGCGGCATTTTCGGGGCACACAGGCGCCGCCGTCTGAATTTCGNACGCCTTTATTTTACAAGATGGTGCGCCACCCGCTTTACCTGGGGTTCTTCCTTGGGCTGTGGGCAACGCCGGATCTGACTTACAGCCATGCATTGCTGGCTGCCGCCTTCACAGCCTATATTGTGATCGGCATTTCCTATGAGGAACGCGATCTGATTGCCGAATTTGGTGACCGTTATCACGAATATCAGCGCAGGGTTGGTGCGTTTTTGCCGGGGATCGGCAAGAAATCCTGAATAAAAATTCCCTGCGCCGCCATGGCCGCCGATTTGATCAGTTGATGAACATTGGTGCGGCGTAATGGCGGCGCGGGCTTTTTATTCGGACGGGCTTTTTCGGATGGGTTTTTCCAGATGGTGATTGCTTGGCCATATGTGTGATCAGCCCTGATGGTTCGATGAAAATCTGATCCGGCAGCAATAAACAACGGGCGGGCAAGGGGACGAATTTTGTTAGGCCCCTTACCAGCTCTCATCACATGGCCCCATCACATGGGCCCCGTCATATGGGCCCCGTCATTGCGTCCGGTCACTTGGCCTGACAGCAAGTCTAGATCAAAACTGGTCTGCAGCGTCCATTGGGCCGGTCAGGCGTTTTGGCGCCACCATGCGCCAGCTTCTGGCCAGCCAATATTCCACCTGCTCCCAATCGACATCGCGCCGGTCCAGGATAATCCCGACCCAGCCGCTTGCACCATAATAGGCCGGGCGGAAGAATGTTTCAGGATCGCGGTCAATCAGGCCCATCTGTTCGTCCTGCCCGCTGGTTCTGGCTAGCAGTGCGATATAGGCTTCACTCAGACGATGATTGCAGAAAAGGGCGAAAAATTTGCCGCTCTTGCCGCCGCTGCGCCAGCCGGGTGAACCATGGCTTTCGCGTTCCTCTACCTCGGGAAAGGCCATCGCCAAACTGCGTATGCGGCCAAGCAGATATTCAGGATCAAAGGGCTGCAGAACAAATTTACTGAGCGTGCGGGGATACAGCTGGTGTTCTGCCACGCGCACTCTGGCTGCTAGGTCTTCGGCTGTGTCGCCCGGTTGGATCGCCACTTCGATCTGGCCCAGAATGGCGCCTGCATCCAATTGCTCGCTCACCAAATGCACACTTGCGCCTGCTGCGGTGTCNCCTGCCTCCAACGCGCGGGCATGCGTGTCGAGGCCGCGATATTTGGGCAGGAGAGAGGGGTGGATGTTGAGCATCCGGCCATCCCAGCGGCCCACAAATTGGGGCGTCAGGATCCGCATGTATCCAGCCAGAACGATTATATCTGCGCCCGCCTTGATTGCGGCCGCCTCCATCAATGCATCATGCGCGGCGCGGTCCATCCCGCGGTGGCTGTGGGCGTAGGTTGCAATGCCTTCGCTGGCCGCCAGCTTTAGCCCAGAGGCATCAGGATCATTACTGGCAACCAGCACGATCTGGTATCCTGCATGGCCGAGCCTTTCAGCATAAAGCAATGCGGCCATGTTGGTGCCAGTGCCCGATATGAACACGGCGACTTTCGTTCTATCAGCCAAGGCGGCGTTGTCAGCCAAGGTGGCGCGCTTCCCAATTCTTGCGGGCGGACCATGTCCCGGCAGACCCGCGAACAGTGCACCCTTTTTCGCCCGCTTCGATGGTGCCAATCGTGAACACGGTTTCGCCAGCGGCTTCCAACTCGGCGGTCAAATCCGGCACATGTTGGGGGTGGACCGCCAGAACCATGCCGACACCGCAATTGAATGTACGCGCCATTTCTTCTGGCTCGATATTTCCTTGCCCCTGCAAAAACGCCATCAGCTTGGGCTGTTCCCATGCATCGGCATCGACAATTGCATGGGCGCCATTTGGCAGAACGCGGGGAATATTTTCNAGNANGCCGCCACCAGTAATATGCGCCAGCGCGGTAATTTTGCCGCTGCGGATTGCGGGCAGCAGGCTTTTTACATAAATCCGGGTCGGTTCGATCAGGAAGTCGATCAAAAGCCGGTCCGAATCGAACGGAGCGGGGCGGTCTAGCTTCCACCCCTTGTCCGCCGCCAGCCTGCGGACCAGCGAATAACCGTTGGAATGAACCCCCGAACTGGCAAGGCCAAGCAGGATTTGCCCAGGGGCGACATCATCCCCGGTCAATTGCTGCCCGCGCTCAACCGCGCCCACGCAAAAGCCCGCCAGATCATAATCACCGGGCCCATACATGCCGGGCATCTCAGCAGTTTCCCCGCCAATGAGCGCGCATCCAGCGGTCTTGCAGCCATCTGCAATGCCTGCAACGACGCGTTCCGCGATGCCGGTTTCAAGCTTGCCGGTGGCAAAATAATCTAGGAAAAACAGTGGTTCTGCGCCCTGAACAATCAGATCATTAACGCACATCGCGACCAGATCGATCCCGACACTGTCATGCCGGTCATGGTCAATCGCCAATTTTACCTTGGTGCCAACCCCATCATTCGCGGCCACCAGCAGTGGATCGATATATCCCGCCGCCTTGGGATCGAAGAACCCACCAAAGCCGCCTAGTTCAGCGTTTGCGCCGGGGCGCGCAGTGGCTTTTACCAGCGGGCCGATTGCCTTGACCAATGCATTACCGGCATCGATCGAGACGCCGGCTTTGGCGTAGGTATAGTTTTCTGAGTTTGATTTATTTGACGACATATTGACGCTTTACGCATTCGCGCTTGGATTTCCATGCCCGTTTGGGCAAAAGGCGCCAAGTTTTCCCCCATGGCCCATTTGCCCCTCCTTTCAGCCCGCGTGCGGCCCAGCCTATTTCGGCCCAGCCTGTTTACCGGTTTGATGGCGCTTTTTGTGCTGATTTTCACCCTGATTGCAGGCGGTGCACTGTGGGGGCAAGTATCAGGCGAGCGCGGTATTTCCGCCGTAGTCAGCAGCAGCGATATCGACGTGGGCGGGATTGAAGTCGATATTCATGGCGATGATGCAGAAGATGCCCAGAAAAAGGGCTGGGCGCTTGCACAGCGCCTTGCGTGGAAAAAATTGGGCGGCCCTGCGGCATCTGATTCGCAGATCGATTCAATGGTATCGGCTGTGGTGATCGAAAAAGAACTGATCGGCCCACGCCGGTATATCGCCACACTTGGGGTGATTTTTGATCGGGCGCGTGCAGGCCGGATGCTTGGCGCGTCTGGTCAGAAAACCCGCTCTGCGCCAATGTTGCTAGTGCCCGTTACATTCGAAGGCGGCACGATGCGCGTCTATGAAATGGTAAACCCATGGCAGCGGGCTTGGGCAGAATTTCAGGCTGGTNCGAGCCGGGTTGATTATGTGCGGCCATCGGGCGCCAATGGCGATTCGCTTCTGATCACTTATGGCCAAATCGGGCGGCGCAGCCGGACATGGTGGCGCGGTGTGCTCGATCAATTTGATGCCGCCGATGTATTGGTGCCCGTCGCCAAGCTTGAGCGCCAATGGCCCGGCGGGCCAATAAAGGGAACTTTTACCGCGCGCTATGGGCCCGATAACCGCTATCTTGCCGGTTTCAAACTGAACGCAAAAAGCGCCGCTGAACTGCCTCAAATGCTTAATCAGGCAGTTATCAAGCTGGACAAGATTTTCGAGACAGCATTAGCCAATGGCAAGCTCAGGCCTGATCCCACACTCAAGGTGGACACGCCGGGCCTGGATCCTGCCTTGCAGCAGCTGCTGGAAAGGGGCCTTGCTGCGCAGGAGAGCGAGCGGGCTTNGCAAGGCTTGGCTGCCAGCGGCCCTGCCTCTGAACCCACGCGCACCCCCACACCCAGCGTGGCGGCCGTGGCCAGTTATACCGTCCAATTTGCCACCCCGGATGGTGGTTCGGTTGATGCAACGATGGCGGGTGTGCGCGCAGTGCCTGGGGTGCGCAGCGCTGCAACCAGCAGCCTGGCTATTGGCGGAACATCTGTGATGCGGGTCAGTTTTTCTGGCTCGCTTGATCAATTGGCAGCAGCGCTGCGCGGGCGCGGCTTTGCTGTGACGCAGGGCAGCAATGCGCTCGCCATCAGCCGCTAGGGCGGGCCCTATGTCGCAGATCGCCTTGCCACTGGCTTATCGCAGCGCAAAGGATCCGGACCGGATCGTGGTTGGCGATGCCAACCAATCTGTGATCGAGGCGCTACGCGATCCTGCCAAATGGCCGTTTCGCACCGCTATTTTGACTGGCCCAAAGCGTTCGGGAAAATCATTGCTGGGACGTGGTTTGGCGTGCAGTCCGGCGGCAAGGTGATTGACGGCGCGGACCAGATGGAAGAGGCGCAATTGTTCCATTTGTGGAACCGGGCACAAGAAGATGGTCAGGAATTATTGCTGATCAGCGATGCAGAACGCTGGGACATTGCCTTGCCGACCTTAGATCGCGCCTTGGGGCCGCCCTCCATCTGGAAATTGGCGCGCCCGGGGGATGCGATGATCGTTGATTTGATTGAAAGCCAGGCAGCGCAGCGCAGGCTTGCATTGGGCGAAGGCGCTCTTACCTATCTTTTGCCGCGGGCAACCCGTAGTTTTGCGGCAATAGAGCGGTTGGTTGATATGATTGACCGGCTTAGTCTGGAGAGGAAGGCACCGGCAACCCTTTCGATCTGGCGCGATGCATTAGAAGCAGTGCAGGGTGCAGCGCAGCCTAAATTGCTTTGATATGGTTTGCAGTTGGCTTGCGCTGAAGGTGCTTTGGTGGAAAAATACAGGCCAAAGCCTACGAGTTGAAAGGATCTGGTGCCCATGTTTAACGGCCTGATCAAATATCTGGATTCCATTCGTGCGCGTGATCCAGCCCCGCGTTCGCGGTGGGAGGTTTTACTGTATCCGGGCCTGTGGGCGATGGCATTTCACCGCATTGCCCATTGGCTGTTCGGCGCAAATCTGTTTTTTCTNGCCCGGTTGGTGAACCATTTTTCCCGCATGATTACNGCNATCGATATTCACCCCGGCGCGGTGATCGGGCGCAATTTTTTCATCGATCACGGCTTTACAGTGATTGGAGAAACNGCAGAAATTGGCGATAATGTAACAGTCTATCAATGTGTTACATTGGGCGGCACCAACCCCACCAGTGGCGAGGGCGGTAAACGCCATCCGACATTGGAAGATAATGTGATCATCGGTTCAGGCGCGCAGATTATCGGGCCAATTACAGTTAGCAAACGTGCGCGCGTTGGCGCGAATGCGGTTGTGCTGGATGATGTGCCGGAAGGTGCAACGATGGTTGGATTAAAAGCGCGCAGCACGTTGGTTCCGGTTGAAACCTGGATGCGCGAATTTGTGCCCTATGGCACGCCGTGCGATGAACCCTGTGAAGAAATGAACGGCGCTGGCAACCGCCGGATAGAGGCGATGCAGTGCGAAATCGCCGAATTNCGGGCAGAGCTTGAGGCGCTTAAATCCGCCGTTGAAGGGCCGGTTAAACGCAGCGGAACTGATCGCTGATGGCGGCCAGCGCGGGCGGGCATGGTGATGGATCAATCATCCAGTTTCCC
>JGI24724J26744_10001684_pt1 | contig 15043 bp, 16 predicted proteins | sample Cruoilmetagenom7_FD_26744 | JGI IMG/M metagenome (IMG submission 26744)
GGGGCGGCCTCTTCTTTTTTGGCTGGGGAACCTGGATCCGCAGCAGGATTCCTGATTCACCTTGCAATTTCAACTAGATAGGAAGTCGACTCCCATCGGTAAAAACGAGTTTGTCACATGGTTCTGGCACAGTCAAATCGGCGCGGTCAAAAAGAAAAGGCTTTCCGAAGCAGTTAAAATTTATGTCGCTTACGAAAGAAGCTTTCGCCACGGAGATCAAGGTTTTGACCTCAAATGGTTACCCCCTCCGGTTTCCCTGAGGGGCTCTCAATTACCCCTTAGATGAATAGCTGTTGAATGACCGACCAACTACATTACCCATTGGATGTTATTTCGTGTGGAATATCAGAGACGGTTACTTCAATTTTCAAGCCTTCAATTATTTGCTGGATTTTTCGAAGTTTTTCATCAATTTCGTTGGATGGCCCTACGACAATTCGCTTTATTGGTAGAGGGGAATTTAAAGTATCAAAAAGAACTATTCTCTGATTGTCATTCACTCTTGGCTTTATTTCCCGCTTAACGTTCTTTCTCAACATTTTACAATATTCCGAATCTTCATAATGCTCAGAAGCTTGGCTAGATATTGGGCTACAAACTATTCTCACTTCACTTTCCTCATGAAATGCATGATGCTTTACCCCAGATATACATTGATGAAATAGAGACACCATGCTTTCCATTTCATCATCAGATAAAAAAGTTTCGTTTCTAATGCTATTCCCTAAAAACCTATCTAGATATTGAATTAATACTTCAAATTCTGCTTCAAAACTTTCTTGATCAAAATCATCATACCAAACTTTTATAAGACCAATCTCCGAATATCTGAAACGGGCAGCCTCTTCCGTTAGCATCCTCAACAAGCCGAGAGTATCAAAAACAATTGCAACTCCATCCTTCCCATAACCGTTCCACATACTAAGTAAACCATTCTCAAATGTATAATTACTATGTGGATAGTGATTGCAGAAAGATGATACATAGGCATTACTGTTTAGAGAGAAGTCAAAAATATGATTCGCCACCAGATTATCAATTATCTTTGCAGTTAATACTTCTGATAGCTTATTCAGGTCCCCGCCGACTTCTTTCAACCTAGACCTTACTCTACTGCTACCTCTGTTTTTCGCCTTAACAAGGTGTTTGGCAAAACCCGGCGCCAAGGCCTTTAAAAGAGGAAATCGTATGGCATGAAATTCCATTCGGTCGTTAAGGGCTATAAAATTTGTTGCAAATAGTGATCGAGACTCAACAATCCCCTTTAGCCCACTCAGTGAAGTGTAGTGAAACAATTCCGAGCTCATCGATCCGTCATTTGGATCAAATTCTTCATAAAACATAATTGCCCTATACCTAACTAACTAGACCGCACTCGCTACATGACCCGGGACGCTCCACTACTTTGCAGCCCTCTTTAGATCAGCCCAGTTCGATCCACCAAGCGGTATACCGCTCCTCACCGATGCTATCTTTCTTTGTATATCAGCGCCATTCATCGCACCTAAATTTGCACCTGCGTCATACCGTTATCCATGTTGGTGGCATCACCCGCTGGAGTGATCCAACAGCCTGCTGCATATGAAGTTGGCGTTCGGATACCTTCATGTCTTCAACGGTATTACACAAACGGTCAACCGCTTGAATACGCCAGTCAGCCGCAAAGTATGGGAGGATGCTATCAATATGGTTCTCGGTGAAATCATAGAGATAGCCTTTAATGCCCTTCGGGCGACCAAACATGTACATGGTGCCCTGAATGTGCTCGACGATCTCTCGTTCAAGTACAAACGATTCAAATGGATACCCCGCAACCGCATTCCAGTATTTTAAAACCCGAACCAATGGCTTAACCAACTGATTATGGTCTTTGTTCGCCTCAACGAGATCATTGTTAAATCCTGTCGGATTCGTGCTCATCCAACTATCCCATGGGTCCTCACGAACTGGGATTTGGTATCCACCCCAAAAATCTTTAATAGCGGGGACAAGCTCAAATGTGATGTGGTTCAGGCTCAGTTGTATGGTGGGATGGGACTGCTTGATTTCGGAGCGGTTATAATTAGCTTCAACAAATCGACGAAGGCGGTCAAGGTACGTTTGTGGCTGGCAGCCATCATTATCAAAGACTACCATGAAATCCACATCTGATTTCTCATCTAATCGGCGTGGCAGGATGGTTTGGCGAGAAAAGGACCCAAAAGGGACGTGCTCAACTACGTCGCTACCAAAGTGGCGTTTTAACAAAAGCCGTAACCGCCCATATGATCGCTTAATGGTTCCCTTCTCGGCACCCGCAACCACCGCTGTTCTCGAAACTCTCATCAAATATCCATTAATATTCATTTGTGGATGAATCACGAGATATCTTTCCCTTTGTCCGCTACGTACTCTGTTTCTCCTTTTTCAATCCCACTACGGGTTTTCTCAACAGCACTCTGAAGCGGGTTCGGAGTGGACTCGTTCAAATCATCTCGCTTGTTGGAGATCTCCTCGACCCTAGCCCTCGCATCTTCGTTTTCTAGATGGAAAAGGTCGATTTCTCTGAAACGGCGAGTGCGTTTGAATAAGGCAAGATACTGGTTACCCGCAATCTCATGTTCCGATGCTCTTTTGCTCGGATTCACGAAAGTGCTAGCGGCAATGAGTGCCGCCGCCAGTGCAGCAAGTACACCACTTATGACCGTACCTGAAAATATATCTGCTGCCGCTAAGGCTGCAGATATCGTTGCAGGAATGCCTAACCAATAATGGATTTTGTTCCATTTGTCGGCAGAATTCAGATGGCTTTTGCCGGAGTAGGTACAATCCTCTTCTATACGCTTGGATTCTTTTTGGATGCGGATGATCTGTGAATTATTATCTATATCATCCTTCATAATTACGGATCCTTTGATGGAAAAATCACTTAGTTTTTACCACAGTTAATGACATGATCGTGCCGCCGCTCCATTAGGCTACAGCTCAAATCATGCCTGTCATCTATACATCATGGTCGAAAAGGTCATGCTGGCCATCATCAACGGGCTGATCGGATTGTTCGTCACGTTTCGCGGGCTTCCCTTTGGCTGCAAGTTCGGCTTGAGCATTGAAAAAGCCTTCCGTAAATACCGACAGCATGCCCTTCTTGTCGTCTTCGGACAGAACAGGGACATCCTTTGCGTCAATAATTTCAAGATTGCGGGGAGTCTTAGGCTTTGGCGCGCTAAAATCTAAAATTTCAAATTTTGCGTCTTCAAGGTCCGGGTCATCAAGCAGGACCTCTTTAACAAGCGTAACAAACAGGGAAAGACGCTCATCAGCAAGAGGTGATGCACGCCAAAAGCTAAACCATGGAAAACAAACTTTCCCGTCAACGCCATAAATTAGCGGTGGTGAGAAAGGAATCATAAACCCCCTTGTCACCGGGTACATCCGCACATCGACTTTCTGAACGAAATCGGGATTCACACCCTCAACGTACCCTCGTAGCAACGGCAAAATTTCTAAATAGTTGTTACGAACGCCTTCGCGATTGACTGCTTTCTGAATGCCTTTCCTAACCTGGTCATACGGCTGACCGAGCAAAAGCATATCTGTCACTGCACCAAACAGCGGATTGTAATTAAAAATCGGAGGGTTTTCAGCAAGACGAACCAAATCTTTTGTGATTTTTGCGGAATCGGGATGCCAGTTGCGAGCCAAATGCTGCAAGGAAGGAACTTTAAGTTTGGTCATGCGTTGAACAGCCTCACTGTACTACAAAAGGAGATGACGCCCTGGAATAAAACTCAACAATATGTTGATTATCAATTTTCATTCCAGGTTGAACCTCACCTTCATGGTTCCAGACTTGATGCCATGGGCCTCCCGGTACATGGCTCAAGTCCACTAACTGACCAGCACTGAGCTGGCTATAGAATTGAACAATTTTTTTTAATAATTCTTCAGTGTCCTTATCAAACTCACAAACGGCATTACATTTGTCTCCACTCACTGGATCAAGGCGTTTTGCCCGGCTAGTAATTGCATCACTGTCATACGACTTAAACTCTCGATACAGATACTGCAGCACTGGTCCATATTGCCATGCTTCAAATTGATGACGTATCAATGGCTGACCGAGCTTTATCAAAGACCAAACATGGCAAAAGTAGATAATCTTTTGCAATGAGAGGTTGGTGACAGCTCGACCATTCTCCTCGCAAAGATCCAAAACATAATTTGCAACTGCCCGCCCGTCATAGCTCATATTAGAGACCCATGTTCCTGAAGTGTTCTAGCAAAAAAATAGCACAACATCAACTAGATGCTGTGGATAACAGGTCCATCCAATCACAACATGTAGGTGTATGTGCTTGATAAGTATAAATCATTTGCACGAAAGAAAAAATGAAAAAAGGTCGTTCATTCCAGGGCTATGAACAGTAGAATGAAGTGATTCGGGGGGAATCGCTCATCGGGGGCTCAATGGCAGATCCAAAAGTCAAAAATATCTTTAATCCTGCCAACACCCAGGATATTTCCATCTCGCTTGAGGAGAGGGAAACAAATGAGTTGGTAATTGCGCTCGTCGGCCCCGTTGCCTCCGGTGTCTCAAAGACTGGCGAGGTCATTGCTGAAATTCTACATAACATTTTTAAATATGAAGTTGAAGCAATCCGAGTAAGTGATCTGATCAAGTCAGTTTCGTCTCTTGTGGACGTATCTACAGATGGCACTGAGACTGAAAAAATTCGCGTCGAAAAGCTACAAGACGCAGGAACAAAGCTTCGCAAAAAGTTTGGTGGCAATTATCTCGCTGAAAAATGCATCGATCACATTGCAACCCATAGATTAGAACACGGTGGGTACAAAAAGGTTGGGGATGCGCTTGTGCCTACGCCCAAGCGGCAGGCATACATTATCGATTCCGTGAAACATCCAAGCGAAATATCACTTCTCAATGATGTTTATGGAGGCATTTTTTGGGTGTTCGGTGTTTTTGCCCCTGAAGATGTTAGAGAAGGTCGATTGAAAGAAAAAGGTGTGTCTAGCACCGATATCGAAACCATTTTCGAGCGAGACGAAAACGAGGAAGTTGGTCACGGCCAAAAAGTAAGAGACTCAATCCAGCATGCTGATTTCTTTGTTAGAAACGACCAGCCGAATCTGGAGCAATTGAGGAAATCAATTAAACGATACCTGAAACTAATCTTTGGCACCGAAATCATTACCCCAACTCGCGATGAAACCGCCATGTACAATGCAGCGGCGGCGGCGGCAGGATCGGCATGCCTTTCCAGGCAAGTTGGTGCTGCGATCTACAGCAAAGATGGAGAGCTTATCGGCAAGGGCAGAAATGATGTCCCCAAAGCCGGTGGTGGTTTGTACTCATTCGAAGACGACGACAAAGATCATCGTTGTTATCAGTGGAAAGGCTCCAAATGTCACAACGACGCCCACAAGGAAAAGTTATACCGCGAGATCGCTGGGTCTCTATCTAAGGCAGGTCTTGTTCCCAAAAAAGACGCCTTTCCAAAAATCAGAGAAGCCATCCGGCAAACTGACGTTAAAAACCTCATTGAATTTTCTCGCGCCGTTCACGCAGAAATGGATGCAATTATATCTGTGGCCCGAGGTGGGAAAAGCGGCTTGGTCGGTGGCACGCTCTACTGCACAACATTCCCATGCCATAGCTGCGCGCGCCATATTGTCGCAAGCGGGATCAGTCGTACCGTTTACATTGAGCCATATCCCAAAAGTTTGGCAAAAGAATTACACGAGGATGCTATCACCACCAAGGACACAGGTGAAAAGAGTGTTTCCTTTGTTCAGTACGAAGGCGTAGCACCCAAAAATATGTTAAGACTATTTCAGTATAGAGATGATAGAAAAGAAGATGGCGTTGCAAAGAAACGCCCACCGGCGAGTGCATCTCCGGTGTCACGCTCGCCGCTGGATGGCTATTACCAAAGGGAGCAGATGGTTGTCCAAAAGCTCCATGAACTCGAAAACGTTGAAGAGTAGAGTGTGGGGAACAGAGGGTTATGAAAACAATCAATAATGAGAACCAACTCGATTTAGTCTTAGAACGTCCCACATCTATCAGGGAGGTTTCGAAGGCTTCGTCTTGCCAGTCCCATAATACTGTTAGCCTCCAAGATTATAAATCAAACCGAGCTAGGTCTGTCCTGGTTGAACAACTAAGTAGGTCAGGGTTAATAGGTTGGAAATTGGATAAAGAACAGTCTGGCACAACGTAATTCCAGCCTCGCAGAGCTTACGGAAAAAAGGATGCTGAAAGCAGGTTTTCATTTTTTCGGTAGTAAGTTATGGATAATTATTATCCAACTTCAATATCCTAAATATGGAACAAAAACCTAAATGCTGTATCAGATTTGAAAAGCGCAATAAGGCAGGACTCGTGCAGATGCGCATGCACGATCAACGCCGCCATGGCGACTATGATCACGTTGACGCTGGGCGCTCTAAACTGAATGAGCAGATCATTGGTTCAGATGATTTGGTCGCAGATTGCGAAGCCCACGCCCAAGCGTTCTCAACTAAGACTGACAAGCGAACAACCCACCCCTACATCCACGGCATCATCGCCACGTCGCCGGAATACTTTCGAGATCCCGGCCAAGGGCCGGGTGAGTGGAATCAGGCAAAGTACGAAGTTTGGCGAGATGCTTGTGTCGATCATTTGAAGACAGAGTTTGGTGACAACCTCGTTAATGTCTCTGTGGATTTGGATGAAGATACGCCCGCGATTGACTTCTATGTCGCCCCCGTCGTCGAGAAAGTCTCAAAGCGCGGAAAGGTCTCCCACTGGCTCAGCCCATCAAAGGTGTTGAACCCGGATGGTGGGAAAGGCTTTGGCCCACATCAAGATCGCCTTGCGGCGGCACTCGCACACCTTTCAATTAACCGCGGAGAAATCGGTTCAAAAGCAAAACACGAGCGCCCCAAGGCGCAACAGACGCGAATTGCCAAAGAACAAAAAGCCAAAGAGCTTGAGCTGGAAAAAAGCGCCAATGAAATAGCGTGTCAGATGGAGGTCATCACGGCAAAAGATGCCGGAATGAATGCTGTAATGAATGGCGAAGTCCTACCGACATCGGACAACGGGTATAAGAGCATTAAGCTCTCCGACAAGCTGAATCCAGAAGCAAAAGTATCACTTCTAACCTTGATCCAGCCAGCGTTGGAATGGGTTATCGCATTTGCACATCGTTGGTGTTCCAGCGGCAGTTCGACTGGGATCAGCCCAACCATCCAGGAAATTGGTGACGGCCTTGAAGACGCAATGGGGATGAGTGATAAGCATGCCGCACCTCAAGAAAAGCCGCCTCATCAAGCCTCACCTCGTCGCAGAATTAAAAAAACTGCCGCGAAGATCATTGCCGAAAAACAGACGCCTGTCTGGCACACAAAACTAAAGGGAAAAACACGATAATGACGATGCCGTACGACCATGACCAATATGAAGAAGATCGGCAATTTGCAATTGAGGCTGCAAAGGCTGCTGCACTTATTATCAAGGGAAAGGCCAAAATTGACGATCTTGACCCCGACCTCCTAATTGAAGTGCAACAGACGTTGAAAGGTCGTGGTGCCGAACAGTTTGAAGACGCCGAAACATCCCAACATAATGAGCGAATGAAACGCATAGGATGCCTGGAGCTACTCACAGCTTGCTTATATCCTAAGTCTAGCCTTGGGGAGAAATTGCGTCATTCGACACGGAAGTCCGAAGGTTCGTATAAAGATTTATTCAATCATGCCCGCGCCGTACTTTTATCAGAATGAGCACCTATATTCTGGTGAAGCTAAGTAGAAAGAACGGACAGGACGCCCCCCTTACAGGGGGACGTCCTGTCCGTTCATAATTAAGAGGCAAGTTGTTGATCTCCTGAACGAATTTGCGCAATTGAAATCACCTTGTTCTCCTTCTGAATCATAAGGCCTTTCTTGATCAAGGCATTCTTGGTTTCAGAGCAGGCCGATGAATGTAGATTGCCGCCTTTTGCTTCATTCATAAAAGCTCGAACAAGCCCCCATTCGACACCAGCCTCACCGCGAGCATCGACATATTCAATCATCAGCTTCTGGTTAGGGCCTAAGTCCTCATTATTGGCGCTCAGTTTTTCGCAATCCGCAGAATACTCGACGACACACGAAGTCCGGCCGTTAAGGCTTGGCACCTGGACCAATTTCAACCTTTTCGAAGCAATCTCTTCATCGTCTTTCTGCTTTTCAATGGTCAAGGACAGACCATTTCCTGCTCGGTTCAGCCGCATAACCACATCCATTGCAGCATAAAGAGCTGAAGCACCACGAACAGTATTCTCATTAGTCTTACCGGTATGGTGAACAAGGAAAACGGCAACGTCACATTCCTTCTGAATTCGCTCACAGTTGTCGATCACCTTACCCATGGCGGTGTTAGAATTTTCCTCTGCACCAACAGAACAACGAGCAAGAGTGTCGAACGCAACCATTCTGATGGGAACACCCATTTGCTTTTGAATTCTTTTCAGCCGGGCGATAAATTTTTCAACTGCATCTGAATCAAACAGATTTACTGGGCTGGTCCTAACATAAATGGGAACATCATTAGGCTCCAAAGCGTGATTCTGAAGCCATGCCATCAAGCGATATTTAATGCTCGCCCCACCTTCACCGACAATGTAAAACACCGCCCCTTTTACGGTTTTGTGACCGTACCAAGACTTACCTAAAGCGATGGACAGAAGAATATCGATAACAACAAATGACTTACCAATCCCAGAAGGACCGTAGAGCATGCCAAGTGATTTCTCGGGGATATTTTTGTCGATAAGATACTTTGGGTCAGGCAGCCCCATGACTTTTGGGAGCGTAAAAAAACCTAGACTCGCCAACAATGAAAAAATGATAGATGTAATCGCGTTCATAAGAACAACTCCTGTTTAAAACTCACAAAACCAAATCACCATTTGACTTGGCTTGGCAGACCTCTGCCTACAGGAGATGTGGTATCTTAAACTCAATACCGGAACGCACTTTTTATAGCAATATCAGTGGGTTCTGCCATAAATTGAGAGGCAGCGCCTCTGTATTATGAGTTAGCTGCTCGTACATATATCTTGTTGAAATGGCGTGACAATTTGAACTTAGACACACGACTTCTTGTCAGCCAGACTTGTTTCGCATAACAGTATATATACAACCTTTGGTAAGGGCTTCTGCGCTTCCCATTATCTACATAGCCGATCTGATTCTGGGGTCAAAACCATGCCTGCTAGGCTAATCCTCGTTTTTATCTAACCAACCTATATCATTGGTCTTTAGATATCTGCCACTCACCATTTTTCTTTTCTAACTTGATGCCATAATTGACCTTCTCAATGGCCTCTTGAAGCTTCTGCAACTTAGCCCCCTTGTAATAGCGACCGCCCGTCTCATCCTCACGGGCATGCCCCATCAACTCCTTGACGCGGATGTAGAGCACATCTTTGTTGATCAGCATGGTATCGAAACTGTGGCGCATGCTGTGGTTCGCTTTGCCATCTTCGAATATCCCAAGGGCCGCCCGATAGTGACCTAGCTTCTTACTAATGCTTGTTCCTAACCTACCGCGAGTGCCGTCAGGCTTTAGTTCTGGAAAAAGACGCTTTTTATTGTCTTTCTTCATCTTCTCAACGTACACCGCAAACCCGAGCTTTTTCAGCAACGGGTGCAAGGGAACAAAGCGATTGCTCTCTTGTGACTTCGTCGTCTGACCGATTCCGTCCTTGATCTCGACACCGATCACATCACCATCAAGTTCAATGATATTCTCCACATACAACTGAGCTGATTCCTCGAGCCGCAGCCCCATATGCGCGCTCATCAACGGGATCCAATAAAAAGCATCCTTTATAATTACGGCCCCAGGACGGATCCAAATGTCGCGTGATTTCCGTCCTGTCCAATTTGGCGTGGCAAAAAAAGATCGAATTTCTTTATCTTCAAAATGCGGGCGTTGCTGGCTTGCGTCCTTCATGACATTTTTGCCAAAGCGAGTTTTAAAGAAGGGGTTGAAGACATCCAGCTTATGAATGTCTACCGCCCACTTATAAAGCTTGCCGCAGGAATCGAGATGTTTATTGATTGTTCTATATGAAACACGTTTGACCTTACCCCGTTCAAAGGTCTCCTTCATTTTAGCCTTGCTCATCTTGTCGGCAGTAACGCGCTTTTCTAATGAAGCCCTAAGATCATCATCGATTTTGTCTGCCTTTTTGATCGCTTCACGAGGAGTCAGGCTTGTATAAATGCTTTTGCCATGAAGTTTAGGGATCCGTGCCACTTCCTTTCGGAACTCCGTAGCATCATCACGAAGCACATCCCCAAAAGGCAGGTCACCAATCAAAGCTACAAACAATTTTTTTGCATTTATCAAATCGCGGACTGAGTCATATCCCAAGTTCGCCTTGGCTTCGTCAATGTACTTATCAAACACTTGGCTCAACGGAAGTGTCAGCAGTGAAGCCTTCGCACGCTGCTGCTGATTTCTGCGAGCTAATTTTGGTTGTTCTGGCGGAACTACCGCCTCCTGCCAAGGTGCAGTAAGGATCGTCGGCAGATCATCCTCATAATCACCCAGCTCTCGTTTCGCGGCGATTTTTTCAACCCCGACCAAAGCCCTCATTGTGTTTCGACAAAACAATTTAAACTCAGGGTCATCTTCTTCGTAATCGAGCTCTTGCTGCTCCATGAACGGGGCTAACAGAGTTGTGATGTGAAGAAAATCGTTGCAAGCGATGCTCTCTTTCCATTCCTCACTCGCTTGCAGCAATTCGCGAGCCTCGGCTCTGGCATCGGCTAAAGAACGTTCACCTTCTAGGACTTTGAAATATTCAAGACTGTTGAGATACCAATCCACAAACTTACGCATAAGTTTGGCTGAAACGGCGCTGTCGCTAAAGTCTGCCTTTTCCATCAACTCTTGAATTCCCCTAATAAAAATCTCAAACCGCGCATTAAATAGACCGACTCGCGAGCGCGCTTCATGAAGAATATACGTCTTCAATGAAATGCGAAATTCCTTCCGTCCAACAACGGGCTGAAGGTCAAGCGGAATGGCCTTGCGCCAATACCATACTGCTTGACGACGGAAGAGGTTTGTTTGACGAGACATGGGGTCGCTCCTTATGAGATACGTTTCATAAGGACGCCGGGGTGTTTTGGGCCACATACGGCCAAAATTCTGTACCACCCTTCTGTACCACTGGTACAGAAATGAGAACGGCGCCCGCGATGGGCGCCGTAATCACTAACTAATTGAAAGACTTAGAGTCTATTTGGCTGGGGAACCTGGACTCGAACCAGGATTGACGGTGTCAGAGACCGCTGTCCTACCATTGAACGATTCCCCATCAGGAGCGCTGCCGAGGTTCCTATATCTATCGTGAACCCGGCGAAGACGATGCACATATATTCGTCTGAGCCCGCAAAGGCAAGGGCCGATTTCAGCCCTTTTGCAGGTCCAGCGCAAGAACCCTCAGTCACAGCGCTGTGCAGACCATAATTGGAAACTTTGCACCAACGCGATGGCTGCGCTATTGTGCGGTATGGTAAAACCATACATGAGTTATAGCTATAGTATGACGACCCCCCACGCAAATCGTGAAGATATAAAAAGCGACCTGTTTACAAGGCCTGCGGCGGCCTATGCCGCCATCGACCTGGGCACCAACAACTGTCGTATGCTGGTTGCGCGTCCGTTCAAGGAGAGCTTTCGCGTCATTGACAGCTTTTCACGCATCGTGCGCCTGGGCGAAGGCGTCGCCGCCGAAGGTCGCCTATCTGAAGATGCCATCAAGCGCACCGTCAGCGCGCTCAAGGTCTGTCATGCCAAAATGATGGCCTGCGGTGTGCAGCGCATCCGCTCTGTCGCCACCGAAGCGTGCCGCCGCGCGGAAAACGGCGATGATTTTTTGGCCCGCGTTAAAGGCGAAGCCTGTCTCGATCTCGAAGCCATCAGCCCGCAAGAAGAAGCCGAATTGACGTTGACCGGCTGCGCGCCGCTTTTGGATCTGCGCCAGCCGAACGCTTTGGTGTTCGACATCGGCGGCGGCAGCACCGAAGTGGTGTGGATCGACGCCACCCACCCGGATGGTCCCAAAGCGCGCGATGTGATCTCCCTTCCCCACGGCGTGGTGACCTTGACCGAAGATTTCGAAGGCCATACCAATGCCGGCGAATCTTACGAAGAAATCGTCGATCTGATCGACCGCAGTTTGGGCGCGTTCGACAAACGCAACAGCATCAGCAAAGCGGTCGCTGACAACCAAGTGCAAATGCTTGGCACGTCGGGCACCGTGACCACGTTGGGCGCGATGCATTTGCAACTGCGCCGCTACGACCGTTCGCGCGTCGACGGCCTGTCGCTGCGGTTTGACGACATCTGCGACGTGGTCAGCTATCTTGGCACCTTAGATCACGACCAACGTCTACAGCACCCGTGCATCGGGCCCCGGCGCGGCGACTTGATTATGGCGGGGTGCGCGGTGCTGGACGCGGTGTGCCGCCGCTGGCCCGTGGGCAGCCTGGTGGTCGCCGACCGCGGCATTCGCGAAGGAATTTTGTTGAATCTCATGTTAGAAGACGGCCACGAAATCACCAGCACACGCAGTGCGGAACGCGGAGCTCATCGATGACCAAACCGCCCAGAGGCTTTAAGCCCAGTTCCCGCAAAGCCGGCGGCAGCACCTTGCGCATGAAGCACGAAAAAGTCAAAACCGCACGTGGCCGTAAATATTCGTCCAAGCTGTGGCTGCAGCGCCAATTGAATGACCCGTATGTGATCGAGGCCCGCCGCCAGGGTTATCGCTCGCGCGCGGCATTCAAGCTGACCGAACTGGATGAAAAATTCCATTTTTTGAAATCCGGCGCGCGGGTGGTGGATCTGGGCGCGGCTCCCGGCGGGTGGTGCCAAGTGGCGGCCAGCATCGTGCTTAAGGGTAAACACGGTCACAAAGGCAAGGTCGTGGGCCTCGACATCCAAGAAATGGAAGAACTGCCCGACATCACGCTGCTGCATAAAGATTTCACCGAACCCGAAGCCCCCGACATGCTCAAAGACGCGCTGGGCGGCGAAGCCGACGTTGTGCTGAGCGACATGGCCGCGCCCGCCACCGGGCATACGGCAACCGATCACATCCGCATCATGGGTCTGTGTGAAATGGCGCTGCAGTTTGCCATCGAAGTGCTGAGCCCTGGCGGCTTGTTCCTCTCCAAAGTGCTGCAAGGCGGCACCGAAGATGAGCTTCTCAACACCATGAAAAAACACTTCAAGACCGTCAAGCACGCTAAACCGCCTGCATCACGCGCCGATTCCGCCGAAATGTATGTGGTCGCGATTGGTTTTAAGGGGCGAGACGCTCAAGAAAAGGCGGAGAATTAATCCTCCGCCTCATTCTTTTCTGAACCGTTTTTTTTCGGCTTATTCTTATCGTCGTTGCTGAACCGGTAGCGACCATAAAGGGTGCAGCCTTTCATGCCCGGATCGCATTTGGGCATGGTGTTTCCGTCTTCATCGACGTCTTCACCGATCACCGCTTTCATGCTGACCCGTTTGCATCGGCCCCTAAGCTCATGGGGGCAACCCCAACCGCTCATACCTCAAATTCCCTTAGCAGGTGGGACAATCGGCTTTTACGACGGCGTTGCCGTCTTTGATCCACTTGGTGATGCCGTCGGTGACATTGTAGACCTTTTTGTAGCCCACCTGATCAGCCAACGCTTGAGACAGGGCCGAGGTGCGGCTGCCGGTGCGACAAATCAAGATCACTTCATCTTCCAAGCCCGCAACCTCTTTAAAAGCCGGGATGAACGGTTGTTCAAAGTTGCCGCGCGCACCGAACGCGGTGATCAGTTTTGCGCCTTTGATCACGCCGGTATCTTTCCATTCATCGGCACGACGAATGTCCACGACCGGTACGCCGCGAGCCAACAGCTCTTTGAGTTTGTCGTTGTCGATGCTGGAGTAGTTGGGCATTTTCACGCCCAGCAGCTCGACTTCGAACTTCAACGTAGCGTTGGGCGGGATTGCGCCCGGCGCGCCGCGTTCGCCATAGGCCAGTGCCGGCGGAATGATCAATTCGCGCTTGCCGCCAACTTTCATGCCTTCGACGCCGGTCTCCCAACCGGGAATAACTTCTCTATTGCCCAGGTAAAAATAGAACGGATCGCCGCGATCTTTGCTGGAATCGAATTTTTTGCCGTCCATGAGCCAGCCGGTGTAATGCACTTTGACCTGGGAATGCAGCACGGCTTCATCGCCGGTACCGACCACGAGGTCTTTGATTTCAACCTTTTCGGCGGCGTTTACGGCCACGGCGTTTACGCCGAACAGCGCCGCCAGGGCGAATGCGGCAAGGCTTGTACGCAAGAATTTAGCGATCATCGTTTTNTTGTCCTGAACTGTGTCGAGGTTCGTTTGTTCTGATATAACGCCAAAAAAGGGGCCAGACAATGGCGCAGCCCGAACAAAACGAGGCCCCGTCCGAAGGCGGGGCCCGTTTTCGCCTGAGCAACGTCGCGCGTCCTTATAAGCGCACAACGCCTTCCAGGTGGTCGCCAAGCTCATGGATCGTCAAATGCGTGAGGTCTTTACCAAGCTCTGCGGCGATATGGCCTTTCAGTTTGCCGTCGAGCGCCTTGCGCAAATCGCCCAAAGTAGTTGGCGGGGCGACAAGCACCAAATCGTCGAATGCACCTTCAGTGTGCGCTTGCTCCAACGTCTTCGCCATATGAGCGGCGAAAAGGTGCTTCTCATGAGTATGCCAGTCCACCTTGGACTCCACAGCGTGGTGAGAACCGCTTCCCCCTCCTTGCCCGCGTCCCGGCTTATCCGTGCCGAAATCGCGCGACGGGGCGTGGGATGCGGCGAATTCATGGCTCACTGCAGACTCCAGCCCTTTACCGGGACCATCGTACCGAACAATGCGGGCACGAGCGCCATCTGCAATCAGGATCCAGGTTTTGCGCGCTTTCATGACCTTTCTCCTCACAAGACCCGTTCGGCTTTCTTCGAAAAATCCTCAAAGAG